>Ga0308157_10007805_pt1 | contig 12326 bp, 11 predicted proteins | sample PhyBR1_FD_201035 | JGI IMG/M metagenome (GOLD analysis project Ga0308157, IMG submission 201035) | Phyllosphere microbial communities from UC Gill Tract Community Farm, Albany, California, United States - DLSLB.R1 | ecosystem: Host-associated > Plants > Phyllosphere > Unclassified | place: USA...
CAACCTTTTATCCATCCCTTGGCAGATGTTCAGTCCACTGCCATCGGCTCGGGCACCAGGATTTGGCAATTCGTTGTCATGCTACCAGGCGCTACGATAGGTCAAGACTGCAATATTTGCTCCCATTGCCTGATAGAAAACGATGTAATGATTGGGGACCGCGTGACCGTCAAAAGCGGCGTGCAACTGTGGGACGGTTTGCGCATTGGTAATGATGTGTTTATCGGCCCGAATGTCACATTTAGCAATGATAAGTATCCCAAAAGCGGAAACGTCAACTTCAAGTTGGTATCCACACGCATTGAAACAGGTGCCAGCATCGGCGGTGGCGCCACGTTATTACCCGGCGTAATTATTGGTGCTAACGCCACAGTAGGTGCAGGTGCCGTGGTTACTAAAGATGTACCAGCTGGGGCTACGGTCATAGGAAGCCAAGCCAGAGTAATCAGCCAAAAAAACTCAAAAGAAATCTAATGAATTTCAATATAGATGCTTGTCAAATAATCAACCTTCCAAAAATATCAGACCCCCGTGGCAACCTGACATTTGTCGAAGGCGGAAATCAAATACCATTTGATATTCAGCGCGTCTATTACCTCTATGATGTGCCAGGTGGCGCCGAGCGAGGTGGTCATGCCCACAAAGCATTACACCAGCTCATCATTGCCATGTCAGGCAGCTTTGACGTCGTGTTGGATGACGGGAAAGACAAAAAGCGTGTTCACCTCAGCCGTTCGTACAACGGCCTGTACGTGTGCCCCATGATCTGGCGCGAGCTGGATAATTTTTCATCCGGCTCGGTTTGTATGGTGCTGGCCTCGAATAAATACGATGAAGAAGACTATTACCGCGACTACGCAGAATTTATGAGAAATAGGTGGCAAGCATGAATATTCCTTTTTTAGACTTGGGCGCGGCCTACTGTGAACTGAAATCCGAAATTGATGTGGCTGTTGCCAGATCAATGGCTTCTGGCTACTACATCGGTGGGCCAGAATTGGAATCATTCGAAGTAGAGTTCGCCGTTTATTGTGGATCTACCCATGCAGTGGGTGTTGCCAATGGGCTTGATGCTCTAAATCTGGCTCTGCGCGCCATGGACGTAGGGCCGGGCGACGAAGTCATCGTGCCCAGCAACACCTATATTGCCACCTGGCTAGCCGTTAGCCAGTGCGGCGCCACGCCGGTGCCTGTGGAGCCCAATGCGAGCACCTACAACATCGACCCGGCGCTGATCGAAGCGGCCATTACGCGCCGCACCAAGGTCATCTTGCCCGTGCATTTGTACGGCCAACCGGCTGACATGGACCCGATTTTGGCCATTGCCCGCAAGCACAATTTGCGCGTGCTGGAAGATGGGGCACAGGCCCACGGCGCGAGATACAAGGGCCAGCGACTGGGTGCGCACGGGGATGCCGTGGCCTGGAGCTTTTACCCTGGCAAGAACCTGGGTGCGATGGGCGACGGCGGCGCGGTGACCACTAACGATGCGCAACTGGCTGACCGCATTCGCGTGCTGCGCAACTACGGTTCGCGCGTGAAATACGTGAACGAAGTGCAGGGCTATAACAGCCGGCTGGACCCGTTGCAGGCGGCCATCTTGCGAGTCAAACTGGCGCATCTGGACAAATGGAATGCTCGCCGCAGCGCTATTGCGACGCGCTATCAATTGAGCTTGGCCGACTATGGCCTAACTTTACCGCATGTACCTGATTGGGCTGAGCCGGCTTGGCATCTCTTTGTGGTCCAGCACCCGCAACGCGACGCCTTGCACAAAGCGCTGGCAGAAGTCGGTGTCGGCACGCTGATTCATTACCCTATTCCGCCACACCTACAGCAGGCATATTTGCACTTAGGTTGGAAGCAGGGCGCTTTTCCATTGGCCGAGCGCATGGCGAATCAGGTACTAAGTTTTCCTATCGGGCCACATATGGATGCGGTGCAAGTTACATCAGTGATTGGCATCGCAAGAGAATTGGCCGCCATTTCATGAGCAAAGATGGTTCTTATCGCCAGATCCTTCGCTCATCGTCCATCATCGGCGGCGCGTCGGTAGTCAATATTGCCCTAGGCCTGCTGCGCATCAAGGTGGCGGCCCTGCTGTTGGGGCCTGCCGGCGTGGGGCTGATCGGCTTGCTGACCAATCTGACTGGCACGGCATCAGCCGTGGCGGGGCTGGGGGTTGGCAACGTGGGCACACGCCAAATAGCAGAGGCGGTTGGACGAGACGATGCCGCAGCTATGGCAGCGGCGCGGCGCGCGCTCTTCTGGGGTTCCCTAGTATTGGCATTGCTGGGCGCAGTCGGATTTTGGTTACTACGCGGTGTATTGGCTGTGCGGATATTGGGAGACGCTTCGTTGACAGGAGAAGTAGGTTGGCTTGCACTTGTTGTGGGACTAACGGTGGCTGCTGCTTCCCAAACGGCACTGTTGAATGGCATGCGCCAGATTGGCGATTTAGCCCGGGCCAGCGTGTTTTCTGCGCTGCTCTCAACCTTACTCGGTATTGGCGCCCTAATGCTTTGGGGGCGGGGAGGTTTGATGGCCTTTCTCATTGCCGCGCCTTTAGCCACCTTTTTGCTGGGTCATGTGTATGTGTGTCGCCTGCCGAAAGTTCAGGCGCCGCGCACACCATTCGCAGTTTTGACAGGGCAATGGCGCAATCTAGCCAGGCTAGGCGCGGCCTTCATGGTGGCGGGGTTGGCGGTCACACTGGGGCAATTGTTGGTGCGGTCGCTACTGCAACAGCAATTGGGTGCCGATGCACTCGGTTACTTTCAGGCAGCGGCAACCATTTCAATGACCTACATCGGCTTTGTATTGACAGCCATGGGCACGGACTACTACCCGCGACTGACGGCCGCCATCCACGATCATGCTGCGGTAAATCGCATGGTGAACGAGCAGACGGAAGTTGCGCTGCTGCTGGCCGGCCCGGTCTTTCTGGCCATGATGGGTTTGGCTCCGTGGGTGATCAAGTTGCTTTATTCCCAAAGTTTTCACTCTGCCGCAGAGGTGTTGGGCTGGCAGATATTAGGCGACATTTTGAAGGTGGCCAGTTGGCCGTTGGGCTTTATTATTCTGGCGGCAGGTAATGGGCGCACTTATATGTTGACAGAAACCCTAGCGGTTAGTGTGTTTGTGATTTTGACTTGGCTAGGGTTACCCTTGTTGGGCGTTGTAGCAACGGGCACTGCGTTTGTCGGAATGTATATGTTTTATCTTCCGATGGTTTACTGGCTCGCGTGGTATAAAACAGAATTTCGTTGGATGGCAACGGTATGGTGGCTACTGGGAGGGCTCATGCTGGGTGCGGCGACAGTGCTGGTCGCAGCAAAATGGTCGGCAACGACCAGTGCCGTCGTCGGATTGATTTTGAGCGTTGGGTTCGGGCTCTACAGTTTCAGTCGACTAGTACAAAAAACGAACATGACTGGCCCATTGGGTCGAGTGGCTACGCATAGCCGGCTGTTTTTGGTGAAATTTGGAGTAAGGCGTGATTGAAAATAATCGACCCCTGGTGACGTTTGCTTTGTTTGCGTATAACCAGGAAAAATATATACGAGATGCTGTTCAATCTGCCTTGGAACAGGATTATTCGCCACTAGAAATAATCATATCAGATGATTGTTCTGAAGATCAAACCTTTGAAATAATTAAAGAAACAGTTAAATGTTATCATGGACCTCATAAGATTATATTAAATAAAAACAAAAATAATTTAGGTGTAGGTGCTCACGTTAATTTAATAATGCAAATTTCAGCTGGTAAGTTTATTGTAGCAGCTGCCGGCGATGACATTTCTTTTCCTTATAGAGTAAAAAAATTGATAGATAAGTTTGAAGAAGATGGATCTTTGGCTTATTCTGTATGGTCTTCTGCTAAATATATAAATAATTTAGGTGCAGTTTTAGAGGAGAAATTTATTTCTGCTGTTAAGCATAATGACGTTTCTATTATTAAAAATATAAATCCAGTTATAGGAGCTACTCATGCATGGCGAAGAGAGGTATTTGAGTTTTTTGGCCCTTTATCCCCGGGAATTGTATTTGAAGATAACGCGATTTCTTTTAGAAGTTATCTGCTTGGTGGAATAGATTACATTGATGAAGAGCTTGTTAAGTATCGTCGACATGATAGCAATCTGACAAATTTTTCCAGAAATATGTCGCTGAGAACAACATACAACCGTGCATATTGCAGAGGGGTTGCAAAAGGTATTGGTTTGGTGCAAAGATTAAAAGATTTAGAAAAATTTGGCAAGGAGCAAAAAAATATTAATAACACAATGATAAAAAATTTAAATAAAGAAATTAAGAAAAACGATACATTAATAGAGATTTATCAAAATTTTCCAAAATTTAAATTTAAAAATATACATTTATTATTTTTGAATTTAGAGGTAATTAAAGTTTTTATTAGATGTATAACTTATAAAATATTTGGTGACAAATTTATATTTTGAAAATTTTATTTGTAACGTGGGACGGGCCACAAGTTAACTATTTAGAAAATCTATTCTTGCCAATTTTTATAAAGTTGGTTAGTAGTGGCTTTAATTTCCATATCCTTCAATTTACTTGGGGTGACCCTGATCGAATTAATGCTAGTCGCCAAGCTTGCATTGATTCAGGCTTTACTTATCAAGCAAAAACTGTTTGGCGGCGACCTGTCTCTATTGGGGCGCTTTTCACTGCGATTTACGGCTCACAGGTAATTAGAAGAGCTATTAGCGATGAGAAAATTGATTTAGTGATGCCACGAAGCACACTTCCTGCATTAGCAACTCTTCTTGCTCTTCGAGGAAGTTCTATACCAATGGTATTTGACGCTGACGGACTTCCATTAGATGAGCGAGTAGATTTTGCTGGACAATCACCCTCTAGTTTTGTTTACCGAATGTTACGCGACGTAGAGGCGCAGGCAGTTCGTCGCGCTAATGTTGTGTTGACACGTTCAGGTAAAGCTATTGAAATACTTCATGCACGTGCAGGTGCAGGTACGTCAAGTAGAAAATTTCATGTTGTTAGCAATGGTCGTGACTCCAAACTTTTTAAACCAGTAGATCCATCTCTCTTCAACGAAATTCGTAATAGCCTTGACTTTAATATCAATGATCCTTTGATTATTTATGCCGGCTCATTAGGTGGAAAGTATTGCTTAAAAGAAATGTTGAAGTTTTTTAGTTTTATCCATGCACGTAGAAAAGACTCAAAATTTGTAATTTTAACAAGTTCTCCGGATTTGGTTAAAAGCATGCTTGAAATTTTTCCACTTATTAAGCCAAATATAACGAGTCTCTATGCGCAGAATTCTTTGGTTGCAAAATACTTATCTTGTGCGGATCTTGGATTGGCTTTTATTCGTCCAAGTTATTCAATGCAAGCGGCTTCGGCAATAAAGATTGGTGAATATTTACTTTCTGGACTTCCGGTGATTGGTACACCCGGAATCGGTGATAGTAATGAGATTTGTGCACGTGGCGGTTATGTGTTAAGGAATATGTTGGAGGATGATTTAATAGCAGCTGCAGATTGGTTTATTGATTCAGTACTTCCGCAGCGAGAGAACTACCGCAAAAGCAGTAGGGCACTCGGCATGAACCGTTTTTCACTTGAAGCAAGCGCAGAGTCCTACAGGCAAGCATTGCAGCATTTTAAGGTCGGGCCATGAAGCTTTTGATGCTTACGCGCTATGGCCGGCAGGGTGCTAGCAGTCGGATGCGCTCATATCAATATCTTCCTTGGATGGAAGCAGAGGGCATTGATGTTACGGTATCCGCGTTATTTTCAGATGCGTACGTTGCAGGTTTGCAGTCTGGAAAAAAAGATTTGCATGAGGTGATAGTAGCCTATCTACATCGTCTGAAAACATTACTGAATGCGCAACCTTTTGATTTGGTATGGGTGGAGAAAGAGGCTTTGCCTTGGCTACCCGCCTGGCTAGAGCGGGCCTTACTACCAAAACGTACGCCCTATGTACTCGATTACGACGATGCAGTTTTTCATTATTATGACAAGCACCGAAATCCTATCGTCAGGGGTTTGCTTGCTGGCAAGCACCCGGCCCTGATACGCGGCGCGGCACTGGCGGTGGCAGGCAATGCGTATCTGGCTGATTTTGCAAGGCGTGCAGGGGCAAAGCAGGTCGAGGTCGTACCGACAGTAATTGACATGGAGCGTTACTCAAGGGCAATGACTGGAGCGCGCAAATTTAATGACAATATTCCATGTGTTGGCTGGATCGGGCAGCGCGCAACAGCATCGTTTTTGATGCCTTATAAGCCGCTTTTTGAACGTATGTTAGCGGCGGGCCATGCTCGTTTTGCTGCTATCGGCATTGATGCACGGAGCCTTGGCTTGCCCATGGCATCCATTCCTTGGGCAGAGCAGAGCGAAGCAGCATCGATTGCTGAGTTCGACATCGGCATCATGCCTTTGGTGGATGCACCTTTTGAGCGCGGCAAGTGCGGCTACAAGCTTATCCAATACATGGCTTGCGGGCTACCCGTGGTGGCATCGCCCGTGGGCGTGAATTGCCAGATTGTGGAACACGGTGTAAACGGCTTCCTAGCGGAAACTCCCGAGCAGTGGGAACAAGCTCTAACAACGTTGCTGGTCGATTCGGATTTACGTCAGCGGATGGGGCAGGCGGGTAGGGAAAAGGTAGAGCGCGAGTATTGCATTCAAGCGTCGGGGCCACGAATGGCTGCGCTGTTGCTGGGCGCTGCCATGGCAACACAGAAAGACAATTAAAAAATGTGCGGATTCACAGGTTTTTTTACAACTGACGCAGAGCCTCTTGAGGACCTGGAGTCGGTGGTGACCCGCATGGCGCTGGCTATCCAGCATCGCGGCCCGGATGATGCGGGCGCTTGGGCAGATGTGCAGGCGGGCATTGCGCTGGGCCATCGCCGTTTGTCAATTGTTGATCTCTCCCCGGCCGGGCATCAGCCCATGCCTTCTGCCTGCGGGCGTTATATACTGGCCTTCAATGGCGAGGTTTATAACCATCTTGTGCTGCGCGCAGAACTGGAGTCCATCGGGCTGACCCAGTCGTGGTGCGGACATTCCGATACCGAAACACTGCTGGCTGGCTTTGCCGCTTGGGGCGTGGTCCCCACCTTGCAGCGCGCAGTAGGCATGTTTGCCATCGCGCTGTGGGACTGCACTGAGCGCCGTCTTACCCTGGCACGCGACCGGCTGGGGGAAAAGCCGCTGTTTTACGGCTGGGTGCGTGGCGCGTTTGTGTTTGGCTCTGAACTGAAAGCTCTGCGCGCTTATCCGGGGTTTGACAACCCTATCAGCCGCGATGCGCTGGTTTTGTACCTGCAGCACTGCGCGGTGCCGGCGCCGTACTCGATTTACCAGGATATTTTCAAGCTGGAGCCGGGCTGCGTGCTGTCGCTGAACGCCGCCGACCTGCTCGGTAAAACTGTCCATATCGAAGCCTACTGGCGGTTTACCGATGCGGTCAGGCAAGGGCTGGCCGCGCCGATTCAGAACGAAGCCGAGGCGCTGACCACGTTGGAATCGACGCTGCGCGAAGCCGTGGCCATTCAGGCGGTGGCTGATGTTCCGCTGGGCGCGTTTCTTTCGGGCGGCGTTGATTCCTCCACCATCGTGGCGCTGATGCAGGCGCAGTCGTCCCGGCCGGTGCAGACGTTCACCGTGGGCTTTGACGAGGCCGGTTTTGACGAGTCGCCTCATGCGCTGGCCGTGGCCAAATACCTGGGCACCGACCACCACGCCCTGCGCGTGACGGCGGCCGATGCGCGGGCGGTGATTCCGCTGCTGCCCGCCATGTACGACGAGCCGTTTGCCGACAGCTCGCAAATTCCAACGCATCTGGTGAGCAAGGCGGCGCGGCAGAATGTCACGGTGGCGCTGTCGGGCGATGCCGGGGATGAACTGTTTGGCGGCTACAACCGCTACTTTTGGGGCCAGCGGGTGTGGAATCGGCTCGGCTGGATGCCGGCCATGATACGGCACGGGCTGTGTGCAGGTATTCAGCAAGTGCCGATGCCCGCGTGGGACGCCGTGGGCCGCATACTGCCGGGTGCGAATGGCATTGCCCGCCTGGGGGACAAGGCGCACAAGCTGGCGTACCGCCTTAAAACTGTACAAAGCGTGGACGATCTCTACCGCAGCTTGGTGACCGAGTGGCCGCAGGGCATGGACGTGGTGCGTGGGTCCAGTCGTTTGCCGACCAAGCTGGACGATGCCCGTCTGGTGGTTGACGTGCCAGACGCCGAGCACCGCATGATGCTCTGGGACACGGTGACCTATCTGCCCGATGATATTTTGTCCAAGGTGGACCGCGCCGCTATGAGCGTTAGCCTGGAAACGCGCGTTCCGTTCTTGGATCACCGTGTGGTGGAATTGGCCTGGCGCCTACCGCTGCACATGAAGATACGCGGCGCTCAGGGCAAGTGGGCGCTGCGACAAGTGCTATACAAATACGTGCCACGTGAACTGATCGAGCGGCCCAAGGCGGGTTTCGGTATCCCGGTTGGTCAGTGGCTGCGCGGGCCGCTTCGCGAATGGGCGGAAGAACTGCTTGACGAAGCGCGCCTAGAGCGGGAAGCCTATTTCAATTCCGCGCCCATTCGCCAAGTGTGGGAAGAGCATTTGAGCGGGCGTCATGATTGGACGGGCCGGCTGTGGACAGTGCTGATGTTTCAGGCCTGGCTGGAAGACGTCAGGTAACTATGTGGCCGTACTGGTTTTTGTTTGTCGTGCCGGCCTTGCTAGCCACAAAGCATTTGCGCCCCGTGGCAAACCTAGGCAAGCGCTGGGGTGGCTGGTGGCGCGTGGTGTTTGTGCTGCTGGTGTTAATGATTGGCTTGCGCCATGAGGTGGGAGGCGACTGGCTAACTTATGTGGAACACATCCAGTCTGCGAGTTACGAAACCTTGCTGGGTGCTATCAGCCAGGGCGATCCTGCATATAGCTTGCTGAACTGGTTGGCGGCCAAGTCGGGGCTGGGGCCTTATTTTGTGAACACGGTGTGCGCGGCGATTTTTAGCTGGGGTCTGGTAGTGTTTTGCCGTGCCCAGTCGCGCCCCTGGCTGGCGCTGGTGGTGGCCATACCTTATTTGGTCACGGTCGTGGCCATGGGGTACACCCGTCAGGGCGTGGCCATTGGTTTGGCCATGCTGGCCCTGGTTGCATTGTCCGAGCGCAAGCTGTTGCGCTTTGTGCTGTTTGTGGTGCTGGCGGCCACGTTTCACAAGTCGGCTGTGATCTTGATGCCGCTGGCGGTACTGGCGGGGAGCCGTCAACGGCTTTGGACGGCGTTTTGGGTGGGCTTGGCGTCGGCATTGTTTTATGTGCTGCTGCTGGAAAATTCTGTGGATTCGCTGCAGTCTGGTTATATCGAAGCGCAATACCAGTCGCAAGGTGCGGCTCTGCGTCTAGCGATGAATGCCGTGCCGGCGGTACTGTTCTTGTGGCTGAGGCGTCGTTTTGTGATGCCGCAAGAGGAGCGGACTTTCTGGACCTGGATGTCCTTGGGTGCGCTGGCCTTTGTGGGTCTGCTGGTGGTGTCGCCTTCTTCCACGGCGGTGGACCGGGTGGCGCTGTACTGGATTCCGCTTCAACTGTTTGTGCTATCGCGCCTGCCTGATGTATTGGGGAAGCGTAACGGCAAAAATTCGACTTGGGTGCGGGCTGTGGTGGCCTATAGCGCTGTAGTGCTGTTTGTTTGGCTGTTTTTTGCAAAAACGGCATTCGCCTGGCTGCCTTATCAGTTTTACCCGTGGGTGGCGCTTTGGAACTGATCAATAGTGATAAAGGGCTTATCGTTTTGAGCGTTCCGACTGTACACGGGAGCCGTATGACAAAGACAGAAATTCGAAGTCTGCAGGTTTTTCGGGGACTGACTGCGCTGGCGGTTGTGGCACATTATGCGGCCGTAAGCATGGAAGCTTTTGTGGGCTTGATGCCTGGCGCTGCGCAGTCGGTGTTCAACTTTGGCTTGCTGGGCGCCGATTTTTTCTTTGTGTTGTCCGGATTCATCATCATGTTTGCACATATGGGCGATGAGCGAAACCCGGCCGCAGTTCGTTGTTATGCATTCAAGCGCTTGGTAAAAATCTTTCCCGCTTACCTGCCGATTTCAATTGCACTCATTGCGCTATACGCGGTCATGCCGGGCTTATCCGCGTCAGGGGGGAAGGACTACAGCTTGGTGAGTTGCTTGCTGCTGATTCCTGCGGATAAGCCGCCAGCGTTGTCTGTGGCATGAATCTTAGTGCATGAACTGATGTTATATGCGGTGGTTCTGTTGTTCTATGCTTCCAGGCGATGGCTGGTGATGGGTCTTGTTGCATGGGGGGCGGCCATCGTTGCAAGCAATTTGCTTTTGGTTCCTTCGGGCTGGCTTCGGTATCCGCTGAGTTGGCTGAATATTGAGTTCATGTTTGGTGGGCTGTCAGCCTGGGCTGTGAAGTCAGCTGTTTACCGAGGCGACCCAAAACCACTTTCCCTGCTGGGGCTTGCAGCGGCCTCAGCCATGCTGTTCATGATTCACCACCTTCCGGCCAATCACCTCAGGCTGTTGTTTGTCTTGGGGCTGGCCTGCATGATGGTGGGTTTTGCGCCGTGGGAGCAGTCGGCCTCCTTGCCTTGGCCGGGCTGGCTCTTGCTCTTGGGAAATGCGAGTTATTCGATCTACTTGATTCACAACCCATTGGTCTCCATTACCCAAAGGCTGGCGGCGCGCATCGGTTTGGGCTGGGTGGGGGCGATGGTCTTTGGTGTGGTGCTGTCTGTGCTGGCAGGTTATGTTTATTACCTCCTTGTTGAGCGTCGCTTCCTTGACTTTTTCCGAAGCCGTTTTGTAGGGCGCAGCAACGATGGTGTGCTTCGGCCTGGGGCTTAGCATTGATGAACTGGATGGCTTCCAGCGGCCACAGCTTGCTGTTTTTTGCAATATTGGTTTCCAGCCTATGCGGTGCATGCGCGGGAAGCTGTTTGATTAGTAGTAATTTTCTGAGAATTGGCACCGAACTTGTGAAAATAATCCTCTTCGCCAACACTGAATGGTATTTGTTCAACTTTCGCCTGTCATTGGCCAAGGCGCTGCAGGCGCGGGGTCATGAGGTGCTCTTGATTTCGCCGCCCGGCGAATACGGCGCGCGCCTGCAGGCGCTGGGCTTTCGCTGGGAAGCGCTGCCCATGGACCGGAAAAGCCTAAACCCGCTGCAAGAACTGCGCTTGCTGGCCTATCTGTGTCAGCTCTACCGGCGCGAAAACCCGGCGCTGGTTCACCACTTCACCATCAAGTGCGTGGTGTACGGCTCCATTGCCGCGCTGGTGGCGCGTGTACCGGCGCGGGTGAACGCAGTGGCCGGCATGGGTTATGTGTTCACCAACCAGGCGATCAAGGCGCGGCTGCTGCGGCCGGTGGTGCGCGGGTTGATGCGGCTGGTGCTTAATGGCCGGGGTGCGCGGCTGATTCTACAAAACAACGACGACATGGCCGCCTTTGCCAAAGCGGGGCTGGCCCGGCCCGAGCTGACGCGCTTGGTAATGGGTTCGGGAGTGGATCTGGCGCGTTTTACGTCTCGCGCGCCGTCAGGTCTGCAAGCTGAAGCCGCTCAGGCTGTTCAGCCGACGCGTGTGGTGCTGGCGGCCCGCTTGCTGTGGGATAAGGGTATTGCCGAGTATGCGGAGGCGGCGCGCCAGCTGAAAGCGAAGGGTCTGCCTATTCGCTTCTTGCTGGCCGGCGCGCCCGACCCCGGCAACCCAGCAGCCATTCCGCAAGCCACGCTGGATGGCTGGCAAACTGAGGGCTTGATCGAACTATTGGGTCAAGTCAGTGACATGGCGGCTTTGTTTGCCACCGCCGACATGGTGGTGTTGCCCAGTTACCGTGAGGGCCTGCCCAAAAGCCTGATCGAGGCCGCTGCCTGCGCCTTGCCCTTGGTCACCACCGACGTGCCTGGTTGCCGTGAGGTGGTCACGGATGAAGTGGACGGGCTGCTGGTACCCGTGAAGGATGCGCCAGCGCTGGCCTGTGCCATTGAACGCCTGCATGCGGACCCGGTGTGGGCACGCCAGTTGGGTCTGGCTGCACGGGCCCGTGCGCTGCGTGAGTTTGATGAAAAGATCGTGATCCGCAAGACGCTGGCGGTGTATGAAGAGCTGCTGAATTAGATGTCAGCTTGAGGTTTTGCTGGCTCGGATTACTCTTTTATTTATAGCGGCTGACGCACGCATTTATTGGGCTAGAGCGCATTCGTTCTAACTAGCAAGGGAACCCAAGGCGGAAAACACAAATCCAAGCTTGATTTGGAGGTAATTCATCATGTCGTGGCGAAA
>Ga0308157_10007807_pt1 | contig 12325 bp, 7 predicted proteins | sample PhyBR1_FD_201035 | JGI IMG/M metagenome (GOLD analysis project Ga0308157, IMG submission 201035) | Phyllosphere microbial communities from UC Gill Tract Community Farm, Albany, California, United States - DLSLB.R1 | ecosystem: Host-associated > Plants > Phyllosphere > Unclassified | place: USA...
CGTCAGCGAAGGACGGTCGAGGCTGTGCCCCTTCCGAGATCGCGCTGACGAAATCGCGTACCTGATGCGAGAACCCGTGCTCATAGCCGAGAGCGTGGCCGGTCGGCCACCACACATTCAGATACGCATGATCGTGTTCGGTCACCAGGATACGGCGGAAGCCCTGCTCCAGGCCGTCCTGCGTCGCGTCGTAGTATTCGAGTTCGTTGAGGCGCTCAAGGTCAAAGGCGATCGCGCCGAGGGACCCGGAGATCTCGATGCGCAGCGCGTTTTTGCGGCCGGTGCGGAAGCGGGTCGCCTCGAATGACGCGAGCGCACCCGAGCTGAGACGCCCGTTGAAAAGTGCAAGGTCGTCGACGGTGACTTTCCCGCGGCCTTCGCCAGCCGTGCCGGACAGCCCAGTGCCCGCACCGAGTGTGGGACGCTCTTTGACGAGCGTCTCGAGGATGCCGGAGACGCTTTCCAGGCTCTGGCCCGTGATGTACTCCACCAGGTCGATCGCGTGGGCGCCGATATCTCCCAGGGCGCCGGATCCGGCGTGCTCCTTCTCCAAACGCCAGGTCAGTGGCGCCTCAGCATCCATCAGCCAGTCCTGCAGGTACTCAGCACGTACCTGGCGGATCTCTCCCAGTCGGCCGTTCGCGACGAGGTCGCGGGCGAAGGTCGTGGCCGGTACGCGGCGGTAGGTGAAGCCCACCATCGAGCGGATGCCGCGTGCCGCTGCGCGCTCTGCGGCCTCGTGCATCGCCTTAGCTTCTGCGACGGAGTTGGCGAGCGGCTTCTCGCACAGCACATGCTTGCCGGCGTCGAGCGCGGCAATGGCGATCTCTGCGTGGGTGTCACCGGGGGTGACGATGTCGATGACGTCGATGTCATCACGTGCGATCACTTCACGCCAGTCGGTGGAAGACTCGTTCCACCCCCATTTCTCGGCGGAGGCTGCTGTCGATTCGGCGGAGCGGCCGGCGATCACCTGCATAACGGTTTCTGCAGGAAGATCGAAGAATCGGGGCGCGACACGCCATCCTTGAGAGTGAGCGGCACCCATGAATCCGTGGCCGATCATTGCGACGCGAAGCGGTGAAGTCAACGCAGTGTCCTTCCGTAGTGAGCAATGGCCCGGGGCGCCGCCGTGAACGGCGTACGCCCCGGGCCGTATCTGTGGGTTACTCGAAACCGATCTTCATGAAGTCCGCAACGTTGTCCTTCGTGACAACAGGAGCTTCAAGCACGATGCGGTTCGGGATACCGGGGGTGATGAGATCGCCCATCGTCTTGGCCTGTGCGATGAGTCGCGCAAGCGCCACACCGTCAGCGGCCTGGGTCGAGGGGTAGATGACAGTTGCCTGCAGTACCGAATCGCCCGCCTCGATAGCTTCCATCGCGGCGAGGCTACCGGCGCCACCGACCATGAAGAACTCGTCGCGGTTAGCGGAGGCGATGGCGGCGAGCACGCCAACGCCCTGGTCGTCATCGTGGTTCCAGATCGCGTCGATCTTCGGGTTTGCCGCCAGCAGCTGAGACGTGACTGCTTCGCCGCCGGCGACGGTGAAGTCGGCCGCGACACGAGCATTGACTTCGAGATCGCAGTCTGCGAGCGCGTCGGCGAAGCCCTGTGAACGGTCCTGAGTCAGCGGCAGCGAATCGATACCGGCGATCTCGGCGACAACGGCATCGGAGGTGCCGTCAAGCTGTTCGCAGATGTAGGTGCCGGCGCTGACGCCCATGCCGTAGTTGTCGCCGAGCACAGTGGTGCGCGCGGCGAACGGGCTGGAGAATTCGCGGTCGACGTTGATGACCGGAATACCGGCTTCCATCGCTGCCAGTGCAGCCTCGGTGAGAGCGGCGCCATCGGTGGGGAGAAGGACGATGGCGTCCACACCCTCGTTGACGAACGTCTCGACGGCGGCGATCTGAGCGATCGGGTCGTTTGTTCCCTCTGCGATCTTCAGGTCAACGTCGGGGAAGCTGTCAGCTGCGGCAATGGCTGCGGTGTTGATCGCACCGAGCCAGCCGTGGTCGGCGGCAGGACCGGAGAAGCCGATGACTACGGTGTCGCCCGCCTCAGCGTTCTCCTCTGTTGTGGTGCCCTGGTCTACGACGCTGTCTTCATCAGCGCCGGTGCCGGTGCAGCCTGCGAGCAGGCCGACGCTGACGAGCAGAGCGGTGCCGGTGAGGATCGCGCGTTTGCGTGCCTTGTGAAATGAGCCCATTGCCTGTTTCCTCCTTGAAAGCGGATGCTATGTGACGATGCAGGGGACCGCGCGGGTGTGCGTTCCCGTTAGTTGTCGTTCCCGACAAAGTCACCGTAGCAGAAGCAGAGGAGATTTTGTCATCTTTTGTGTTTCTTATGGCAGAAGTGGGGAGGGAACACATCTACTGCGGATTTACGGGCGATTCTGGTGACGGTTCCTGAATGCCGACGCAGCCGGACATCCCGAAGTTTGCCAGTCGCGCTTCTTCGCTCCGCATGTTATGTTCCTCTCGTGATCAAAGTTGACCAGGAACTGTCATTACTCGATGTTCGAGGCGTGACCAAGAGCTTTGCGGGCGTCCATGCTCTTCGCGGCGTCGATCTCGACATTCGCCAGGGTGAAGTGCACTGCGTTCTCGGCCAGAACGGTGCGGGCAAGTCCACCCTCATCAAGGTTCTCGCGGGCGTACACCGACCCGATGCGGGCACCGTGACGTGGTTGGGCGAGGATGTAGAGATCCCGACGCCGGAGGCGGCAATCGAGCTCGGTATCGCCACGATGTACCAGGAGCTGGATGTCGTCGACGGGCTCACGATCGCCGAGAACATCTTTCTCGGCCATGAGCTCTCACGCGCAGGCTTCACGAGGCGATCGGAGGCGGCGCAGCAGACGCGCGAGCTGCTGCAGCGGCTCGGCCACGGCGATCTTTCCCCGCACACCGAAGTCGGATCCCTCAGCGCCGCGAACAAGCAGATCGTGAGTATGGCGCGTGCGCTCTCGCACGACATCAAGCTCATCATCATGGATGAGCCCTCTGCCGTTCTCGACACCGAAGAGGTGAAGAATCTCTTCGCCGTCGTTCATGAACTCACCTCCGCAGGCATCGCCGTGGTCTACATCACGCACCGGCTCGAGGAGATCCGCCAGATCGGCGACCGGATCACCGTCCTCAAGGACGGACGTACCACTGCCACAGGACTCGCGGTGGCCGATACTCCTACTTCTGAGCTGATCAAGCTGATGACCGGCCGCGAGGTCGCCAACGTCTTCCCGCCTGCCGTCCCCGTGCCCGCCGATGCTGCCACCGTGCTGGAAGTGGAGCACCTGGGACTTGCCGGCATCTTCGAGGACGTCTCATTCTCCGTGCGTGCGGGGGAGATCGTGGGGCTTGCAGGGCTGGTCGGCTCAGGTCGCTCTGAGATCTTGGAGACCGTCTACGGTGCGCGAAAGTCGACCGCGGGCAGCATCCGGGTCGGCGGAAAGAAGATGCCCCGCGGCTCGGTAGCCGCGGCGGTGAAAGCGGGCATGGGCCTGTCCCCTGAGGAGCGCAAGAGCCAGGGCCTCATCATGGACGAGGCGATCTACGTCAATGTCACCCTTCCCTCAGTATCGCGATTCTCGAAGGGCGGATTCCTCGACGAGCGCACCGAGCGAAAGGTGACCGGCGAGCAGATCGAAGCGCTGGAGCTGCGCCCCGCTGACCCCGACCGGGCGGCAATGACCCTCTCCGGAGGAAACCAGCAGAAGATCCTGCTCGCTCGTTGGCTGGTGCACGGCACTCGAGTGCTGTTACTGGATGAGCCAACGCGCGGTGTCGATGTCGGAGCCCGCGCAGAGATCTACGCGCTTATTCGTCGACTCGCCGAAGCCGGAAACGCCGTTGTCGTGGTCTCGAGCGAGATCGAAGAGGTCCTCGGACTCGCAGACACAGTGCTCGTCATCGGCGATGGCCGTCTCCTCCAAACCCTCCCCGCTTCACAGATCGACGAGCACGGTGTGCTTGATCTCGTTATGAAAGGAACAGCCGCGTGAGCGAGCAGACCTCATCCCAGGCGGGCATCCGCCGGATCCTGTCCGGAAGCGTTGGACGCAACGTCGGCCTCGTGGTCGCCCTGCTGGTGATCGTCGCGGTAGGCGCGATCACGGCACCGGATACCTTCACCAGCGTCAGCAACGTACTGACGATCCTTCGGGCGGCCTCGATCACCGGTGTGATCGCGATCGGGATGACGCTGGTGATCATCACCGGCGGCATCGACTTGTCGGTGGGTTCGGTGATGGGACTCGCCTCGGTCGTTGCGACCCTGGCTGCCATTCAAGACCTCGCCGATCAGATGCACTGGATCTTCATTGTGCTGATTGCCCTGGCCGTCGGTTTCGGCGCTGGTCTCCTCAACGGCCTGGTGATCGCCTACGGCAAGGTCGTTGCCTTTATGGCGACCCTCGCCATGCTCGTCGCTGCACGTGGCCTCGCCGAGATTCTCGCCGACCGCCGCACACTGCAGGTGAAGGATCGTGACTTCATCGAGTTCATGAACATCGATCTTCTCGGCGTCGACATCCTCATCTGGATCTTCGCCATCGTCGCCGCTCTCGGCTGGATTGTCCTCAACCGCACCACCTTCGGCCGCCACACGGTCGCCATCGGTGGAAACCGTGAGGCCGCGCGCCTGGCCGGTATTCAGGTCAAGCGCCACACGATGTGGGTATATGCGATTGCGGGGCTCACCGCGGGTATCGGTGCGGTGATGATCTTGGGGCGCACGACTGCGGGCACCTCGACGCATGGAACACTCCTCGAGCTCGATGTGATCGCGGCCGTCGTCGTCGGAGGTACGCTTCTAATCGGAGGACGCGGCACTATGACTGGCACCGTATTCGGTGTTCTCATCTTCGCAACGCTCTCTAACGTCTTCGTGCAGAACAACCTCTCCTCGTCTATTCAGAACGTTGCGAAGGGTGTGATCATCGTCGTTGCGGTGCTGTTGCAGCAGCGCTTCGCAAAACCGACCGGTCGAGATTGACGCCGGCCTCGAAGGAACTCGAACTCATGTCACCGCAATCTCCCGCCGTTGATCCTGGCATCAGCGAACTCTTCCAGCTGCTGAGAGACGGCGTACCGCGCACGCGTGCGGAACTGGCCAAAGCAACCGGTTTCGCGCGTTCAACGATCGCTGCGAGGGTCGATGAACTGATGCGCATGGGGCTGATCATCCCTCAGGCAGACGGCGTCTCAACGGGCGGGCGGCCACCGTCGCAGTTCGCCTTGAACCCGGCAGCCAAGGTCGTCATCGCCGCCGATATCGGTGCATCGCATGCGACCGTCGCGATCGCCGACATCACAGGAAGCATCCTCGCCGAGCGCACCGAGCCGCTGGATGTCGCTCTCGGGCCGGTGCCGGTGCTGACTTGGATTATGGAGAACGCGGTCGAGCTTCTCGCCCAGGACGAGCGCACCGTTCGAAACGTCGCCGCGATCGGGATCGGTGTACCGGGGCCGGTGGAGTTTGCCACCGGACGACCGGTGAACCCGCCGATCATGCCCGGCTGGGACAAATTCGATGTGCCTGGTTGGTTCCACCAGCATGTCGAAGTACCTGTGCTCGTCGACAACGACGTCAACATCATGGCGCTGGGGGAGCGGGCGATCTCCTGGCCCGGAAGCGATCAGTTCATGTTCGTGAAGATTGCGACGGGAATCGGTGCCGGTGTGATCGCCGGTGGAGCGCTGCAGCGCGGTGCCCAGGGCGTTGCCGGTGACATCGGGCACGTACAGATCGCGCGCGGCGCCGAGGTGCCCTGCCGCTGCGGGAACAAGGGGTGCCTTGAGGCGCTGGCGTCGGGTCCTGCGATCGCGCGCACGCTGAGCGGCCTCGGGATCGAAGCCCACACAGGTCATGATGTCGTCGAACTCATCAAAGCCGGAAACATCGATGCGATTCAGGCTGTTCGTCAGGCAGGCCGCGATATCGGTGAGGTGCTCACGACCTGCGTCAGTCTCATCAACCCGTCCGTGATCGTGATCGGAGGCAGCATGGCGCGCGTCGGCGAGCATCTGATCGCGGGCGTTCGTGAAGTCGTTTATACCCAGTCGATGCCGCTCGCGACAGAGCACCTAGCGATCGTGCAGTCGGTGACGGCCGAGAGGGCCGGTGTCTACGGCGCCGCGATGCTTGCCGTCGATCGTGCCCTGGCGCCGGATGCTCTGACGACGGGACTCGTCATCGAAGGGCGCGATGAGCTCACACGCTCAGCGCGGTCGCTCTCCGAATCCCGGTGAATGAGACGACGCCACCGAGCGTCATCAGCCCCGCCGTCACCAGTGCTGCGCTGTGGAAGCCGTCGAGATCGAGTGTGCCTCCGACGATTGTCGATAGCATCGCCACGACGATGAGTCCGGCGACACGAGAGATTGCATTGTTCACCGCGGATGCGATGCCCGATCGGCTTTCGTCGATCGAGCCCAGCACGGCCGAGGTCAAAGGCGCAACGGTGAGGGAGAGTCCGAGCCCCATCAGCACCATGGATGGCAGTACCTGCCACCAGTAGCTGAATTCGGTTGTCACCGTGAGCAGGAGTAGTGACCCTGCCGCCATCAGGAGCGGTCCGACAGTCATGAATAGGCGTGGTCCGAGACGGCCTGCCCATGCTCCGGCGCGAGAGCTGAGAAGGATCATCAAGATGGTGATGGGAAGACTTGCAAGACCAGCAGCCGTGGCGCTGAGACCTGCCCCCTCCTGCAGATACACGCCGATCACGAAGCCGTTGAGTGAAAGTGCGGCATAGATGAACAGCGTTGCGAGGTTGCCCCATGCGAAGTTGCGAGAGCGAAACAACGGCAGTGGCATGAGAGGCGCCGGTGAGTAACGCTGGCGCACGAGAAATGCGGTGAACAGTGCGACACCGACGATGCCGGGGATCCAGATCACGGGAGAGGACCAGCCGAAATTCGGCTGTTCGATGAGCGCGAACACTCCCGCTCCGAGGCCGAGCGCGCACAGCATCCCGCTCCACCAGTCGATGCGTGCGCCAGGTGGCTGCTCAGGCAGACGCAATCGCGAGAGAAGGAGAAGGGCGATCCCGATCGGGATGACGTTGATCAGGAAGACGAAACGCCACGACAGCAGATCGACGAACAGGCCACCCAGCAGCGGTCCTGCAATCTGTGCGCCGGTGGTGAACGCCGTCCACACCCCGATCGCGCGCGACTGCAACTCGCCGCGTATGCTCGCCATGATCAGCGCGAGAGAGCTCGGCACCAGCAGTGCACCAGCTGCCCCCTGCAGAGCGCGGGCGATGATGAGCGTGATTGGCTCCGGCGCAGCGGCCACGGCGATCGATGCAATCCCGAACGCTATGAGTCCGATGCGCATGATGCGGACGCGGCCATAGGCATCTGAAACAGAGCCGGCGAGCAGGATCAGCGCACTGAGGGTGATGAGATACGCGTCAACGACCCATTGCTGCGTGGTGATGCCCCCGCCGAGTTCATCCTTGATCGCCGGCAGGGCGACAGTGACGACGGTGCCATCAAGGAACGTCACAAACGAGGCCAGAACGGCGATGATGATGACGAGTCGCTGAAGCGGTGAGAATGTTGGCACGAGGATGACGTTACGCCCGTTCTGGGCGATGCGGCGCGGCTCAGCGGGGTGTGTGCACGGCGAGAGCCTCGGTCAGCGCTTCGAGAACAGCTGCGATGGCGGCATTGTCACGCGAGGATGCACGCGTCGCGGCGAAGATCTCGCGCACAGGGGAGCCCGGCAGGTCAAGGAGGCGCACGGATGCGCGGTCACCGGTCCATGCCAGATCAGGCACCATCGCCGCCGCATGGCCGGCGGCGACCAGGCGCGCGTGTGCGATGAGATCGGTCGCCTCGAAGCGCACATCCGGCTCGAAACCGGCGGCGCGGCACTGCTGCACGGCCCACTCGCGCACCGCAGCGCCTCGCGGTTCCATGGCCCACGCGTGATCATGCAGATCACGGAGTTCACGGGCAGTGGACTGTGGTGGCACAGCTAGGCGCACCGGATCAAGGCCCAGCAGAGTGCGGTCGATGCCGCCCCGCAGCTCGCGAGTGTAGCCGGCGTACTGTTCGGCGACAACGAGGTCGAACGCGCGCGCCTGCAGTTCGAAAAGACCCTCCTCCGGGGCCATCTCCACCATCTCCAGGCGCAGATCAGGTGCGCTCTCTGCCAACAGCGTGAGGACGATCGGCACCAGCGTTTCGGCTGCTGTGGGCATCACCGCAATGCGCACCGTCGTTTGGGCGTGCTGTGCGCTGGACAGCTCTGCGCGTGCGGCTTCGTCGAGTTCTAATGCACGCGCGGCATGGGCGGCGAGCAGATGCCCTTGTGCTGTGAGCCGTACCCGCCTACCGTCGGGTTCGAGCAGCGACGCACCCGCTTCACGTTCGAGTTGGGCCAGCTGCTGCGACACCGTGGACGGGCTGTAAGAGAGTGCTGCGGCCACGTCTGCAATGGTGCCGCGCAGCGTCAACTCATGAAGCAGACGCAGTCGTCGCAGTTCGAACATGGAACGCCTCACACTCATCGAAAAAAACGAATTGTATCTATCGTAAAGGCACGCTTTTCACGAAGGGTAGTGCGGCTCCACACTAAAACAAGGCACCGCGGCACAACCGCGCTCTTGAGTGAGGAAATCCGATGACACAGACGACATCCACCCCGATCGGAAGCGACGAGCTTGCCGCGCTCGCCGATGATGCCGTTGCGCTGGTGCAGCGCTGGCTTATCGAAAGCCGTGAAGTGCCCAGTGACACTGCGGCGAAGCGCCTGGCCGGTGTGCTGAGCGATCCGAACGGTTTGGACTTCACTGTTGGCTTCGTCGATGGTGTGGTCCGCCCCGAAGACCTGAGAGTTGCCGCGCACAATCTGCGCGAGATCGTGCCGCTGACGCCGAAGTTCCTGCCGCTCGCGCTTCGCGGACTCATCCGACTCGGCGGAGCGCTCGCTCCCGCATTCCCCGGCATCGTCGTGCCGATCAGTCGCAGCGTGCTGCGCGGTATGGTTCGCCACCTCATCGTTGACGCCACCGATGCCAAACTCGGCAAGGCGATCCGCCGCATCCGCTCAAGCGACAATGTTGATCTGAACATCAACCTCCTCGGCGAAGCCATCCTCGGTGAAGACGAGGCTGCGCGCCGTCTGGAAGGCACCCGCCGGCTGCTCGAGCGCGATGACGTCGACTACGTCTCGATCAAGGTCTCATCCACCGTTGCGCCGCACAGCCCCTGGGCCTTCGATGACGCTGTGCGCCACGCCGCCGAGGCGCTTGTCCCACTCTTTCGCGTGGCGAAGGCTCGCGGCAAGAAGTTCATCAACCTCGACATGGAAGAGTTCAAAGATCTCGACATCACGATCGCGGTGTTCACGGCGATCCTTGACCGTGAAGAGTTCCAGGACCTCTCTGCTGGCATCGTGCTCCAGGCCTACCTCCCCGATGCCCTCGGTGCGATGATTCGCCTTCAGGAGTGGTCTGCGACGCGCGTGACCAACGGAGGCGCGCCCATCAAGGTGCGTGTGGTCAAAGGCGCGAACCTTCCGATGGAAGAGGTCGACGCTGAAACTCACGGCTGGCCGCTGGCCACCTGGCACAGCAAACAGGCGACAGACTCGTCTTATAAAGCCGTGCTCGATTATGCGCTGCGCCGAGAGCACGTCGAGAACGTACGCATCGGCATCGCCGGTCACAATCTCTTTGACATCGCTCTTGCCTGGTTGCTTGCGAACAAGCGCGGCATCGCGTCTGCCGAGGGCGTGGGCCCTGGCATCGAATTCGAGATGCTGCTGGGTATGGCCACCGCGCAGGCCACAGTCGTGCGACGAACCGTCGGCTCGCTGCTGCTGTACACACCCGTCGTGCACCCCGCCGAATTCGATGTCGCGATCGCCTATCTGATCCGCCGCCTCGAAGAGGGCGCATCGAACGAGAATTTCATGTCGGCGGTGTTCGAATTGGATGACGAGCCTGCACTGTTCGCTCGTGAGCGTGACCGCTTCCTCGCCTCCATCGCGACAATGCCCACTGAGGTTCCGCGCTCGAACCGCGTACAAGATCGCAGCGCCGCCCCGATCGCACCTGCGCAGTCTGCTGACCGCGTCGAGGCGTTCGAGAACACTCCAGACACGGACCCGAGCCTCGCTGCGAATCGCGTGTGGGGCGAGCGCATCCGCTCTCGTATGGAGAAGTCGGAACTCGGAAACGAGACAGTTCGCACACACACGCTCTCCGATGCTGCAGCCGTCGACGCCGTCATCGCCACAGCCACTGCCGCCGGCGACGCCTGGCGTGCACTCGGCGGCGCCGGACGCGCGGCGATTCTGCACCGCGCTGGTAACATCCTCGAAGCGCGCCGAGGAGAGCTGCTCGAAGTCATGGGCTCCGAGTGCGGCAAGATTCTTGAGCAGGGTGACCCGGAGGTCTCAGAAGCGATCGACTTCGCGCACTACTACGCCGAGAGTGCGAAGCAGCTAGAGAAGATCGAGGGCGCGACGCATAAGCCGGTCGGGCTTACTGTCGTCACCCCGCCGTGGAACTTCCCGGTCGCCATTCCTGCTGGCTCCACACTGTCGGCGCTCGCCGCCGGTTCGCCCGTGATCATCAAGCCGGCCCGTCAGGCCCGCCGCTCAGGCGCGGTCATGATCGAAGCCCTGTGGGAGGCGGGGGTGCCCAGGGACGTGCTGCAGTACGTGCAACTAGACGGCCGTGAGCTCGGCACCCAGCTGATCAGCTCACCCGCGGTGGAGCGTGTCATCCTCACCGGCGGCTATGAGACGGCCGAGTTGTTTCGCAGCTTCCGCCCCGACCTGCCACTGCTGGCCGAGACCAGCGGCAAGAACGCCATCATCGTCACCCCGAGTGCTGACCTCGACCTCGCAGCGAAGGATGTCGCATACTCCGCTTTCGGCCACGCGGGCCAGAAGTGCTCTGCCGCATCGCTGGTCATCCTCGTCGGCACTGCCGCTGAGAGCAAGCGGTTCCGCCGCCAGCTCATCGACGCCGTCGGATCGTACAAAGTCGGGCAGCCGTGGGATGAGGCCACTCGTGTCGGACCGCTGATCGGCCCGGCAGAGGGCAAACTGCTGCATGCGCTGACGACCCTCGAGCCTGGTGAGAGCTGGGTCATCAAGCCCGAGAAGCTCGATGACGACGGCCAGCTGTGGCGACCGGGCGTGCGTGAAGGCGTCGCCGCCGGATCGCCGTTTCACTTGACTGAGTACTTCGGTCCGGTGCTCGGAGTCATGACCGCTAAGACGCTCGACGAAGCCACCGACATGGTCAACGCGATCGACTACGGTCTCACCTCGGGGCTGCACTCGTTGGATGAAGACGAGATCGCTCAGTGGATGTCAAAGGTGCAGGCAGGAAACCTTTACGTGAACCGCGGTATCACCGGCGCGATCGTACAGCGCCAGCCTTTCGGCGGGTGGAAGAAGGCCGCAGTGGGCGCGGGCACGAAGGCCGGCGGGCCGAGTTACCTGATCGGTCTGTCCGACTGGGAGGATGCTCCCCTCACCGCCGCAGCGCCAACCGACGCCATCTCTCGCGGTGCACTCGCGACTCTGAAACAGGCCGAGGGCGCAGATCTCGCCTGGTTGCAGGGTGCACTGTCCACCGACGTCAACGCATGGTGCGATGAGTTCGGCGCCGTAAAAGATCCCACAGGTCTCGAAACCGAGCACAATGCGCTGCGCTATGACACGGTGCCGGTGACGATTCGTATCGAGCGCAGCACCGTCGCACAGGCGGTCCGTGTGTTCGCGGCTGGTATCCGCACGGGCGCGCGCCTCAGTGTCAGCACGGCGATCGAGCTTCCAGGATCGGTACGCAGCTGGCTCGCCGAATCCGGCGTCGGGATCGCTGTCGAAGATGCGGCAGGGTGGGGTGCTCGCGCTGCACGACTCGTCGAGACCGGCGGACGAATCCGACTCGTCGGCGGAAGCGTCGCAGAAGTTGCCGCATACACTGATGGCTCTCCCGCTGTCGCCATCTACGGCGGCCCTGTCCTGTCGGCAGGACGCATCGAGATGCTGCCCTTCCTGCGCGAGCAGGCCGTTTCGATCACCGCGCATCGCTTCGGAACAGCCCACCGTTACGACATCGCCCCGCTGATCGCATAGGAGAAGAATCAATGAGGCCCAATCCCGATTACGCACTCGACGACATCCAGGCGATCCGCGCTCTGGTCGCTGAGAACCCCTGGGCGACGATCGTCGGGTACGTACCAGGCAAGGGCCTTGTGGCGTCGCACTATCCGATCCTGCTTGATGAAACCGCCGACGATATCGTGCTGCTGAGCCACGTCGGGCGCCCAGATGAGAAGCTTC
>Ga0308157_10007811_pt1 | contig 12320 bp, 4 predicted proteins | sample PhyBR1_FD_201035 | JGI IMG/M metagenome (GOLD analysis project Ga0308157, IMG submission 201035) | Phyllosphere microbial communities from UC Gill Tract Community Farm, Albany, California, United States - DLSLB.R1 | ecosystem: Host-associated > Plants > Phyllosphere > Unclassified | place: USA...
AACAGAAGGAACTGACGAAGAACAAACGGATGGTAAAATCGCTACGGAAGCAATTAAGATTTTGGAAGAAAAGAAAAACGAGCCATTCTTTTTGGCTGTTGGATTTTTCAGGCCACATACTCCATACGTTGCTCCTAAAAAGTATTTTGATTTGTATGATGAAAGTAAAGTTCCCTTAGCGAAAGAAAAAGAAAATGACCTTGCAGATATTCCTGATGCTGCGCTGTTTACAAAACCTTCTCATTGGGGACTAGATGAACAGAAAAGGAGAGAAGCACAAAAGGCATACTACGCAACCATATCATTTATGGATGCTCAGGTAGGAAGGGTTTTGGATGCTTTGGATCGTTTGAAATTATCCGAAAATACCATCATAGTTTTATGGAGCGACCACGGTTATAATCTAGGACAACATGGACAATGGATGAAGCAAAGTTTGTTTGAAAATTCCGCAAGGGTACCGCTGATTATTGCTGTTCCTGGTCAAGGTGGAAAAACTTCTCCAAGAACGGTAGAGCTTTTGGATATCTACCCTACGCTCACAGAACTTTGTGGACTTCCTGCGCCTAATTATTTACAAGGAAAAAGCCTTTCAACTCTCTTAAATAATCCTTCTGCTAAATGGGATAGGCCTGCTTTTACTCAGGTGAAAAGAAAAGACATTATGGGAAGAAGCATTCGTACCGAAAGATGGAGATATACAGAGTGGGATGAAGGAAAAGCTGGAGTAGAACTATATGACCATCAGAATGACAATGACGAATTTACGAATCTTGCCCAAGACCCTAAGTTTGCTGAAACGGTAAAGGAGCTTTCGGCTAAATTAAAGAAGAATTATTCAGAGAATAATTCTAAAACTACCCTAAAAAGCTGAGTTAAATTGTATTTTTTTTAAGCAAAACAGCTCATATTTATATGGGTAAGTTAGTTGATATCACAAAAAGAAGAGTTAACCGTTAAATCCTCCATAAATATGTTATGGAGGATTTTTTATGGAGGAAATATTTAATCTTCAGCAACTCTTACATTTTTTTGTTAGAATCGTTATAAGTTGGTGTTGCTTCATTTGTAAAAACGGATATAACTGCTTGAGTTAAAACAATGTTGAATAATCGGTTTCATCTTGTCTTTTTCTAATGATTAACATTTTTTTAGTAAATAGTTGTATTTTGTTTTGATATTTAATTATCTTAACTTACATTTGTCTATAGATGTAGTAGAGTTTTAAAAAAACAAATTAATAACTAATACTAAACAACTGTGAAGACTTTCAAATACACCCCATTTTTGATCAAGCAAGAATCTTTATCATTCGATACTTTTTGTCGTATGTGTTGTTGCTGTTAATGTCTTCAGATTATATCATCATATCATTTTTAATGTTTTTGAGTAATTTATTCTGCTCGTAAGTAAATTATTTTAGAGGTAACACTTATCCTTTTTTTAAAAATAACATATACAATTCAGGTTAAAAATAGTACTAATCAATAAGTAATAAAATGAGAAAAATAATGTGTTGAATATAAATAAAGAAGCCATTTCTGCGGCAACAGAAATGGCGGGTCTAAAAAAATGTATCGTTAAACGGAAATGAAAATTGATTGAAATCAGTTTTCAAACTCCTTATTTATTAAACCAATAACAAAGTAATGAAAAAAATATTATATAATGTTTTATGGCTTGGTATTTTTCTGGTCTCAATAGGAATTAACGCCCAAAACACAAAGCCTCTTATCCAGTCAAAACTCGAAGGAAAAGTAACCGATCAAATCACAAATGAACCAATAATTGGTGCTTCAATAAACATTAAGGGAACAACACATGCTGTGCAAACTGATCTTGAGGGAAAATTTTATTTCCAGACAGGGCAAAGATATCCCTACATTTTAGTAGTAAGTTATGTTGGTTATAAAACAAAAGAGATTACTGTCGATGGAACTCCTGTTCATATTAAGTTATCAGCCGATGTGCAAGAGTTGACCGACGTCCTTGTTGTAGGTTATGGTACCCAAAAGAAAAAGGATTATACTGGTTCACTTTCTTCTGTTCCAACTGAATTAAAATCACTACCTGTTTTATCTGCAGACAGACTTATTCAAGGTGGAGTTGCAGGTGCTCAGGTGGTTCAATCAAGTGGTCAACCTGGAGCGGGAACTTCTATCCGAATTCGTGGTGGGACTTCAATTAATGCAGGCAATGAACCGCTGTATGTAGTTGATGGTTTTCCTGTGTATAATGGAAATGGAATAACTGATGCAGGTGTAACTAATGGACCAGCCATAAACCCCCTATCGAGTCTTAATCCTTCTGAAATTGAATCCATTGATGTGTTAAAAGATGCATCGGCTACAGCTATTTATGGTTCGCGTGGTGCCAATGGAGTGGTTTTGATTACTACCAAAAGAGGTAAAAAAAGCCAATTAGCCGTTAATTACGAAGCTTATTATGGCGTTCAAAAAATTATCAAAACAATTCCGTTGTTGAATGCGGAACAATGGGGAGCTTTGAAAAATGATGCATTAATGGATTCAGGCAAAGCGCCGTTATATACACAGCAAGAACTTTCCCAATTAGGAGAAGGTACTGATTGGCAGGCTGAAGCATACTCAGATGCTCCAATTCAGAGCCATAGTATTACGATTACTTCGGGCACTGAACAAACAAGGCTTTTGGCTTCAGGAAATTATTTTAAACAAGACGGTATTCTTATAAATTCTGGTTTTGACCGCTTCTCTGGAAGATTAAATATAGACCATGATTTAACTCAAAAATTCAAACTTTCTGTTAGTTTAAGCGGAAGCAAAACTCATGCGGATGTAGCTCCAGTTGCCGTCGTACAAAATATCCTTGGTATGGTTCCTGTGGTTCCTGTCCGAGATGAAAATGGAGAATTTACTGCAAACAGTAATTATGGTTCAGCAGTAGCAAATCCAATAGCAACAATGACTGAGCAAATAAATGAAACCAATACTACTAGATTTTTGTTGAACGGTTTTGGTGAATACAAAATAATTGAAGGATTATCAGCTAAAGTAACACTAGGAGCTGATATTATTGAAAACAAGCAAAATAAGTATATACCTTCTACGCTTTACGAAAGCCCTATAGGAGGAAGTGCTTCCAAAGGATCATTAGAGTCTTTCAACTGGTTGAATGAGAATACAATTACCTATAAAAAGAAATTTGGGGAAAAACACGCATTCGATATCCTGGCTGGCTATACACAACAAAAAACCACAAGAGAAACATTTGAGGCAGGATCCTCAAATTTTGCCAGCGATGAATTTACCTATAACAATCTCGGATCTGGAACAGTAATAAGTACTCCCGCTTCTAATTTCACTGAATGGGCGCTTCAATCCTATCTAGCAAGAGTCAATTATGGATTTGATGATCGTTATCTTTTCACTTTCACGGCCAGAGCTGATGGTTCTTCCCGATTTGGCGAAAATAACAAATGGGGTACATTCCCTTCAGGAGCTTTTGCCTGGAATATTACGGGAGAAAACTTCATGAAAAAAATAGAACAAATCAATTCATTAAAGCTTCGTCTAAGTGTAGGATTAACTGGAAATCAAGAGATAGGCTCTTATCAATCTATTGCTAGGCTTTCTTATTTTCCTTATGTAATTGCAAATACTAAAGTAAATGGTTTTGCCCCAAATAGTTTTGAAAATTCCGATCTTGGATGGGAAACAACCACACAATATAATTTAGGTTTAGACATATCAGCATTCAATAATCGAGTTAGCCTGACTGCTGATGTTTATTACAAAAAAACAGAAGATTTATTACTCGAAGTGCCAATCCCGTATACTTCAGGATTAGATACTGCCTTTCAAAATTTAGGATCGGTTGAAAATAAAGGGATCGAATTGAGTCTGAAAACTTTAAATTTTGTTGGCGACTTCGAATGGACAACCAACTTCATTTTCTCGGCTAACCGAAATAAAGTATTAAGTCTGGGTGGAGGAACCGATTTTTTTATCCCTGTGAATCCTGCAACTCCTAATATACCTTCGGGAATTGTGAAAGTGGGAGAACCTTTGGGCTCGTTCTATATGTATAAATATGATGGATTGTTTCAGGAAGGAGACGACTTTTCTGCTTCTCCAATCGCAAATACAAAACCCGGAACTCAAAAATTTAAGGATTTAAATGGCGATGGGCAAATTACACAGGCCGATGACAGAACAATTGTAGGGAATTCTGAACCGTTGTTTCTGGCGAGTCTTACAAATACTTTCCGTTATAAAAATTTTGATATCGTCCTTTTTATTAACTCATCTTATGGAAATGAAATTTTTAATCGCTCAGCCGCTGACTATGAATTAGGCACTGGATATACTGGAGGTTATGCCACATTGCTGGATCGCTGGACGCCAACTCATACCAATACTAGAGTCCATCGCGCTGTCGAAGATCCTGCAGTAGTTTTATCGGACAGATATATTGAAGATGGTTCTTATTTACGCTTAAAAAGTATTTCTGTAGGCTATACTTTGCCGAAGAAAGTAGCCACCGCACTTAGCCTTTCTAGTGCCCGTATTTATATTACTTCTCAGAACCCGCTTACCGCAACAAGTTATTCTGGCTATGATCCAGACGTAAATCGAAATGCACAAAGTACAACTAGTTCAGGAATGGACGCAGGTGTTTATCCAGGAACTAAAACAGTTTTGGGAGGCATTAGTGTTACTTTTTGATATTTAAAAACTTAAAAAATTCGAAATGAAAAATATACATGTTTTACTTTTTGCTATAACATTTAGTTTAGCATCTTGTGCTTCACTTGATGAAGATCCGAAATCATTTATTTCACCAAGTCAATTTTATAATACAGCAGGAGATGCTGTAGCAGCAGTCAATGCAATCTATTATCATTTAAATCAAAACGATACTTCGGCACAGCCTATTTATAACCCGCTGTATTATACAGGACTGGATTTTATGAGTGATGACTTAAGTCCCGGGCCTGGAGCGACCAATCCAGATGCGAGATCACTTGCGGCTTTGGCTCATTCTTCATCTTTAATTCGTGGAGTAGAAAGCTGGCAGCAACATTATGCGGCTATAAATATGGCCAATGCTGCCATTGAAAGAATTCCTGGAATTGAAATGGATGAAAAATTAAAGAGCAGATTACTTGGTGAAGCCAAATTCTTGCGAGCCTTGTATTACTTCAATTTAGTTAGACAATTTGGAGACGTGCCATTGGTATTGACTGACCAGACTCAACTTCCAATTGATCAACTTCAAGTACCGCGTAATCCTGCAGCCGAAGTTTATGCACAAATAATTACAGACTTAAAAGAATCGGTAGACTTGTTTAAAAACGGTTCTGCTCCAGAAGTTGGACGTGCTACTGAAGGGGCATCCAAATCATTATTGTCTAAAGTTTATTTAACAAAACGAGATTGGGCAAATGCAGTAGCAACAGCCGAAGAGGTTATAAATGGTCCTTATGGTTATACCTTATTAAGCGATTATTCACAAGTGTTTTTACCCGCCTACAAAAATAGTAGCGAACATATTTTTTCGGTTCAGTTTAATTCTGCTGCCAATTTAACTAATGGACTAACCGGCCGAGCTATCCTGACAGGGATACCAGGTTTGAAGGGGAATTATGCTGATATGGTGCCGTATTATACCAAAGGAACCGATAAATATTTCAGCATTTACAAATTATATGCGCCTAAAGATAAAAGACGTAATGTAAGTTTTGTGACTAAATTCAAAAGTCCGACAAATGGTAAATGGTATTCAAAACTTTATGATGCAAAAGTGCCGGGTGATTCTATTCCGTTTTTTAATAAATATTGGGATCCAAATTATGCAAGCACTGGAAAATCAGAAGCGAATACTAATATAATTCGATTTGCTGAAGTACTACTAATTCACTCAGAAGCAGAGAATGAATTAAATGGGCCAACGGCAAAAGCGTATGCATCGCTTAATAGAATTCGCAAAAGAGCAGGCTTGGATGATCTTACACCAGGCTTGACAAAGGATCAGTTTCGTGAAGCAGTTTACCTTGATCGTAGGCTGGAACTTGTTGGAGAATATCAACGAGTTTTTGATCTTATCCGTCAGACTGGTAGCGAAGTTACAGGTGTTGGGCCAGAAGGACGCGGCACGTTACTTAAAAATCTCCAAGCAGTTGGAAAAACTAACGTAGCACCAAAACATTATTTATTTCCGATTCCTCAAATTGAAATTGAAAGAAATAAAAAACTCACTCAAAATCCTGGCTGGGAGTGATGAATGTTTTTTCAAAGGGAAAATATATTTCATTTTAATATTTAATCTGAATTCGGTTCTAAAGAAGCCATATTCATTAATCAAGAAGTTATGAAAAAAATTACAAACATCAGAAATGTCAAAAGTCTGGAGAAAGGGCTTTTGATGGGAGTATTATTAATTGCTCAATTTGGCTTTAGCCAAAACAACCCTGACCCAAATTACAAAGGGGTTATTGGCAAAACATTGGCTGAGTCCAAAGAATATTGGCCAGAACCAGTAACACCACCAAAAGGTTCTCCAAATGTGGTTTGGATTATTTTAGATGATGTTGGATTTGGTGCGTCGAGCGCTTTTGGAGGTTTAATTGACACTCCAGTATTGGAAAATTTAGCCAACAACGGATTGCGTTACACTAATTTTCACACTACGGCGATTTGTGCGCCAACTCGTTCGGCTTTATTGACAGGAAGCAATTCCCATAAAGTGCATGTGGGAGGTTTTTCACATATCGCAACTTCTGCAGGTTTCCCAGGATGGGACGGAAAATTGCCAGCAAAAAATGGAACCATTGCCGAAATTTTGCGTGACAGAGGGTACAACACTTTTGCAGTAGGTAAATATGGTGTTACTCCGGATGAAGATGCAACAGATGCTGGGCCTTTTGACCGATGGCCAACTGGAAAAGGATTTGAACACTTCTTTGGTTTCTTGGGTTCTGCTACCGATCAGTACAAACCTGATTTAGTGGAAGACCAAGTGCACGTAACTCCAGACGGAAGGCACCTTAGTGAGCAGATTACTGATAAAGCAATTAGCTATATAACCAAACAACAAAAAGCGGCTCCGGGAAAACCATTCTTCTTATATTATTCTCCGGCAGCGGTACATTCACCACATCAAGTAGCTACTAAATGGAGTGATCTCTATAAAGGGAAGTTTGATGATGGATGGGACGCTTACCGTGAAAAAACATTGGCTAACCAAAAGAAATTAGGGGTTGTTCCTGCTAATGCTCAATTGCCTGAGCGCAATTCGCTTATTGCGGATTGGAAAAAATTAACACCAGACCAAAAGAAAGTCTATGCTAGATTTATGGAAGTTTATGCGGGATATTTGACTTATACAGATTATGAAATTGGAAGATTGGTTAATTATCTTCAAGAATCAAATCAATTGGAAAACACTGTGATTTTTGCAATAATTGGTGATAATGGCGCCAGTAGAGAAGGAAGATTGCAAGGAACTGCGAACGGAAAAACGTATGCTGAAAATGCTACAGAAGAGCAGGCATTACAAAACAATTTAAATGTAATTAATGAAATCGGCACACCTCAATCGAAACCCAATTATCCATTGGGCTGGGCGCAAGCGACTAACACTCCATTTAAATCCTGGAAACAAGATGCAGATTCTGAAGGAGGAACGCACAACCCATTGATTGTTTATTATCCAAAAGAAATTAAAGAAAAAGGTGGTATCAGAAACCAATACAGCCATGTAATTGATGTGTTGCCAACTACTCTTGATCTTCTGAAAATAAAAGCGCCTGAATCCATAAGAGGAATTAAACAGGATACCATTCAAGGATATTCGTTTTATAATTCGTTCAATGATGCCAAAGTTGTGTCCTCACACAAAATTCAGCACTATTACATTTTTGGGTCAAGATCTATTTATAATGATGGTTGGAAAGCAGCTGCAGCGCATCATCCAAACTCCCTTGAATTGATAGATTTATTGGCTGATAAATCAAAAGCAAATGCTATAGTTCCTGATTTTGACAAAGATGTTTGGCAATTATACAACATCAACGAAGATTTTAATGAAAGAAAAGATTTGGCTAAAAAATACCCGGAAAAGTTAGCAGAATTAAAAAAACTGTTTGATGAGCAGGCGAAGAAAAATAACCTGTATCCATTGATAGACTGGTCGGATGTTCGGTTGAAAAGAATACACAAAACGAATGTTACCGATACTAAATCTGTTACAGAGGTATCTGTTCAAAACAATAAATAATTGAGTTTGACAGACTGAGAATGTGTAATGTGTAAAGTGTACAATGACATTTAATTAGCCAAATGTTATTGTGCACTTTTTATATAAAAAGAAATCTGACCGCAGATTAATAAAAAACAACGTCAATAGCTAATGCGTTGGGCGATGTACTTGTCGCGCCACACAATCCAAGCGGACCAGTTGCAACGGCGGTTTCGGCACACTTATGCGCCAATATCCCGAATTTTGCCATACTTGAATTTGCTTATGGCGAAGTGCCGTGGCGTGCGGAATTGCTTAACTCTCCGGAACAATTTGTAAACGGTAATATTGTTGTAAAAGATAAACCTGGTTTTGGCTTTACATTAAATAAAAAATTAATTGAGACTTTGATTTAAATTCAAGAAAAATACAATAAAATATAAATAAGTTTAAAAAGTCAAAATCTGATATCATCATTATCGCATTTTAAAACTGCATTATCATTAAACATGATGTAGTTTTTTTATAAATACTTTTTAAATAAATTATTTTGATCATAAATAGCTAATTTTCAATATTTTAAAATACTATAATAGATTATTTAACAAATGTTTCTTATAAAGTTATAGTTTTTTTTGGTAATTTAAATTTTTAACCTACATTTGTCTATAGAAATAGTAGAGTTTTAAAAAACGATGTTAATCATTAATACTAATATTTTGAAAACTATCAAAAACACCTCTTTTTTGATCATGCAAGAATCACTTTCATTTGGCACTCTTTGTCGAATGTGTTGTTGCTGTTAAAGCTTTCAATTTAAACCCATTGCATTCTATAATAATTGTTTAAAGTAATTTATTGTATCTAAATAAATTATTTTGACCCTTTGTTATAATCTCTTTTTAATAAAATAATCAAATAGTAATTAAACTAATAATAAAATGAAAAAAAACATGTGCTGTTGTAACTAAAAAAAAGCCATTTCTGCGGCAACAGAAATGGCAGGTCTAAAAAAAAATGTATCGTTAAACGGAAGAAGAAATTGATTTAAAATCAGATTCAGCCTCCTTATTTATTAAACCAAAACAAAGTAATGAAAAAAATATTATATAATTTTTTGTGGCTAGCCTTTTTTATGATTTCGTTTGGAATTTATGCCCAAAAAACCACACCATTAATTAATTCTAAATTAGACGGAAAAGTAAGAGACGCAGTGACCAATGTACCTCTTTCCGGAGTTTCAATAACTATCAAAGGTACTACCCACGGGGTATTGACAGATGCAGAAGGAAAGTTCTATTTCCAGACAGGACAAAAATTTCCTTATACTTTAATTGTAACCTATATTGGATACAAAAAAACAGAAATTGTTGTAGACGGCAGTCCTGTTACCATTGATTTAAAGCCAGATGTTCAAGAGTTGAATGAGTTAGTTGTTGTAGGGTATGGAACTCAAAAACGAAAAGACATTACAGGGGCAGTATCCTCTGTACCAAAAGCCAATTTAGCTCAAGTCACTTCTTCTGCAGATAATCTATTGCGAGGTGCAGTACCAGGGGTGGTGGTGACTCAAAGTTCAGGTAAACCGGGAGCGACTTCAAGCGTTCGTATTAGAGGAGGAAGTTCTATTACTGCAGGTAACGAACCGTTGTATGTTATAGATGGAATATTAATTTATAATGATAATTCGAATGCCACGGCAGGAGCTCCTTTGGCTGGTGCTGGTGTAAATGTATTATCAACAATCAGTCCCGGCGATATTGAATCAATAGAAGTCTTAAAAGATGCTTCGGCAACTGCTATCTATGGTTCAAGAGGTGCTAATGGAGTCGTCATTATTACAACCAAAAAAGGATCAAAAGGACAAGATATTATTTCATATCAGGGTTATTATGGATTTCAACAAGTTTCAAAAAAAATAGATTTATTAAATGCGAGCCAGTGGGCTAGCTTGCGCAATGATGTGCAGGCAAGTATTGGTCAGGCTCCTTCTTTTAGTCCAGAACAAATCGAAGGACTAAAAACTTCTGGTAATTATGATTGGCAAGATGCTGCTTTTAGAGTGGCACCAGTGCAAAATCACCAATTGACTTTTTCTGGTGGCGATGATCGTTCCCGATATGCTGTTTCTTCAGGTTACTTTGATCAGGAAGGAATTGTTCTTGGAACAGATTTCAGACGTATTTCACTTCGTGCTAATTATGAAAGAAATTATTCTCAAGCTTTTAAGTTTGGAGTAAATGCTAATTATAGTAATTCAATTTCGAATGGTATTGGTAACAACGGTGGTAACGGCGGCGGAAGACAACCAAATCCATTGGTTGTGGCATTGTATACACCTCCGGTTGTGCCTATCAAAAATGCTGACGGCAGTTATAATTTAACAAATAATCCTTATGCAACTGCTATTAATGGAATTATCGGGAATCCAATAAATGATTTGGAAAACACTACCAATGAAACAAAAATCGATAGAATTTTAACCAGCTTGTTTGGAGAATATAAAGTCAATAAGGAAATCACAGCCAAAGTTGCCGTTAGTGGAGATGTCATTAGTACTAAACAGAATTACTACGCACCATCAACAACTACTCCTGGTGCGGGAACTAAAGGTCTAGCTTCAGTTGGAACTAGATTGGTAAGTACTGTTTTGAATGAAAACACTCTTAACTATAACACTCATTTTGGTCAAGATCATAAATTCTCTGCTTTGGCTGGATATACACTTCAATATACTCAAGGTGAAGTGGTAAATGCAGGAGCTAATAATTTTGTAAATGATAATAATACATTCAATGCTTTACAGGATGGTACTGGCTTGAAACCTTATAGTGAAGCTTTCGAGAGTGTATTGAAATCATGGTTGGCAAGAGCAAATTACTCCTATAAAGGAAAATATAACTTGACCGTTTCAGGACGTGCCGATGGTTCGTCTAGATTTGGTTCTGAATCATTGTGGGGTTATTTCCCTTCGGCAGGATTCTCTTGGAATATTACTGAAGAAAAATTTGCTGATAGTTTCAAAAATGTAGTTACAGATGCAAAGCTTAGATTAAGTGCGGGAACAACAGGAAATCAAGAGATCGGAAATTACCTTTCATTGGCTTCTATCGGTTCGGTAAATTATAGTTTCGGTGGGGCAATTCAAACGGGATTAGCACCAACTCGTTTGGAAAATCCAGATTTAAAATGGGAAAGAACAACACAATACAATGTTGGTTTAGATTTATCATTATTTGACAGAAAAATAAATTTTGTATTTGATGCTTATTTGAAACAAACAAAAGATTTGTTAATCAATGTGCCAATTCTTTTAAGCTCTGGTTATGCTACGGTTCTTCAAAATATCGGAGGAGTTGAAAATAAAGGTATTGAAATTGGTTTGACGACAGAAAACATTAAAACAGATCATTTTTCTTGGAATTCTAACTTCGTGTTTTCTACTAATAAAAATGAAGTTATTGAGATAGGAAATGGCGTAAACCAGTTTTTTCCAGTAGTTCCTAATGGTACTTTATTGCAACAACAACCAGTAATTGTAAAAGTTGGATTGCCTCTGGGAACATTTTGGGGATATAAAACCAATGGTATTTTTCAAACTCAGGAAGAAATCAACACACAACCAAAAATCAACAGTCTTGCCAATACCAAAGTGGGAGACAGAAAATATGTTGACACTAATGGAGACGGAATAATTACCGCTACCGATAAAGGTGATCTTGGAAGTTCACAACCAAAATTTGTGGGTAGCTTTAGTAACACACTTACTTATGAAAATTTTGATTTACAATTCTCTTTCCAAGGAGCTTATGGCGGAAAGATATTCAACGCTTTAAACCAACAATTAGAGATTTCAACTCTTGGAACCAATGCAGCTGCTGTATTAACTGATCGTTGGACACCTACAAATACGAACACTGACATTCCTAGGGCATCAAGTTCTCCATTAGGAATTGTTTCAGAACGCTATGTTGAAGACGCTTCGTTTTTGAGATTAAAATTAGTCACTTTAGGATATTCATTTCCTAAAAGCCTTACTTCCAAAATCAAACTTCAAAGTTTAAAGCTTTATGTGTCTTTAGAGAATCCAATTACCTGGA
>Ga0308157_10007812_pt1 | contig 12319 bp, 12 predicted proteins | sample PhyBR1_FD_201035 | JGI IMG/M metagenome (GOLD analysis project Ga0308157, IMG submission 201035) | Phyllosphere microbial communities from UC Gill Tract Community Farm, Albany, California, United States - DLSLB.R1 | ecosystem: Host-associated > Plants > Phyllosphere > Unclassified | place: USA...
TGCCCAGGCGATCAGCAGCAGCGCACAGCACGCCAGGATCACCGGCAGGGCGATGACCACGAACGGGTCAAGATGCTGCTTGCGCTCGTACAGCTGCAGCCACGCCAGCTGCCCACCGAGCAACCAGGACACCAGCGTGACCAGCGGTGCCCACAGGTAGAAGTAGAAGCCCCAGAACGCCAGGGTCACAAAGCCCCAGGCAGTGCGCTGCAGGCGGGGCTGCTTGCGCGGCTTCTGGATCAGCCGCGAGTCGAAGCGGTTGGACGGCGTCCTGGCGCTCGTCTGGCGATGTGCGTTCATCGGATACCTCTGTCTGGGCTGACCCAGGTGGCACGCTTGCCACGCCGCCGGAGAAGGGTCTTCGGCAGCGCCACCAGCGTGGTGAACAGGCTGATCAACCAGTACGACATCGGGTACCAGATGACCCAGAAATAGTTGCGGCCGATATGTGTTTCGTAACGCCTGTCGATGATCAGGCTGCTGGCGAACTGCAGCAGGCAGACCAGGGCCAGGATCACGCCATGCCATTGCGGCAGCAACGTGTCGATGTACAGCGACGGCGGCATCGGGATGAACTTGCCCACTGCCCACAACAGGATGATCACCAGCATGGTGTAGGCCCACAGCACGCTGAGGATGTATTCCAGCAGCACGCCCCACATCCGCCGCTTGCGCCAGCTGAACAACGAGGAGCCGTGGCGCAGCAGGACTTCCACGCCGCCCTGTGCCCAGCGCAGTCGCTGCCGCCACAGGCCCTTCAGCGTTTCCGGCATCAGGATGAAGCACAGTGCGTTGGGCTCGTAGCGGATGTCCCAGTGATCCAGCTGCAGCCGCCAGCTGATGTCGATGTCCTCGGTGACCATGTCATCGGCCCAGTAGCCGATGCGATGCAGGGCGGTGCGACGGAACGCGGCAATGACGCCGGACACGGTGAAGATGCGGCCGTACACGCGTTGGGCGCGCTTGATCATGCCGATGATCGAGGAGAACTCCGCCACCTGCAGGCGGCCGAGCAGGGTGGAGCGGTTGCGGATGCGCGGGTTGCCGGTCACCGCACCCACCCGTGGGCCGCTGGTCAGGTGCCAGACCATCCAGTGCATGGCGAATTCTTCCAGCATGGCATCGCCATCGATGCACACCAGGTACTCCGATCTGGCGGCCAGCGCGCCCATGCGCAACGCGTTGGCCTTGCCCAGGTTGCGGTCCAGATGGACCACGCGCAGACGCGGATGCAGCGCTGCAAGCGCGTCCAGGCGGGTGCCGGTATCGTCGGTGCTGCCATCGTTGATGGCGATCACCTCAAAGTCCGGGTAGCGCTGGGCCAGTGCCGCGCCGAGGGTGTCGTCCAGGTTCGCCGATTCGTTGTGGCACGGGATCAGCAGGCTGGCGAACGGATACTCCGCCATCGGTGGTGGGTCGTTGCGCGGCCGCGACTTCCGCTCACGGCGGAAGAAGTAGTACAGGCCCCCGGACATCCAGAAGAACGCCATCACCATGGGGTAGAAGAAGGCGAACTGGAACATGGCGTTGAGCCACGGATTCATGTCCATGTCACTTCTCCGGGTACGGGAAGTTGCGCGCGGACATCGCCGCGCGTGCATCCTGGGTCGACGGCTTGTCGGCAATGAAATCGTCCGGGTACCACGCGAAATGGCGCACGCCCTGTGCCTGCAGGCGGCGGATCTGCGCGCGCAGCTGTTCTCCGCTGATCGGCCGCTGCGTGCGCCAGTCCACGGTCTGCAGCTCGAACATCGTGTGCTTCAGCTCGGGGTCGTGCGCACGCACGGCCACCACCAGCTTGTCCAGCCAACGCTGTGGGCGGCGGCTGCCTTCCATCCATGGCATCGCCATCAGCGCGGTGCGGTCGTAGGCCTTGTTGAACAGGTCCAGGCGCTGGGCGAACCATGCCGCGCTCTGCGGCTCCAGCACCGGCTGCGCGTACAGGTTGCGCACGGTGCCCAGCTTGGGGCGCCAGCGTTGTGCGCTGTCACGCAGTTCCAGCGTGAAATCGATCAGCGCCTGGGTGCGGCCGCCGTCGCTGCCTTCCTGCGGCAGCTGGGCCAGCTCGGTATCGCGCACGTAGCCGTCATCGTGGAACAGCAGGCCTTCGAAATACGAATTGATCGCCAGGTCTTCGTAGATGTCCTTGATGATCTGTCGTGCCTGCGGCTTGGTGAAATCCAGGCGGTACATGCCATCGCGTTCCGGGCTCTGGATGCCCAGCGCCGCACGCTGCGCAGCGTCGGGCAGTTCATAGCCCAGCACCGGCAACCACGCATACACCTTCACCCCGGCACGGGTTTTCAGCTGCCAGGCGACGCGGTTGAACAGGTCCGCGCGCATCGGCAGGTGGCGGTTCGGGAAGTACAGGGCATCGGCGGTGTTGTTGCCGTCAGGATCGGCGAAGGCCTGCAGGTAGACATGAGTCGGGCCGATCCGCTTCACCCGCTCGATCAGCGCATCCAGGTTGCGCGCCTGCTGTGCAGGGTCGCTGTCGTAGACCGAGTCCATGTCGATCTGCAGTGCGCGGGTGCCGTCCAGATTGACGTTGCGACGAAGCTCATAGGCCAGCGACGTGATGTTCGGGTTGCTGGTCACCAGCAGGCGTGCCAGGCCATGCAGGTCGGCAGTCACCGGCGTGCTGCGTCCTTCCAGGTCGAAGGACACCGGCATGCCCAGTTGCTCGGCGATGTCGTTGCTCAACTGGTTGTAGGCGGCGTAGGGCCAGACGATCGCTTTCGGGCGTACACCCAGTTCCTTCTCGATGCGCTGCACGCTGCGGCCGAGATCGTCGCGCAGGCGCTTCTCGTACTCCTGCGCGCTTTCATAGCGCTGCGCCTTGGGGTCGTAGATGCGGGTGATCACCGCCGGGGTCTGGTTGCCCTGCGGGTTGGACTGCACGCCGTGGTGCAGGTTGTCGGTATGGCTGGCCAGTTCGATCAGGCCGCTGGCCTGCATCTCGCGCAGCTGGTCCCAGGTCAGGAAGTCGTCATGGCCGAAGGGACGGTAGCCGTAGTCGATGGTGCGGCCCGGTGCCATGTCCACGTAGTCAGTGATCACCGCCACCAGCGCCGGATAGTTGTAGGCGCGCAGCAGCGGATAGACGCGGCTGTACACGCTGCGCAGGCCGTCGTCGAAGGTCAGCAGCACCGGCCTCGGCGGCAGCGTTGCTTCGCCGCGCGAGGCCTTGATCAGCTGTGACAGCGAAACCGGGTGATAGCCATGGGCGGACAGCCAGTCCAGGTGCGCGGCGAAGTTCTGCGTGCTGACCGCGTAAGCGTCGCCGTCGGATTTTTCCAGCACATCATCGCGCACGTCGTGGTAGCTGAGTACCAGCAGGCCGTTGTCGGCCGCGTCCAGTTCCGCAGCCGAGCTGGCGCGCTGGGCCGCAGCGGGCAGGGCGAGGGCCAGCAGCGCCAGCAGCAGTACGGTCGTCAGGTTGCGAAGCATCCGTTTCATCTCATTCTCCCCAGCGCAGCGCGGCATCGAAGCCGATATGTCGTTCACGTTGGCCGTCGTAGACCGGCCGCGACCAACTCACGCCGTACTCGAGGATCCGCCCCTGGGCGAACTGCCATTCGTGGCGATAGGCCACGGTCGGAATGATTGAGCTGCCAAATCCCTCCTGCCAGTAGTTGCCGACGGACACCGTCAGGCGATGGCGGAAGTGGCGCTCATAATGGCGCCACAGCTGCTGGTCGATGCGCAGGCCCACTTCCACCGAGCGGTCCCGCGACGGATTGAAGTAGGGTGCATCGTCGCGGCTGCCACGGCTGGTGTAGACGCTGCCCAGGCCATCGATCAACAAGCGCGGGCGGGTCAACAGCCGTTGCTCGATCGCACTGTTCAGCGTATCGCGGCGGTTGCCATCGTCGTACCGGAACTGGCTGCCACCGAAGCTCCAGTGGGTGCGTTCGTTGCGCGTGTAGTCCACGGCGACCGCAACGCTGTCGGCGGTGATGCCGGCCACGCGTGCCTGCATCGAGGCTTCCGGGTCATTGCGGGCAGCGGTTACGCCGGCGTGCCAGCGATCATTGAACTGCCAGCCGAAGCCGCCGCGCAGGCCGGTGTCGCCGATGCTGTCGTTGGGGCGCAGCACCGCCGCCTCGGCATCGAGGCGGTCGAAGCGGTAGCGCACGCCGGCACCGATCCACAGCGGATCGATGTCCTGGTCCTGGAAGGTGACCGAACGGCGGTCGGCGAAGGCAAACAGGCGCCAGCGGTCGTTGAGAACCGGCGAAGCCACTTCCATGCCGTAGTGCAGGTCGTCGTTGCCCAGCGGCGAGGTGCCGCCACCGCCGGAACTACGGCCACCCTCGACCTTGGCCAGCAGCTGCCAGCCGCGATGGGCGCGCCAGTCGCGGTCCATGCGTTGCACCGCCGGCTGGCTTGGATAGCGTGCCAGCAGGTCGTCATGCAGCGGCCGCGCCAGGTCGTCGCGCTGCAACTGCACGTAGGATTCGTACATGCCCAGGCGCGGCGCGATGTCACGCGGGTCCAGGGTATAGGCCATCTGGTGGCGCTCAAGCGCCCGCCGTGGCCAGCCGCGCATCTGGTAGACGCTGCCCAGTGAAGTCTGCAGGCTGCCATTGCCGGGGCCGACCTCGACCAGGGCTTCCAGTTCGCGCTGGGCCGTTGGCAGGTCACCGCTGTAGGCCCGCACCATCCCCAGGTTCAGGTCGGCCTCGTAACGCGCCCAGTTCTGGAACGGGGTCTTGCCGCCGCCCCAGCGCCAGGCCGGTTCGTCCTTCTGCCAGGCCTGCAGGTAGCCCACCGCCTTCTCCGCCTGCTCGGTTTCCAGATAGGCATAGGCCAGCTCCGAGCGTGACTCGAAGCGTGAGGGGTCGTTCTTTGCGGCGGCCTCCAGCAAGGGAATGGCCTCCTCCGGGTTCTGCGTGGCCATCAGCGAGTCGCCTACGGCCGGCAGCACGTAATCGGGCAGGGCATGGCCTTCGCGCTGCAGCGCCCGCGCCTCGTCGCGCACCTGCGCGTGGCGGGCCAGGCGGTTGAGCAGGATCAGCCGGTCCATGCGGATACGCAGCGGCGCCTGCACCTGCGTTGTGCCATCGCGCTCGACGTACTGCTCCATTTCCGCCAGCGAAGCCTCTGCCTCGTCCAGCCGGGTGTCTTCGCTTTCCCCGTAGGCCAGGCTCCAGTTGACCAGCTTGGCCACGTAATTGGCCTCCAGCCGCGCTTTCTGGTCCTGGTCGAACAGGTTGGGCCGGGCCTGGTAAAGCCGCCAGGCGCGATGGGCGTTGCCGATGTCGCCCAGGGTCAGGACCTGCAGCTTGTACAGCAGGTCGTCGTTGGGCTCGCGCAGCTGCGCGCGCTCGATCGCCGCCAGCGCATCGACCCAGCGCGCCTGGTCCCGATAGTGGCCGATCTCGGCGAGGCGGTCGGCGCGCGTTGTCGCGGTGGGCGGCGGGGCCGCATGGGCCCAGTACGCCAAGGTGGCGCAGGCCAGACCGACGCACAGCGCCAGTGGACGATGAACAACCATGAGACCCCCTAAGCATCCATTGCTGAACGATGTGCTGAAAAGTGTGACGCACATCACATGCCAACTATAGCTGACGCTGTGCCAAAGCGCCTACTTCCTATCCGTACCTTGTTGACGGAGAGTCCTTGGATGACCGGCCAGCCCTATCGCAACTCGTTGTCGCGCATATGGTTTTCTGATGTCGACTGGAACGGCACGGGGCAGCGTGGGGTCTCCCCGTGGGGGCGTGCCACGCTGCCAGGGCTGGTTCCGGACACGAAACGGGTCAGCTTTGGACACGCTACGTCACCCACTGCGGTGGTGGTGTGTAGATCGTGGTAGGGGGGGGGCAGTTTTACGGCGGCGGTTGTCAGCCCGCCAGTGCGGTCACCACAGGTCTTCCAGCTTGCGCGGCTTGCAGGCCACCCACGAGGCGCACAGCATCAGCAGCGCGCAGCCGAACAGGAAGGCGAAGGGCAGGGTCCAGCCCTCGCTGACGGTGTGCAGCCAACCGACCAGGAACGGGCCCAGGCAGCTGAAGCTGTAGCCCACGCCCTGCATGAAGCCGGACAGGGCCGCCGAACCGGTGGGGGTGCGCGTGCGCAGGTTGATCAGGGTCAGCGCCAGCGGGAACGTGGACGGCCCGACGCCCAGCAGGCAGGCCCACAGCAACGGTGCCTTCATCGGGGCGAACAGCAGGCCGGCGAAGGCGATGACGAAGGCGGAGAAGCCGATCAGCACCAGCGGGAAGGGATTCTGCAGGCGCACCGCCAGCGATGGGATCACCAGCGATGGCAGCAGGCCCAGTGCCGAAAACACCGCAACCATCACCCCGCCGAAGGCGGGCGTGGCGCCGGCTTCGACCACGATGCGCGGCAGCCAGGTGAACATCGAATAGGTCATCAGCGAGGTCATGCCGAACATCAGCGTCATGCTCCAGCCCAACGACGTACGCCAGACCTTGCCGTGCGGCTGCGCGGTGGGGTCGTTGCTGTCCAGTACCGGCCTGGGCGCACTGCGTGCCAGCAGCATCCATGGCAGGGCCGCAGCCAGCGCCAGCAGCGCCCACATGCCCAGCGACACCCGCCAGCCTGCGGCGTTGGCCACCGGCACCGCCAACAGCGCCGGCATCATCGTGCCCAGCTGCAGCACGCTGATGTACAGCGTGCTCATGGTGCCGACCTTGTTGGCGAAGTAGCGCTTCACCAACGGCGGCACCACTACGTTGCCGATGCCCATGCCCGCCAGTGCGATCACCGAGCCCAGCAGCAGGGTGCCGACATTGCCGGCGCTGGAGCGCAGCAGCAGGCCGGCGGCAGCCATCAGCATCGCCAGCAGGGTGGTGCGCTCAAGGCCCAGGCGTCGTGCCAGCGCCGGGGTGGCAACGCCGAACAGTGCGAACGACGCGGTCGGCAGCATGCCCAGCACGCCGGTCATGGTGGTGCCGAAGCCGAACTGCTGGCCCAGCACGTCCAGCAACGGGGTGATGGAGGTGACGGCGGTACGCAGGTTGACCGCCGCCAGCAGGATCGCGGCGAACGCAAGGACGCGACCGTGCAGCAGCGACGGCGAGGATGGGGTTGGCGACGTCATGCGGTAGTCCTTGCAGGTGACGCACGCCGCGTCTTTGGCGTGCAGCGCCGCACCGTGCTGTGCCGGTGCGGTGGGTGGGGGAGGGCGCCATTGTACGTGGCTGGCGGGGTCGGGTCCTGTCGGCGCTGATTGTCGCGATCCGCACGTCCTGTTGGCAGTGGCCGCGAAGCGCCGGACATCCGCCTTGGTCCCACGAAACCGCTGCATCTGCGCCATCTGCGCGGAGTTTGCCCGCATGCAAGCAGCGCAGAACATGCATGAAGCGTCGCGCCGAAGTGCAGGCGGGGTTGTGCCATTGCTAGGTTCGGGCCGAATCCACGGCGGAAGGATCACGGGGTGGCAAGGACGTTGATTGTGGTGGGCGATGCAACCACCGGCGGTGGCCGGGTCATCACCGGTTCGCCCACGACCGACATCGAGGGCAAGCCTGTGGCACGGGTGGGTGACAAAGCCACCTGCCCCAGGCACCAGGTGGTGGCCTCCATCGTCAGTGGTGATTCCACCCTGATGTTTGAGGGCCAGCCGGTGGCGCGCGACGGCGACAGGCTGTCGTGCGGTTGCTCGCTCATCGCCGGGCAGCAGTCCCTGGTGTTCGTGGATGCGGGCGGTGGTGGTGGCGGCGCGGACAGTGGGCCGGCGGCGCAGGCCGTGCAGGCGGCCAGTGGCGTCGCACCCGCAGCGCTCGTGCCTGCCGTGCCGATGGCTGACAAGGCGCCGGTGTGCGAGGCCTGCCTGCTGGCCGGTGCCCACTCCGGCGCAACCTTTCTGGGGCGATGAATGAACCGATATGCCATTGTCGATGCAGCAGCCTATGCCGACACGTACAAGGCACTGGCCTGGTACGCCCAGGACCTGCCGCATCGCTCGTTGTTTGCGCGCCAGCCCGAGGCCGCCCACGCATCCATCGGCCCTTGGCTGCTGCAGTTGCCCGCGCAGGCCCACACCCAGGTGGACGGTTGGCTGCGTGCGCTGGAACTGGACAGGCCTGTCGTGGCCTGGCTTACCAGCGAAGCCGGTTTCGAAGCGGTGTTCCAGCACCTGGAGGCCTGCCTGGATCTGTGCCGCCCCAACGGCCGGCTGGCACTGCTGCGCTACTGGGACGGTCGCGTGTTCCTGCGGTTGCAGCGGGCCTTCACCCTCCAACAGCGCAGGCAGCTGATGGGCCCGCTGGCGTGGTGGCGTTTCCAGATCCTGGGCCAGGCCTACGCCCTGGATCGCGCAGAGCTGTACGCAACGGAGGCCGGTTGATGTTTGAGATCACCGAGGAACAGGAAGCCTTGTTGCGCCTGCCAGACCCCAGCACCTTCTTCCCGAAGTTGACCAGGGAAATCCGCCAGGAATACCCGCAGCAAACGGGGCACCTCGGCGAGCGTGCGTTGATGGACGAGGTGGTGCGAAGCCATGACCACGCAGCCTGTTCCCTACGCATCACCCACCTGCCGGTGCTGGTCCGCTGGGTGAAGGCGGATGTGGCGTGGGCACGCGGCTTGCGGGCCGTCCCTGCGGCGGACATGTGGATGCGCACCGCGAAGAACCCGAATCTGGCAGCGGCGGATCTGCTGTCGAATCTGGCAGGACACTAGGAGCGGTAATGGGCACCAGAATCATCGGACCCCGGCCCTGGCTTGGGCCAGGCATGACAGGTGGCAGCGGCGGCGTGGACGAACACGGCAACCCAGTGGATCCCTACGGCGGGCCGACCACCGGCGATGTGGTGAAGGGCATTCGTGGCGTGGTGGATGGTATCGGGCAGCGGGTGAGCGGTGAGGCCAAACCTGATGCGCGCGCTGAGCCGACGGCCAAGGCGCGGGAGGTGGACTGCTCGCAGATGCCTGACGAGACCGCGTGCAACGAATGCCTGCTGAAGAAGGGGTTCATCGGCCCACCCGTTACCCCGCGCTATGTTACCCAAAGCAACCTGATCAATTACGAGTACCAGCTGTACATTGCCAACCTGCGCTCGGCACCGCTGCGCTTTGGTTTCATGGTCGCGGACAAGGCGGATCCTGATCGGCGGTTGTTCTCGGTGGATACGTTGTTTGACTATCTTGAGCGCGACGGGTTCTCACGCACCGTGCAGGAATGGCATTTCAACGCCTGCGAATTTGATGGATTCTGGTTGAAGGACTGCACGGTGGTGGAAGCGAAGGGGAGGTATGACCATTTTTTAGATGAAGATGGAGATGTGAAGTATGGCTTCGTTCGGCAGAATGTCTTCGGTCCATGGGCTGAGCAAATGGATAGGCAGCGTGCTGCGATTGGCATCGCCGGGGCGTCAGCCAAACTTTTGTGGTGTTTCATGCAGTCGCGGGTAATGAAGGCGGCGATAGCAATGGATTTTGTCGATCCACTTCTCTGTCAATACGAGCCGTTTTCTGGGGGGGGTGTATGATTCTGAGCGCTCAAGCCAATCTGCGCACGAAGCCGACTTCCCGTACACCGGAGGAGGTGCTGAGTAAGGCCATGGGACTCACCCAGAGCCTGGCGCGGACGCACTCATTGATGAAGAACTGGTATGCATTGCCCTCGGGCCCCGTAGATAGGTATGTGCCCCTGCAAGACGCCGATGTTTTGCTGGCTTCAATGAGGAAACGTATTGAGAGTAGTCGTAACCGTTTCGGCCACTATGACGAGCTTGGAGCTTCATTGATGGTGGCCAACGTTGACAATGATCGGGATTGGTGCAAGCCCGGTGTGGTTGTGCTCGACTTGAACCCAACAACAGGTCGCAACAGCTTCAGCCTTAAAGGGATCGGAGCTTTTGGAGAAGCTGCTTCCTCGGTCATGCTCAACGCATTGATCGAATCGGTGAAGGCGATTCAGCCAGAATTCGCCTGTACAGATGTTAAGGCTAGAACGCTCGAAAGTGAACTTATTTACTATCGGATCAGCCGGCGTCTATATCAGCACCGTCAGTTCTTTGGCTGGATGGGGTTTATTCCTGCGCAGATCACCCACGCGCAGATACGCGACGCCCATGCCGTCCACCCGGTAGATGGCTTGGGTACGGTCATCGTCTCAGTGCCGGGGATTTTCGACCCCAGCGACGACGCGCAGGTGGAAAGGGTTCACCGCGTCGAGATGGATCTGGCCAGCTACGACCTGTTGCCGGTAACGGACCCGAACCTCAGGGGCTGAGCGGGAATGTGATCATCAACACCCAAGCCAATTTGTGGATAACACCTGTTGTGCGATCACTGGAGCAGGTTCTGTGTGGGCGGCGTAGGTGATTAGGACTTGCCGAGGATGCACCCGTTGATGAAGAGGTGGTGCGCACTCCTTTCAATCCACGCAGGACACTAGGAGCAGTAATGGGCACCAGAATCATCGGACCCCGGCCCTGGCTGGGGCCAGGCATGGCAGGTGGCAGCGGCACCGTGGACGAACACGGCAACCCAGTGGATCCCTACGGCGGGCCGACCACCGGCGATGTGATGGGGGGCATTCGTGGCGTGGTGGATGGTATCGGGCAGCGGGTGAGCGGTGAAGCCAAGCCGGATGCGCGCGCTGAGCCGCAAACCAAGGCCCGGGAGGTGGACTGCTCGCAGATGCCCGACGAAACTGCGTGCAACGAGTGCCTGCTGAAGGAGGGGTTCATCGGCCCGCCTCTCACCCCGCGCTTCGTCACCCAGCGCAATCTGGTCAACTACGAGTACCAGCTGTACATCGCCAATCTACGCTCGGCATCGCTGCGCTTTGGTTTCATGGTCGCGGATAAGGCGGATCCAGATCGGCGGTTGTTCTCGGTGGATACGTTGTTTGACTATCTTGAGCGCGACGGGTTCTCACGCACCGTGCAGGAATGGCATTTCAACGCCTGCGAATTTGATGGATTCTGGTTGAAGGACTGCACGGTGGTGGAAGCGAAGGGGAGGTATGAGCATTTTCTTGATGAAGAAGAACAGCCGAAGTACAGGTTTGTGGTACCCAGTGTCTTTCAGCCATGGAGGGAACAGATGATTCGGCAGCGCGCGGCGATTGCGATTGCTGAGCCTCAAGGAAGGCTTGTGTGGTGCTTCATGCAGGGAAGGGCAATGGCAGCAGCCATTGAATTTGCTCGACTTGACCCGTGGATTTGCAGATATGAGCCATTTCGGGGAGGTGGTATATGATCATCCGAGCTCAAGCCGATCTGTGGACAGCGCCTGTCGCGAAATCTCCGCGCGAAGTGCTGCGAGTGGCTGTGGAGATAACTGAGAAACTGGCGCGGATGCATCCCTTAATGAAAGGGTGGTATGCGCTTCCTTCGAGTCAGAAAGAGAAGACTCTCTCCTTGAATGATTCGGAAGAGCTCTTGACTCGGATGGAACGGGATGTCGAGAAACGTCGCCAACGATTTGGTGACCATGCGGAACTCGGCGCGTCCTTGAGTCTCGCCAATGTCGATAACGACCGCGACTGGCGTAAACCGGGAGTGGTTGTGCTCCAGTTGGACCCGACAACTGGATTCAACTCTTTCAGTCTTGTCAGGCCCGAGCCCTTTGGGGAGGCAACTCCTTCCCTGATGGTCAACGCTTTAATTGGGCTGGTGAAGACAATACGGCCGAATTTCGCGTGCGTTGATGTAAAGTCCAGAGCGCCCGAGAAAGGCCTTGTGACATATCAAATAGACCGACGCCTGTATAAACACCGGCAGTTCTTCGGTTGGATGGGCTTCGTGCCCGCGCAGATCACCCATGCGCAGATCCGCGATGCACACGCCGTCCACCCGGTCGATGGCTTGGGCACGGTGATCGTCTCAGTGCCAGGGGTATTCGACCCCAGCGATGACGCGCAGGTGGACAAGGTGCACCGCGTCGAAATGGATCTGGCCAGCTACGACCTGTTGCCGGTGACGGACCCGAACCTCAGGGGCTGAGCGGGAGTGCTGCGCTTGGCAGTGTGGCTGGCCCAAGGCCCGGAGCCCTGTGGGGCCTTGAGCCGGCCGGGTCCTTGCTGTAGGCGGCTACGCCCGGCGCTATACACCCGCCTGAACGTGCAGCCTTGCTGAGGCGGTAGGGCACCAGCGCAGGGCGGGTGCCTTACCCCCGTCCCTGCCTTTCATGCTCCCCCGTGCCCGGGCGTCAGGCACAAAAAAACCCGGAGGACTGTCGTCTTCCAGGCTTCTTGGTGACCACCGAAGTGGTCGGGGAGACAGGATTCGAACCTGCGACCTCTACGTCCCGAACGTAGCGCTCTACCAGACTGAGCTACACCCCGAAGGGAGCCGCCTATTCTAGCCATTTCCCCCGATGGCGGCAAGGGGGA
>Ga0308157_10007813_pt1 | contig 12316 bp, 6 predicted proteins | sample PhyBR1_FD_201035 | JGI IMG/M metagenome (GOLD analysis project Ga0308157, IMG submission 201035) | Phyllosphere microbial communities from UC Gill Tract Community Farm, Albany, California, United States - DLSLB.R1 | ecosystem: Host-associated > Plants > Phyllosphere > Unclassified | place: USA...
AGCTCGAATTCGCGGTGTCGTTCGGGCGCTGCCGTGAAGCATGTTTGCCATAACGCTTTTTCCTCCTCAGTGGACAGAATAACGTCACGACTCTCCGGGACCATACACCTAGTCCCGGCGTTTCATGGAGCAGATCAATAATGAATCGGTATGGCTCTAAAGTCCAGCTCTGATCGACAGGATCATTGCCGAAGACCTCTCGTCGCGAGAGGTCAGCGCGATACGCGCCAAAATCGAATCGGGCAGCACACGAAAGCGCAAAGAGAGTTCGCGCCAGTACAAGGTCGAAAGTAACGGCAAGCAGATCGGCTCTCTGAAAGAGTGGGATTCAGGAAAAGTAACGCTTGAAGTTTTTTTGGAAAATTCAAAAGACAGGGCGGCGCTTGTGGCAGAACTCAAGGCAAGGTTTTGCCTGACGACGTAAGCCATGTGACGGAAGACATCATTCAACACGGGAAACGCCCAAGGGTTGAAAGCCCGCTGGCGGCCTTGCGCAAGGGCCTTGCATGGACTCCGTAGCCTATCGACGATGCGCCGACAGTGTTGCCGGCGCAGTTGCCACTGCTTGAGTGGAATGCTTTTCACCTGGCAGGATCGTCAGGATCGAGGGCTGCCAGCGCCTGGGCCAGCGCGCCTGGGTCGGTGGGCCGCACCAGCCGGGCCACTTCCTGTCCGCTGGACAGAAAGATGAGGGTGGGCCAGAGCTTGACCTTGAAGGAGCGTCCCAGCGCCCGCCCACTGCCATCCTCCACCTTCAGGTGCTTGACCGCAGGATGGGCGGCCAGGGCCTGGGCAACAAGCGGGGCGCTGGCGCGGCAGTGGCCGCACCAGTCCGCGCCGAACTCCAGCAGCACCGAGCCGCCCAGGGCATCGATTGCCTCGCGCGATGGCCCATCGCTTGCGTAGCCATGAAGAGGGGTCATGACGTCATGCTCCTTAGAAATAAAAGATGGGACCACCGTGCCGCAAAATCGGCCAGAAACTGGCGCAGCCTGCACGGCCCATGCGGACATTTTGCGCCGCAAATGCGCCTTGTGAAACGGAAGGTGTTGGCGGGAGGCTTGGCAGTCAACGCCGCAGCCCAAGCCTGCGGCCGGCTTGGCACCCGGGTGTGACGGTCACGCGCCTGCCGGCGGCAGGCTGCGGCAGACCCCGCGCCCCCTGGCGCGGTCAGCGCCTTTCGATGCGGAACAGGCGTGTGGGCAGCTGCGCCGGGTTTTCGGGCTTGTACCAGTTCATGTCCTGAATGCGCGAACTGGTCACATACAACGCCCCATCGGGTGCCTCGGCCAGGGTGTCGGGCCAGCGCAGCCGGGCATCCTGCACCAGCGTGCGAAGGCCGTTGGCATCGCGCACCTTGACCGAATTGTCCTGCGGCGAGGTCACGTAGAGCAGGCCGCCCCGGCCCATCAGCAGGCCGTCGGCCGGGCCGTTGTCGCCCACCGGCTGCACCTGCGCAGCGACCTGTTCGGCTGCCAGCGCGCCGTCGAGCAGCGCCGCGGTGGCAATGCGGTAGAGCGTGCGCCCCTTGATGGCCTGCCAGTAAAGCGCAGCGCCGTCGGGCGACAGGGCAATGCCGTCGGCGGCAAACTCGACGCCGCGCCCATCGGTGCGGCGCAGCACCTGGCCGTCGGCCTGCACCTGCACCGACTTGTCGGGCTGGGTGCTCGGGTGGCCGTCGAGCAGGCGCCGCGCGCTGCCGCTCTGCAGGTCCACCACCAGCAGCGCGCCGCGCGCGCCGGAGTCGGTGATGAAGGCGTGGCGCCCGTCGGGGCTGAAGCGCACATCGTTGAGGTAGCTGCCCTGGGGCGCGGCGTTTTCGCCGAACGCAATGGTCTGCACCGCCCGGTTCGAGGCCAGGTCGATTCTCACCAGCTTGGGGCCCTGGGGCACCACAAGGCTTTGCGCCGGTGCGCCCGCATCCAGCGCCCAGACGTTACCCTGGCGGTCGGCCACCACGCTTTGCACGCACACCCAGTGGTCGCGCGCCGAGAGCTCGTCCTTGCGTGCATTGCGCCACGCATTCCAGCGCGCATCGGGGTAAGGGCGCAAGGCGCCGCCCGGCAGCACTTCGGCCACCGACACCGGGGCGTCTTCGGACCAGCGCGGAAAGTTGACGAAGATGCGCCCGTCGGGCGAGACGGTCACGCCGGTTGCCTGGTGCTCGAACGCGGCCACCTGCTGCAGCTGCGCGCCGGCCGTGGGCGTGGCGGCGCCGGCCGCAGGCGGTGTCTGGGCGCAGCCGGCGGCGAGCAGGGCGCCGGCGACGGCAACGCCCAGGCGCAAGGCAAGTGCTGGGAAGGAAGAAGGCCTGGTGGTCATGGCGCTGCCCGGTGTGGTGAAGGAATTCCTGTCAATGTAGGGCGCGCCCGGCCCGCGCCTGTCAGCGCCAGGGCGCAAACGCTGTGGGATAAAACGCAGGCGTCCCGCAAGCGAGGCCACCGCTTGCGCCAAGCGATCAGGGACTCAGGCGCTCAGGTTCTTGGGGTCGATGCCGTGCTTCTTGACCAGCTTTCCAAAAGCCCGGCGCTCCTGGCCGGCCAGCCGCGCGGCCTGCGTGACATTGCCCGCCGCCTGGCGCATGGCCTCCATGGCGTAGTCGCGCTCGAAGGCGCGCAGCACCTCGGCCTTGGCCTGCTGGAAATGCTGCAGACCGGGCAGCGCCTGGCCGGGCACGGGCGCTTCGCGGGCAGGCGCCTCGGGCGCGGCGCGGATCACCGGGCCGTCGGCCATCAAGAGTTCGCGGTGCACCCAGTTTTCCAGTTCGCGCACATTGCCGGGCCAGGCCTGGCCACCGACCCAGCGCAGCGTGGCGGCGTCGAACTGCTTGGGCGCCAGCTTGTACTTCTCGCACAGGGCGCCCACGAACTGGCGCGCCAGCAGCTCGGCGTCGCCCGCCCGGTCGCGCAGCGGTGGCAGCACCAGGTGCAGGATCTTCAGCCGGTACAGCAGGTCGCAGCGAAAGTGCCCCGCCTGCACCATGGCGCCCAACGGCTGGTTGGTGGCGGCGATGACGCGCACGTCGGTGCGCAGCTCGTGCGTGCTGCCCAGCGGCCGGAAATGCTGGTCCTGCAGGAAGCGCAGCATCGCCACCTGCGCCTTGGCGCTCAGCGCATCGACCTCGTCCAGAAACAGCGTGCCCTCGTTGGCCTGCGCCACCAGGCCGCGGCGCGCCGTTTTCGCATCGGTGAAGGCGCCGCGCTCGTGGCCGAACAGCTCGGCCTCGACCAGGTGGTCGGGCAGGGCGCCGCAATTGACCGGAACGAACGGCCCGTCCTTGCGCGTGCCGCGGTAATGCACCGCGCGCGCCACCAGTTCCTTGCCCGAGCCGGTTTCCCCTTCGACCAGCAGCGGCGCCTGGCTCGCTGCGATGCGGCCAAGCTGCGACAGCGTGGCCAGAAAGGCCGGCGATTGGCCCAGCAACTGGCTGCACTGGCCGGCCCCGTCGGGCAGGAAGCCGTCCGCGCATGCGCTGTCGGGCCCCTTCACCGCCCGGCCCCCAAGGCGCAGCGGTGCGGCCAGACGGGCTGCGAAGCGTGTGATTTTCCACGGCTGTTCATCGGCCAAGCTCCTTGCGTTGACGCGGCACGGGCCGCCGGGCAAACCGGGCGCATTCTGGGCAGCCCTGACCTGCGCCATGGCTTTGAAGGCGTTCGGCGATTTTTGCTATCAAATCAATAGCTGTATGTCCAGGCAGGGATTGGGCAAAATGCCTGTTTGGCCTTGAATTTTGCCCGCTGGCCAGAACGAACATGCCTTCACCGGTTCCGAGGCGTAATTTGCGCCATTTTTCGCCGCGAAAACACGCAAAGAGTGTTTCCGGTGTAACGCCAGGCTATCGGGGCGGGCTTATAGGCCCGGGCCGGACGCCGCGCGGGGGCGATGCGCTCATCCCAGCATCTGGCGCAGCGCCTGCAGCTCGGCGTTCACGCCCTGCTGCAGGGTTTCGAGCTGGCCGGCCGCTTGCTGCGCTTGTTTCTGGGCGTCGGCAAATTCGCTGCCGGCCTCGTCCAGCTGGCTTTTCAGCAGCGGGTCGCTTTCCATCAGGCGCCTGACGGCCGCGGTCTTGAGGGCAGCCGTCACGCCGGCGCGCTCGGCGGCCAGCGCCTCGGCGCTGCTGCGCAGGCGCTCGGCCACGGCCTGCAGGCCGTCGCGGGTGCGGGCGGCAAAGTCTTCAAAACAATCGCCGCCCAGGGGCGTGCTGTCGGCGTCCTTCAGTTCGGGCGTGTCGGGCAGCAGCAGCACGGCGCCGGCCTCCAGGCGCTGAAGGTCCGCGTGGGGGTTGAGCCGGCCGAGCTCGGCCAGCGTTGCCGGGCCCAGTGCCTGGCCGGCTGCGGGGTTGCCCAGGAGCCTGGCGCTCAGGGCCTGCAGGTCCGACGCCTGCGCGATGACGATGAGCCGCATGGGACGTTCTCCTGGGGGTGTGGTGTCGGATGGGGCCGGGGTGCGCGGGTGCGTTCAGCCGATGAGGTTGAGCGGCTGCATTTCGGGCCGCAGCGGCGCGTTGATCCGGCCGGTGGTGATGTTGCCGACCGCCGCGACCAGGGCGTTGCCATTGGCCAGGCGGATCGACTCCTCGCCTCCCCGCACGCGGTTGGCGTGCACGAGGGCGACGGGCGTGTTCAGCAGCACCGCGCTGGTGCTGAAATTGGCGCGCAGCTCACAGCGGTTGTCGCTGAACAGCACGTCGCCGCTGGCGCTCACGTCCACGGCCGGCGCCCGGCCGCGCGCGATGAAGACATTGCCCAGCACCGAGGCGCTGGCGCCCGGCGAGGCCACGGCCGCCCCGGCCGCGTCCACGCCGGCCGGGACGGCGCTCAGCCAGGCTTGGCGGCCCGACAGGACCAGGGTGCGGCTGTCGTCCACGCGCAGCGCGGCAAAGCGCCCCAGGCGCGAGAGCAGGTTGCCCCCGGGCTGGGGCTCGTCGATCTGCAGCGCCAGCCAGGCGATGTCGCTGGGCTGCTGGCTGGGTTGCAGGTCGCGCTCGACATGGTTGTGGCCGATCTCGGCCTGGGCGTAGGGCGCCCGCACGCTGATGCCGGCCACGGTGCCGCCGAAGTTGTCCGGCGGGCCGATTTCGAGCAGGTCGTTGCCGCTGATGCGCAGGCGCTGCACCGAAAATGCGGCAATGCCCGCCACCAGCTGCTTGTTGTCGGCCGCGTCCTGGCCGACCTGGCGCAGCGTGTTGCCCGACACGGTGGCCGAGCCGGCGCGCAGGATGCCGATGCCCAGCGTCATGCCGTCGCTGGTGGCGGCGCCTGCGCGCAGGCCGATGTCGCGCAGCTGGTTGTTGTCAATGGACAACGCGCCGGCGCGCGCCGCGCCGCGCATCACGATGCCGCTGCCGCACTGCTCGATGAGGTTGAGCTTGACGGCCAGTGCCTGCACCGGCGCCGCCACGAGGATGCCGGCGTCTGCAAAGCCGCTGACCTGGTTGGCCAGCACCTGGCAGGCGCCGATGCCGCTGCGGTCCAGGCCGGCGGCCAGTTCGATGGCCGCGCCGCCGGGCGGCCGGTCGCCGTCGGCCGTGGCCTGCAGCTTGTTGCCTTCGACCCAGGCGCCATCGACCGCGCAGCGGATGCCGGCGCCGTGCAGGTCGAGCTGGTTGCCGGCAAGGCGCATGCTGGCGCCGGGCAGGCCGAAGCCCTCGGCGGCCAGGCCCACTTCATGGCTGCCGACCACCTGGTTGCCGCTCATGCGGGTTTCCAGGGCATGGGCGACGGCGCCGGCCAGCCGCACCGCGCTGCCGCGGCACCAGAACACGTTGTCGTCGATGCGCAGCACGGCCGACAGCAGCAGGCCCGGCGCTTCCTGGGCCTGCGGCTCCAGCGCCCGCACGCCGTCGGGCGCGATGAACAGGTTGTCCGCGATCGTCGCGCCGGCCACCACGCCGCTGAGCGTGATTGCCGCGCCCTGCGCATCGGGGTTGCCCGGCGTTGCCACGGCCAGCTGGCGCAGCGCCAGCCCCAGCACGGTGCGAACGCTGATGGCCGATTCGCGCCCGAGCGAAAAAATCGCCAGTTCGTCGATGCTGACCGCCAGGCTGCGCTCGATGACGAAGGCCGAACCGGACGAGGCGATCATCGTCGCCGGCCCCTGGCCGGTGATGCGCAGCGATTTGGCGCCGCGCACGCGCACCGGCTCGCGCAGCACGTAGGCGCCCGCGTGCAGGCAGACCGTGCCGCCGACGTCCCTGGCCTTGTCCACGGCGTCCTGGATCGTGCGCTGCCCACTGGCATGCGATTCGGGCGTGACGCACTGCGTGCAGGCGCAGTTGTCGCCTGCGGCGGCCTGCGGCGGCCAGGGATGGCGGCAGTCGCTCACCGTGCCGCTGTCCACGTCCCACAACGCCAGCCGCGCGTAATGGTGGTGAATGCCCCGGGGCGGCGAGCGGTCCAGTGGCTCGACCGACGCGTCGGCGGTGCGCGCGGCAAACTCCCAGTGGTCGCCGGCCCGCAAGCCCGGGGCGCCGGTGGCGTCGAAGCTGACCGTGATGCCGTTTTCCAGCAGCAGCGCGGTGCCGGCCGCCGGCACCTGGACGAGCCCGCTGGCTCCGGGCGCGTCCAGGTCCTGCACCGCCACCGGCGTGCCGCTGGCGTCGGTGCGAAAGACGCGGCCCTTCTGGTCCCAGCGGCGCACGCGCAGGTTGCGCGCCCGGGGCCAGTCGCCGTCGGGAAAGCTGGCGGGCAGCATGCCGGCGGGCAGCGCCGGCGCAAAGCTGATGCGGTGCGCGGCCTCCTCGACCGTCACCTGGCGCATCTCGCCGGCGGCCTGGGAAAACTCGCGCGCGTCGTCGGTGATCTCGACCCAGTCGCCACTGCTGATGCGCAGCACCTCGTCGCGCCCCAGGCTGTCGAGCTCCAGCGCCGTGCCGGACACCAGCCGGGCCACCCGGCTGCCCACGCTGGCGTTCTCGCGCGACCATTTGAAGGTGGCCGCACCGCCGGGCTGGCCGGGGTCGTGGATCTCGACGCGGTAGAGCTGGTTTTCCAGGCCTCGGTAGCCGCCGCTGGGCGGCAGCTCGCAGGGGTCGTCGGCCGGCGGCACCTCGAAGGTGCCGGTGCTCAGCACGCCGGCCGAAGGCGCGACCAGCTCGCTCCAGCCCGGGATGGCGTCATCCGGCGAAGCACAGTTGGCAGCGCTGCCCGCATCCGGCGCCAGCACGCGCACCTGCCAGACGGTCTGCAGGCGCGAGCTGGTTTCCACGCCGACGGCGCCTTCCACCAGGGCCGGCTGCTCCAGGTGCGTGACTTCCCGGCTCCACACGTCCAGGTAGACCAGGTGCCGGCCGGCCGTCGGCAGCGCCGGCGGCTCGGGCAGGTAGGGCTGGCTGGCGTAGGTGGTTTTTTCGCCGAAGCCAGGCTCGGCCAGCAGGCCGTCAAACACGCGCTGCGCGGCGTCTTGCGAATCGGCGCCATGGTTTTCGGCCAGCAGGCCGTCGACGTACAGCCGGCCCTTGCCCACCTCCAGGCCACCGCCCGCCACGGCGCCGACCTTGAAGGCCTCGGGCGTGGTGCTGGACACCGTGGCGCGGCCCAGCGTGTCGCTGGCCAGCGCACGCAGGCGCCGGTCGATCAGCGCCACCAGCTCGTTCGCATCGGCGTCCAGCAGCACGCCGCCCTGCTTGAGCTCGACGCCTGCGTAGTCGAGCAGGGGGTTCAGGCGCACTCTGGAAAAGTCGGCTGCCATGGTGGTTCTCCCGGAGGGTGGTGGGCTCGGTGGAAATCAGGTCGCGTAGAAGATGCCCGCGTGCAGCCCGAAGCGCAGGTATTCCTCCAGCCGCAGGCGCAGGTTGGCTTCGCGCTGCGGCTGGAACAGGGCGTGCATCACGCCGATCTCGCCGCCGTCGTCGGCGCCTTCGCGGATGGCCCGGGCGGTGGCCGGCCGCAGCTGGCCGTAGCCGGGGTCGCCGTAGCGCAGCGAGGTGAAGTGCGGCAAGTGGGCGCCCCCGCCGGTCACGCAGCGGAAAGGGCGCGGCGTGACCGCGCCCGGCGGCAGGCAGCAAAAACGCACGCAGCCTTCCTGCCGGCGCTCGGCCAGCAGCGGCGCGCCCCAGGTCTCTGGCGGCTGGGGCCCGAGCGCGGCCAGGAACAGGCTGTTCGAGGCCAGCCGCATCAAGCACGTGTGGACCTTGCCGACCACCGTGCTTTCGGTCACGGTGAGCTCGGCACCCGCGCCGCCCGCACCGCCGGCGTCGAAAGCCGCGCTGCTGGCGTCCCCCGCGTCCACGATGCAGTCGTGGAGAAAGACCTTTGCGCCGGCGACCGCCTGCAGCGGGCCGGTGATGCAGCGCTCCAGCGTGACCCGGGCAAACGGATGGCCAATGACCAGGCTGGGCGCGCCCGGCGAGGCGGCGCTGCCGTCAATATTGAGCGACAGGCCCGGCACCAGGGTGCAGTCGCGCAGCACCAGTTCGCGCGGCGCATCGTCGGCAGACGCGGCCAGCATCAGGGCGCCGCCGCTGACGGCCAGGCCGTCGAGCACCAGCCGGCCGCGTGCGCCGATGGCCAGCGCGAGCGGCCCGGCCGCCGCAACCAAAGGCCGGGCGCCATTGCGCGCGGCCACCACCACCGTCTTGCCGGGCGCGCCGGCATCGGCCGCCGCCTCGACCTTGAAGGCCGGCGTCTGCGCATAGGTCAGGCTGTCGCCCAGCGTCAACCGGCCTTCGGCGGCAATGGCGTCGAGTTGGGGCTGCAGCGCGTCGCCGCCATGCACGCTGCGCTGCGTCTCCAGCGGGCCGCCTTCCGGGCTGCGCTCGTACTCGCCGCCGCCGATGGCGCGCGAAAAACCGCTGTGGAAGGTCGCCATCAGCGGCCCGGCAACGGCCGCGCCCAGCAGCACCCGGCCCAGCCGCGGGTCGATGGCGACCTTGTCCTGGTGCACGCTGCCGGCCAGGGCTTCATGCGCCCAGCCGCCGGCCGTGTCGCGCAGGTCGCAGACACAGATGCCGGCGGCATCGACGGGCAGCGGCGGCTGGGCCGGGTTGGGGCTGGGCCGCGACAGCACCAGGCTCTGGCCCGGCCCGTAGCCGCCAGCGCCCGCATCGCCGGCGCCAGCCTGCAGCGCCCGCGCCATCAGGCGCAGGTCGACCGGGTCCGGCACCTCGGCCGGCTCCGCGAGGTGGGTGATCGCCTGTTCAGCCGCCGGCAGCCGAAAGAGCGGCTGGTCGGCGCCCAAGGGGTTGAAGCGGAACCGGCGCCCGGTCGCGTCGCCGGGGTCGGGCGTGAGCGGCACGTCGCTCAGGCGAAACGGCTGCAGGCGCCACAGGAAGAGGCCGACGTTGGGCAGGTTGTAGCGCCCGGCGCCCGCCTCGGGCCGGCGCATCTCCGCCGTGTGCGCCACCGCGTTGAACGGCCCGCCGAGCTGGCGCATCCGGGGCAGCGAGCGCTGGCCGGCGCTGGCCGGCGCGTGCAGGCGGACGTGGTTCATGTGCTGCGTGGTGGCGAGTTGCTCGAAAAACTCGACCGCATGCGCCGGCCATCCGGTCACGTCGCGCGCCAGCTGCTCCAGCATCGCGGCTGTGCCCTTGCGGCGGCGGTAGCCGATGGTGTGGGCGACTTCGGCGCGCGGCGAGGCCACGGCCGGCGCCACGCCGTAGAGCGGCCGGTAGCCGATCAGGTCGCCGATGTAGGGCGCCACCCAGTCGGCGCAGGTCTCGATGAACTGGTCGTCGTAGAGCTGCTCGACGTTCTCCTCCAGCGCCTCGAACTCCTGCGCGATCAGCGCCACCAGCGCGCGCAGGGGCTGGCCCTGCTGGGCATCGCGGATACGGTACACCGCCGGCAGCAGCGCGTACAGGCGTTCGGCATTGAGCGTGCTCATGGCATCTCCTCCAGCCGCTCCAGCGGCCCAGCGTCCAGGGTCAGCAGTTCGGCCGGCATCGCCATGCCGCCCTGCACGCGCATGCGCGCGGCCAGCAGGCGCGTCTGGCGCGACTTTTTCGTTTGCGCCGCCGGCGCGGTGCCGCCGTAGAGAAAGTCCAGATCGACCGCGACGACGCCGGGCACCGCGTGCACGGTGGCGACCACGTCGGACTGCAGCACCGGCTGGCCCAGCGCGCGCGCCTCAAACGCATGGCGGCGGCGCAGCGCGGCCTCCACGGCGGCCAGCAGCGGCTGGGCGGCGTAGGCCGGGTCGCGCCTGACCTTCAGCCCCAGCTTGAAGGTGCTTTGCTGACAGGGCAGCAGCCTCACGCTGACATGCGGGTCGCCGCCGGCCTTCAGGGCCTGCCACAGGTTGCGCCAGACCGGGTTGTCGCTGGACAGCGGCGCGCCGTCCTGCCCGGCCACGGTGACCGCGATGGCCGGGCCGCCCGCGAGCTGCAGCACCTGCGCCTGCGCCTTGCCGATGCCGGCAAAGGCCAGGGCGAAATCCTCGTAGTCGCGCAAGGAGACCACCCGGCCCAGCGTGCGCGTGCCCAGCGGCATCGTGCGGCGGGCCTGCCCAGGCGTCTCGGGCGCGCTGCCGCCCTGCGCGACCTGCGGGTTGCTGACGCTTTTGAGGCCCAGCGGCCGGCTCATCAGCTGCGTCAGCTGGTCGGGGCCGACGTTGCCTTCCGGTCCCAGGCCCTGGCGGTACCTGGCGCGCACGTTGTTGACGCCGCTGGGCAGCCGGGCGCCGCGCACGCCGTCGCCGAACACCACCCAGGTTTTGCCCTGCGCATCGACGTCCAGCGCATAGGCACGCTCGGCGGGGCCGGCGCCGAACAGCGTTGGTTTCTCGGTCCATTCGACCTCGCCGACGCGCACGCTCAGTTCGCTGTCGGCGCCGCTGGCGTTGGCCGCGCTGCGGTAGGTCAGCGGCAGGCGCTGCAGCGCGAAGCGCTGGAACGGCCGGCTGGCGTCGCCGGCGCCCAGGATCTGCGCGACCGTCTCGCCATGCGTGGCCCGCGCGACATTGGCATGCACGGCCACCGTCTCGCGCCTGAGCGGCGCGGGCAGCGGCGGGGTGATGGTCAGCAGCGCGCCGTTTTGATGCGGCTTGGCCTCAACCAGCGTGGCGTGGTGAACCCGCCGGACGCCATCGCTGCTGCCCAGGCCGGTGACGATCACCTTGCGCCCGGCAAAAAGCCCGTCCGGCGCGACCGCCAGCGGCAGCGTGGGCCCGCTGACCGGCTCGGTGACGGGGCAGGGCGCGAGCGCCAGCCGCTCGGACTGCGCATGGACCGACGTCTCGCGCACGAAATCGAAAAAATCCTTGTCCAGGCCCTGGCCCCTGAGCCCCAGGCGCGTGACCTTGCCCGACAGCGCGAAGGCGGCGCGCGACACCTCGTCGGCGCTGGCGACGGCGTACAGCCCGGTGAACGATTTCTGCAGGAAGCTGACGCTGGTGCCGGCCGTGGCAACCAGGCCTGCGCCGCCCGGGGACGAGACGGTGCCGCTGTCAAAGCCCAGGCGCGTCAGCACCGCCAGCCCGCCCGGCCTGACCTCGGTGAACACGGCGTCCAGATCGACCTGGCCAGCCAGCTCGCTCAGGGTGTAGTCCGGCCAGTCGGTCGCCGTCTTGCCGCCGGGGTAGCCGTGGCGGAACTGCCGGCTCATGCTTTGCCACATCGGCGCGTTGTGGCCGAACACGGCGGCGCGCCGGCGCAGCGCATGGACCTGCAGCGGGCCGGCTTCCGTCGATGCCGCGCTCAGGCCGCCTTTCCAGGCGACGCGCGTGCGGTCGTTGGCGTCATCAATCTCCACGCTGTCGAGGCGCCGGAAATTCCAATCGGTGTTGCTTGCGGGCTGCGCGAAGAAGGCCGGATCGACGAACACCAGCGCGTCGCCGGCTTTGAGGTTGGTGCGCACGCCGGCCAGCCAGGTGTCGGTCGCGCCCGGGCCGGGCTGGCGCGGCTCCGACAGCCAGGGGCGCATTGCGTTCCACTCGGGGCGCGCGGCGAGGTCCTCGACCGTCTCGAAGGTCTGCGGCTTCTCGTCCGGGCCGGGCACGCTCTGCACCTTCAGCCCGGCCGCCAGCGCCAGCGCCTGCGGAATGCCGGTGACGAAGGCGCCGGGCTCGGGCGGCGAGCCGGCCGGCGGGCTCCTGGGCGTTTCCAGCGCGAAGGCGAGCCAGGTCTCGGCCGCGACGCCGGGGCGCAGCCGATAGCCGATCAGCCGGCCCAGCTCCTGCAGCGAGACCCGCTCGGTCGCGGTGCGCAGGTAGGACTCGTTGGCCAGGCGCTCCTGGTAGAAGGTCAGCACGTCTGCGGCGCAGGCCACCGCATCGAGCAGGCCCAGCGTGTAGTCGTCGGCGCCGCGCGTGCGCAGGCTTGAGAGCTCGGGAAAGCGCGGCGAGGACAGGCCGGCGTGCAGGCTGGCCAGGAACTGCGCGT
>Ga0308157_10007816_pt1 | contig 12313 bp, 7 predicted proteins | sample PhyBR1_FD_201035 | JGI IMG/M metagenome (GOLD analysis project Ga0308157, IMG submission 201035) | Phyllosphere microbial communities from UC Gill Tract Community Farm, Albany, California, United States - DLSLB.R1 | ecosystem: Host-associated > Plants > Phyllosphere > Unclassified | place: USA...
AAATGTCAATATCCGACCACGGTGACGCTTTCTGAAGAGCGGAAAATCCAGTTGTTACTTTTAGCTGAAGAATATGATTTCATTATAATAGAAGACGACACCGATTTTGAATTTTCGGGCTTGAGAAATAAAAAACAAACCCTTTTACGGAAAAATGGTGGGAAGCGCGTGCTCTACCTGGGCACCTTTGGGCGGTTTCTGCATCCTGGCTTCCAAATCAGTTTCCTGATCGGTCCCAAAGATCTGTTAAATGAAGGTGCGAAATACCTGAATATCTTTGGCAAACCCGACGCCATGATGGAAAAAGCGTTGGGCGAATTAATTCATCAGGGCGATATTCATCGGTATCAACGAAAATCCAACAAGGTACTCGCCGAGCGTAAAGAAGTATTTGCAGAATTACTCAGGGATTACTTTAAAGAACAAATCGATTTTACAATTCCTGTCTCAGGTTTAGCCTTTTGGATCCAGTTTAAAAAACCGGTTTCGCTGATCAATCTGCAAAAGAAAGCGCAGGAAATCGGCCTGTTTCTTCCGATGACCTGTCTTTACCAGAACCGAAAGGTTACGGGTTTGAGACTGGGTTTTGCGCATCTCAACCTCCCGGAAATGGAAGAAGCGGTGCGGCTGCTTGCAGCGTCTCATCGTGAAATAGCCAAATAGATTTAGATGCTGAAAATAGCATCATCTGCAGAAGTATTCTTGTCGGCCCTAAATGTCGTCCCTTTGCTTCTGCACTGCAAAAAGGCGCAAATTTTGGTGTACGAAACCCATGCAGGCAAAGCCAATATTTTACAATTCACCACATTTCAGGAATTTCTGGGAAGCGGGCAACGGCAAAGAATTGCTCGGTTGGGCAGACTTTACGCCGGACATCCGGAATTTCGACAAATATGCGCATCTCTATTATCTTACAGATGACCTGGCGGACAATGCGGTAAAGGAAACTTATCTTTCCATGCCCTATCCCGAGGCGTCGCGCATCATTGAAACAGCCACAAAACAGACGGTTGATCAGCATTCGGATTTGCCGCCCGCCGTGAAAAATCTGTTTCTCCAAATGCAGGAAATCCCCGACTGGTTTGATGAGAATCTTGCCAATAAAGGCGCGCGCTTCTGCATGCGCAGCGGCGTGAATTCACTCATTATTCTGCGCGATTTTTCTTTAATGGGCGGCTACGATTATGCCTACCTCACCAAGCCGCTTATCTTCACCGGCATCCTGAAAAAAGGTGCGGTGAAAAGACTCAAGGACACACTCGAATTCTGGATCCACGTAACCCGCGAAAATGGACTTCAAATAAATTCCGAAGCCTACCAGCTCACGGCGCGGACACGCCTCATGCATTCATACGCGCGCCTGCAGATCAACAAGAAAAGGGAAAGCTGGGACATAGAAAAGTGGGGCGAACCCATCAATTTCTGGGATATGATCGCCACCTACACCGGCTTCAGCCTGGTGCTGATGCAGGGTTTAAGAAAACTGGGCCTGCAGATTTCGACTGAAGAGGAACAGGGCGTCTTTCATCTTTGGAAATACATCGGTTATCTGCTGGGTATACCGCCCGAATATCTGCCCGAAAACCGTCAGCAGGCCGTAGAACAGCTCTATCTGTGGAGCACGGTGCAGGATAAAGGCGATGAAGATTCGGTGCAGCTTGCGCAGGCTTTGCTCGATGAAAACCTGGTGAATACCATCAACCGCTTCATGTTTCAGCGACGTCTTTTGCTCAAACTTCACCAAAGCATGAACTGGCACCTGCTCGACGCGGAAATCAATGAGCGGCTTCAGATTCCAAAGGTTCGTACGGCGGCCATTTTTCCGCAGCTGATCATTAAAGCCAACAAAACCGTGCAGCGTTTCTATGACCTGAACGATCCTGCGAAATACCAAAAACTTGTCGAAAAAGGCCACCGCGACCAGATGAAAGTGCTTTCAGATTATATTAAGCATACGCCGGCAAGACATTATTAAATCAGGAAACGCTTCTAAAACTCAGTCAAAAAGCGTCGGCCGGTAATCAAGATCCACGGCCTGCAAATCACACTCGTGATTCGGATAGGCGAATTCTGCAATGTCGGCACCGCGCAGCCAGTCATTTTCCTTGGCTTTGTAAAGCACCACAGGCATCCGGTGTTTGATGTTGTGAATTTCGGCCATCAGTTCATTTGCCTGCGTTGTCACTACCGAAAATGTGGTCAATTCTTCCTCCGTTTCGGGATTTGTCCAGTGGCTGTAGATGCCGGCGAGCGAAAAAACCTCCTGGTTCTTCAGGGTCAAATAATGCTTGTGCTTTTCGCGGCCTTTAGTGTCGAGCCATTTCCATTCGTAAAAACCTTTGATGATGACGAGGCAACGGCTGTCATAGCTTTTGCGAAAGGCAGGTTTATCTTTGATGGTTTCAATCTTTGCATTCAAAGTTTGCCGGCGGATCTCTTCGTCTTTAGCCCAAAAAGGAATAAGACCCCAATTGGCAGCACTCAGCTGCTGCGGCGTCTCATCCAGAATCACGGGCAGTTTTTCATGAGTAAAACCGCTCATGAAGGCCGTCGGTGTATAATCTGCACCCTCCGTACCGATATTGTAGATGCGCCTGATATCTTTTTTAGTAAGTGAAGAATCAACATAATAACACATAAAACTGACTTTGAAAATTTAACTTTAAAAATAAAAAAACCCAGACGAAACATCTGAGTTTAAATTGATTTATTGCGATTTCTTCGCCTTGATCATCGCCTCCAGCATATCCCACATTTCCTGCGGAATCTCCTCCAGCATATTGAATTCACCCGCACCCTGCAGCCATTCACCACCATCGATTGTCACTACTTCGCCGTTCATGTAGGCAGAATAATCCGAAACAAGGTATGCCGCCAGGTTGGCCAACTCCTGATGTTCGCCTACCCTGCGCAGGGGCACTTTCTTCCGCATGTCGAATTTTTCCTGCAAATCTCCCGGCAGAAGTCTGTCCCAGGCACCTTTGGTCGGGAAGGGTCCCGGTGCGATGGCGTTGAAACGGATATTGTACTTGGCCCACTCCACCGCAAGACTTCTGGTCATGGCCAGCACCCCCGCCTTGGCACAGGCTGAAGGAACTACGTAAGCAGAGCCCGTCCACGAATAGGTGGTTACGATGTTAAGCACGGTGCCGGGAATCTTATTTTCTATCCAGTATTTACCGACGGAGAGCGTACAATTCTTAGTGCCCTTCAGCACAATATCCAGAATGGAATCAAAGGCGGAATGCGTAAGCCTTTCGGTGGGAGAAATAAAATTGCCGGCTGCGTTATTCAGCAAGATATCAATCCGGCCAAATTCTTTAACCGCCGCTTCTTTCATGGCTTCCACCTCATCCCAGTTTCGCACGTCGCATTGTACGCAAAGCACTTTCCCGCCCGTATGGTCTTCGAGTTCTTTAGCTGTGGCCCGAAGTTTTTCAAGGTTTCTGGAGGTAATCACCACTTTCGCACCGAGTTCCAGGAAGTATTTGGTCATGGCTTTTCCCAGACCGCTGCCGCCACCGGTTACAATGGCGACTTTATCTTTCAGGGCGCCTTCGCGCAGCATGGGTTCTGTGTATTTCATAGGGTAAGGTTGAGGTTAAGGTTAAGGTTGAGGTTGAGGTTGAGGTTAAGGTTAAGTTTGAGGCTTAAAGTTAAGGAAAATTTGAAGCGGTGCTTTTATGATTGCTATTTGGTAAATAGTTTTGGGAAGGCGGTGGTGCATGGATTCCGGAAGAATCTTGCAAAGATGCTTTCAGCATGACAAAAATGTGCCTGTAATTTCAAAGGAAACCAGTGGAGCAATTCCAGCTAGCTTCGAGAGCCTCAGCCACCGGATACTTAACCCAACCAAACTTACAACGCCGTTATTGCGCGCGGAACGGAGCGAAGCGCGGCAATCCCATATTTCAAAACCCCCGTTTTAACTTTGGGTTTGCTTTGTCGTGCAGGAGGCTTTCCGGAAGTCCGGAAAGTATGTTGCGCGCGTGCTTTAAAGTTTCCGGAAACTTAGCAGCACCGCCCCATTTTTGTGCTTAAACCAACCTGCATCGCGCTGCGCATCTACGCTTTCGGGCTCTATCAAAATTAAAAAAATATTGCTGAATTGGTAAAGTTTCAGGTGAATATTTTAAGTATAATGAATGATATTGGCATATTCGGGTTATTCCGTAAAAATAATTGGCGGGAAGTGTTTGCGTGGGTGGGTTTTTTGAGTAGATTAGCGAGAGAAAGTATGATGATTTTTATACAAAGCCAACGGGAGTTTGGCGGATGTGTTTGAGTTTGTTGTACGTATTAACGAGTTAGCTGATTTTTTATGACCACAGAAGATAAAATTGAAAAATTCAGAAATGTATTTGAAAGTGAAATCGAAGAAATCGCTTTGTTCCTTAAGCAAAATAAAAACCCAACTAACTTATTTATTTTAAAATTTAACAATTCGATCTATGAATTATTAGATTCTACTTTTACTTTATTACACAAAAAATATATTGAATCTAGCGGAAGTATAATTTCAACTCTGTGGGAAAGAAATCTCACTATTGAATATATCTTTCTTGATTTTGAAAATAGAACCGAAATTTATAATACTCATAATAAATTAAAGAAAAGCCCTTGGAAAATTTTCAAAATGGTACAAGAAGTTTGTGAATTGAACAATCATCCTAAATTAAATAACAACATAAAATTCAATCTTTATTACATACAATATTCTTTTTTATGTGCTATTAAACATGGAAATCCATATACCTTCAAATATCTAAATCGTGAAGAAATTCAGTCTGAAATGGGGTTAAATACCTTCGATGAAAAATCAGACTCTGATCTTATAATCTATTTAAAAATAATAACCTTAAATATCATTTTTGAATATTTGACGAACTTCTATCATTTCATAAATGATGAAAAGAAAGTAAATTTCATAAACCAAGTTGACTTCATTTTTAGTGAACTAATAAAACAACTTGAAATAAATGTCCCGAGAATCATTAATCCGAGTAAGGATGAATACGATGAAGAAGTTTGGAATTATTTTGATAATCTATAATAAACACCAGCTAACAGAGTATTTCTACTGGTGAGGGTTGAAGTTTACATCATGATGATTTTCACTGATTGTTCGTTCGGTTAGATTACCAAAGAATGGCAATAATAATGCACGCTAAGAAAGAAATATCAAACGTTAGTCAGAATATTACCAAAACCACAAATACACTTTTATGATAAAGATTTACTTTTCAGATTTTTTTAATGTTGACCCTTCGGACTTAGAAACATATAGTGCTTTCAACATTTCCCTAATTAATGATTTACCATTATTTATCGATCCATTTTTGTTGTTTGGGAGTAAAAAAGAAGAATACAAGGTTTTGCATAAAAGAATTATAGATTATTTAATTTTCATAAAGGGAAAGTCTGCTAAAGGTTCTATTTCGGATGCTCAAGTGAAATCTTGGTTTTTATTCCCAGAAGTAAAACAAAACTGGTTTGGTTATAGTAAAGTTGGAAATAGCGGAAGCGGACTAGGAAAAAAATTTGGCAATTCAATGTCATCATCCATGCATATTGTATTTGATGATTTGGGTAAAGAAAAAATAACACAATCGTCACACTTAGAAAAAGCCGGATTGTTTGAAATAGGAGTTGGTAAAGATAACATCAGTGACTTCACAACAAATTTAATTAAAGAATATTTGTTACAGTATACCCAAGAATTTGCATTAAAATTCGTTGATTCGTCTCTGATTCAAAAAGTACACGTAGAAAAAGTATATTTTGATTTTGAACTTGAAAGATGGATGCCTAAAGAATATTCTTTACCTTATATATTTGGAGATTATGTAATACTTACTCCAAGAGATATATTAACAAAAGATGATAACTGGATAAACAGCAATGATTTAAAGGGAGATTTTACAAGAGTTTGCACTAGTATACCAAACGACCAATTACGTCATGAAATTTTCAATTATTTCAAAAAGCAATTACCAAAGCCAACTAAAAATAAGAAAAATACTCAAAAAGAAATAACAGAAGCAGTTCAAAAGACTATTCGTGAATTTCCAGAAGTTATTAAATGGTTTATTAAGTCAAAAGAAGAGAATAAAGAAGGTGCAAAAAATATATCAAAACAAAAAGTTGAACAAACTGAAACAATTTTCATACACCAAATTTCAAATTTTGTAGAAAAACTATTACAAAATACTGACTTCTACTCAATTCCTGCTAAATCTTCATATGAAGAAGCGCTACAACGAATAGAGTTCCTACAACAAGTGATCGAAAAGAACGACGGCTATAAGTTATTTTATTTAGAGGGCAATCCAATTAAAAGAGAGGAAGATTTGCAAATAATTTATCGATTAACTTGGTTTGCTTCAGATTTTGACGTTAATCGTGAAGCTAATAACGGAAGAGGTCCTGTTGATTATGCTATTTCAAAAGGATCAAATGATAAAACATTAATCGAATTTAAACTAGCATCTAACTCGAAGTTGAAACAAAATCTAGTGAACCAAGTCAAGATTTACGAAGAAGCAAATGATACAAAAAATTCAATAAAAGTTATTCTATATTTTGATTCAACCGAATACACAAAAGTTCAGAAAATATTGAAAGAATTAAAACTTGAGAAGGATAAAAATATTATTTTAATTGACGCAGGAAGAAAAATATCTGCCTCTAACGTTAAATAATACTGCAGGTAAGAAGGGTTTGATTCCAATTGCGGATTAAGTGATAAATTAATAGTATCCGTCTTTTTTCGCTGCAAAATCTCCCGACTTTAATTCTACAAAAAAATCCCTGCACCCCCGCTGCGCAAAGTCTCCCGACTTTGAGCTTTTCACTCGGTGAGATTCTTCCTTCGTCAGAAATCGAAGATTCGGCGAAGCCAATGACAAATATACGTTCATTACCATACCACAAAAAAAACTGCTCCAATCCGGAGCAGTTTCTGTAACTGATATTCTGTAAGATTTAGTACCCGAAAAGTTCTTCCATGGTGATTTTCTTCACTTCGCCAATCTTTTTAAGATCGTCCATTTTTACATTCTTCTCAGAGGCTACCAACGCATAGGTGTAAGGTTTCCCCGAAATATTGGTCGCATGGAATTTCTGAAGGTCATTCATCGTGATCTTGTCCACATTGGTGTACAGGTCTTTGCGGATATCGTCTTTCAGACCCAGCTGCTGCGCGGCCAGATAGCGGAAGATAATATCGTCCTGCATAATCCTTTCGGTCTGGATGTCCTTTTTCACAGAATTCTTGGCCAGATCCAGGTTTACCGGAAGCTGAGGCATGGTGGTCAGAAGTTCGTTCATCGCACCAACGGCATCACCAAATTTATCGGCCTGGCTGCCCACATAACTCATCATATAATACTGGTCGTCTTTCTTGGAAGGCTGCACATAATACCCGTAAGTACTGTAGGCCAAAGCCTTGCTCTCACGAATGGTCTGGAAAACCACAGAACCCATACCGCCACCGAAATAGTTGTTGAACACCATCACCATCGGGGTTTTGGCTGCATCATAGTTTTCGGTATTGCGGATCCATCTGGTTTCGGCCTGTACCATATCATAATCGGTGAACAGCACCTGAGTCTTGGTCTGCGGAAGCTGTTTGAAAGTCTTCAGCGGGCCTGCCGAGGCAAACGTTGCCGGCACTTTGTGCATGGTTCCGAGTTTTGCTGTAAGATTTTTAAGCGGTTCCGGACCGTAATAGATCACAGTCTGCTCATAGTTGTTCAGGTTTTTCATCCTGTCCACCAGTTCCTGCGCGGTAACGGCATTGATTTCCGCATCAGAAAGTGTATTGTTGAATTTGTTCTTCGGACCGTACATCGCATAGCTTGTAAGTCCCTGCAGGATGGCGCCTTTATTGGCTTTCGCATCTTTCCTGGACTTGGCGATACGTGCTTTCAGCGCTGCAAGAGCGGTTTCGTCCGGCTTGGCGTTAATCACCAGGTCTTCGTATAGCTTAACGGCTTTGTCAAAATTCTCCTGCAGACCTTCAATGGTCACCATGGTGTATTCCTCACCGGTAGAAACATTGAAGCTGGAAGCAATCTTGTAGAACTCTTTGGAAATGTCTTCTGAAGACTTTTTATCGGTTCCAAGGAACTGAAGGTACTGTGACGCCAGCGACTGTTTAGGATCGTTAAGTGTTCCAATTTTGTAACGGTATCTGAGTCTGAACAGTTGGTTTTCTGTATTCGGCACGTAAAGTACTTCTGCCTTACCAAGTTTTGATTTCTGGATGTCCTTATCAAAGTTCAGGAATACAGGCTGTGAAGGTGTAGACGGCATTTCGTTCACCATTTTCACGAAGGCAGACTGTTTGTCCGGGTTGGTTTCAACAGGTGTGATGGCCGGTTTCTCGATTTTCTGCGGGTTTTTGTTTTCGCCTTTTCTCTTTAAGATAGCCACATAATTATTTCCGAAATATTTATTGGCGAAGGCCACTACATCTTCTTTTTTGATTTTGGAGATATCATCTACATACGCCACCTGATCTTTCCAGTCCAGCTCGGCATTGAAGGCACTCTGCAGCATAGACGCGCGGTCGCCGTAACGTTCCAGACTCTGGATTTTCTCTTTCTTGATGTTGTTTACAATAGAAGGAATGAGATCAGCATCAAAATTTCCTCTTTTCAGGTTTTCGATTTCGCTGAGTACTAAAGTCTGTACTTCTTCCAAAGTCTGACCTGTTGTTGGCGCAGCGGAAAGATAAAGGATGCCGTGATCCTGCAGCGTGTACGTGAAGGCACTTGCACGGAGAAGTTTCTGTTTCTTAACCAGGTTCAGGTCCAGAAGCCCTGCTTTTCCGTTGGTCAGGATGGACCCCACCAAATCGGCAAGCAGAACGTCTTTGTCTTTGTTCCCCGGCAAACGGTAACCGATGGTAAGGTTTTCGGCATCGGGACCTACGATTTCCTTAACCACGGGAGCCGTCATAGGCTGTTCCGGCTGGAAGGTATATTTCGGAACCGGCTTGTTCTTCATATAGGAGAAAGCCCTGTCAATCTTCGCGATCGCCTCATCCGGATTAAAATCACCGGAAAGGATGACGCCCATGTTATTGGGAACATAGTAATTGTTGAAATATTTGCGGATCTCAACCAGCGAAGGGTTCTTTAAATGCTCCACGGTTCCGATCGTGGTTTGCTTACCGTAATTATGGTTCTTGAACAGTGTGGCGAACAGCGTCTCGAAGACTTTTCTGCCGTCATTATCCAAAGTCCGGTTTTTTTCTTCGTAAACCGCTTCCAGCTCAGTATGGAAAATCCTCAGTACCGGGTTTCTGAACCTTTCCGCCTGAACAGCGAGGTAACGGTCCAGTGAGCTGGACGGAACATCGTCTGTATACACAGTTTCTTCGAAATTCGTCCACGCGTTGGTACCCTGTGCACCCATGGCGGTCATCATTTTATCGTACTCATTCGCAATGGCATATTTTGCAGCCACACCTGAAACGGAATCGATCTTTTTGTAGATGGCCTTACGCTGCACCTCATCTTTGGACTTGTTGTACTGTTCGTAAAGCGCATCAATCTTGTCGAGTTCGGCTTTCTCCCTTGCCCAGTCCAGAGATCCGTACTTGTCGGTTCCTTTGAAGAGCATGTGCTCCAGATAGTGCGCCAGACCTGTGTTGGTTGCCGGGTCTGTCTTACTGCCCGCTTTGGTGGCGATATACGCCTGAATCCTCGGGTCTTTCTTGGTAGGACTCAGGATCACTGTAAGACCGTTCTGCAGGGTATAGAATCGGGCCTGCGTGGGATCATTGGTTACGTACCTGTAAGTGTAACCACCACTCTTAGCTTCCTTCCACTGGTAATCCTGCGCCTGAGCGGTGAAGAGAATCCCAACAGCAAAAAGCATCAATAACTTTTTTCTGATCATAATATATTGTTGTTAATACGGTATTAGACGATTGGTTTGTCATTTTGTTGCATGACAGCACTAATTTTCCTGAAAATTTTATCTGAATAAACCCCCATGAATCCGGTTATCTGTTGAAGAGCAGTCTTTCGCCAAACTTTTCAGCCTTCACTTCCCCGTTCTCATAAGCCACATTTCCGTTGACGAATGTGTGCGTCACTTTAGAATGTAAGTTCATGCCTTCCAGCGGGCTCCAGCCGCATTTGTACAGAATATTTTCTTTTGAAACAGTTTCGCTGTCTTCCAAATCCAGCAAAACCAGATCGGCCTTGTAACCCTCACGGATAAAGCCGCGCTTCTCGATCTGGAAAAGTATCGCCGGGTTGTGGCACATTTTCTCCACGATTTTCTCAAGTGAAATCTTTCCGTTTTTAAAATGCTCGATCATAACCGGCAAAGCATGCTGAACCAGCGGCCCTCCCGAAGGTGCCTTCGTGTACACATTCTGCTTCTCTTCCCACGTATGCGGCGCATGATCGGTCGCGATAACGTCGATCCGGTCATCCAAAAGGGCTCTCCACAAGCCGTCCTTGTTTTGCTGCGTTTTTACCGCCGGATTCCATTTGATTAAAGTGCCTTTTGTGTCGTAATCCAAATCGGTGAATGTTAGATGATGGACACAAACTTCCGCAGTGATTTTTTTATCCTTTAACGGAATATCATTGCGGAAAAGACCCGTCTCTTTGGCCGTAGAAACATGAAAAACATGAAGCCTTGCTCCTGTCTTTTCGGCAAGTTCCACCGCTTTCGAAGAGGAAATATAGCACGCTTCCTCACTTCTTATCAAATGATGGAATTTCACGGGGATATCTTCACCGTATTCCTCAAGATACCGCTGGGTATTGGCTTTGATGGTGGCTTCATCCTCGCAGTGCACCGCGATCAGCATTTTGGTCTTCCTGAAGATATTTTCCAGAGTTTCATGATTGTCAACAAGCATATTTCCGGTAGAGGAACCCAGGAAAAGTTTGATGCCTGCCACATTGCGCGGATTGGTTTTCAGCACTTCCTCCAGATTGTCGTTTGTGCCACCCATCATAAAGGAATAGTTGGCAAATGATTTCTGGGCTGCGATCTGATATTTATCCTCCAATAAATCCTGAGTTACCGCATTGGGCACGGTGTTGGGCTGCTCAATAAAACTGGTAACTCCACCTGCGACTGCTGCACGGGATTCGCTTTCAATATCACCTTTATGCGTGAGGCCGGGTTCACGGAAATGCACCTGATCATCAATCACACCCGGCAGCAGATATTTTCCGGCAGCATCAATTACCCGGTCCGCTTCATCAGCATCTATATTTACGGCAATCTTTTGTATCAGGTCGTTTTCAATAAGCAGGTCACTCTCTACGATTTGGTTTTCATTGACAATTCGGGCGTTTTTTATAAGGATTTTCATGGTTGTATTTAAATTTTTCGAAGGGTAAATTTAAGTTTTTCAAACCTATTCCAGCGGAGGTCGATTTCCACACTGCGTTTCCAATTTCCGAGGTTTTAATTAAAACGATACATTTGCACAAAATTCAGGATTTGTACAAGAAACTGCTGGGGCAGACTGCACTTTACGGACTTACAACCGTGGTGATCCGTCTTTTTCCCTTCATCATCAACCCTTATATCACCGATGCTTTCGGGCCGGAAGCCTATGCGCCGTTCGCTGATTTCTATTCGGTGGCAGGTGTGATCGCGGTTTTGCTCACACACGGCATGGAGACCACATTCTTCCGATTCGCACTCGATGAAAAAAATGACCGCAAACTGATCTCTACAGCATTCTTCAGCGTGCTGGTTGCGACCTTGATTTTTCTTGCATTCTCACTTACTTTCAGGACAGAACTTGCCATTGCGTTCAAGACGCCGACACAGGTCAATCTGCTCACCATCCTGGTGCTGATCCTGTCCCTCGACGCGTTTTCCGCAATGCCTTTTGTGATGCTCCGAAAGAATGAAAGACCGCTCAAATACGCCTCCGTAAAGATTGCAAACGGCGTCATCAATTTTGTGTTGGTGGTGTTCTTTCTCCAGATTTTGCCGCGGCTGGAAGGCGGAATTTTCGGTTACAGATACAATCCGGCATTCGGCATTGGCTATGTTTTCGTAGCGAACCTGGTCGCGAGCGCCAGTACGTTCCTGCTTTTATTTAAAGACATCTTCGTCGCCAAACTCCGCTATTTTTCGTGGGAACTTTGGCGCAGAATGCTCAAATATTCGTGGCCAATCACCATTGCGGGTCTTGCCGGCATCATTAATGAAACACTGGACCGCCAGTTTCTGAAGTTCCTGTTACCTGACGAAATCGCAAGGCACGAACTCGGCGTTTATGGTGCTGTGGCGAAGCTTGTGACTTTCGTGGTGCTTTTCC
>Ga0308157_10007818_pt1 | contig 12312 bp, 6 predicted proteins | sample PhyBR1_FD_201035 | JGI IMG/M metagenome (GOLD analysis project Ga0308157, IMG submission 201035) | Phyllosphere microbial communities from UC Gill Tract Community Farm, Albany, California, United States - DLSLB.R1 | ecosystem: Host-associated > Plants > Phyllosphere > Unclassified | place: USA...
CAGCCAACGCACGATCGCCCGGGCGCGGGGTTCGTGGACGGGCAAGGTGGAGATTTTCGGTACAAGGATACTTTGGGAGTTCATGGGAGTCCTGCGGTGTGGCTATTGGCGCCATCGCGGGCAAGCCCGGCTCCCACAGTTGATCGCATTCCAATGTGGGAGCCGGGCTTGCCCGCGATGACGCCCGGGAGGACGGCAGCTTAATCCCTGAAAAAATCAGGTCAAGTACTCACATACCGCCCGATCAACGCAATACCACTGGCCAATACCAACCAGGTCACCAACCGCACGAACGCCTCACGGGACATGCGCATCGTCAACCTGCGCCCGCACCACAAGCCCAGCACCATTGCCGGTAACAGGCACAACGCCAACATCAGCAGCGGCAAATCGGCATACACCCCGGCAATCAGAAACAGACTCAAGCGCACAACCGTACTGCAACTGATCAACGCACTTTGCGTGGCCCGCGCCGCGTCCTTGGATAATCGGCTATTGAGATAGATGGCATATAAAAAGCCGCCACTGCCGAACAACGCGCCAAACAAGCCGCCGACGGTGCCCATGGGGATCGACCACCCCGCTGCCAGCTGCGTCGGCCGGGCTTTCACCGCCAGGCTATAAAGGGCATAGGCGCTGATAAACAACCCCATCAACAACAGCAACAGGTCCGAATGCAGGTTGAGCAAAAACACTACGCCCAGGGTGCAACCGATGGCCATGCACGGCAGCAGTCGCAGCAATTCCGGCTTACTCACCTCCCGCCGTGTTTGCAGCAGCCCACCAAAGGCCGCGACGAAGTCCAGCAACACCAACAGCGGGATGATCTTCGATAACGGCATGAACAGAATGAGCACAGGCCCTGCAACCAGCGCCGTACCGAAGCCGGCGATACCAAAAACGATATAGGCCACGACGATACCGAGTCCGATCACCAGCCACTCAACCGTGCCGAACGGCCACTGACTCATCAGCTCAACCGCACTCATGGGCAATTCCTTGAAAGAGAGTGCCGTCACTTTAGCCATCTGCGAGCATTATGCCAGCGCGAAGCTGCGCACGCGGGTGGAGCAGTTCTGTCAAACCCTGCACGAATGCCTATAAACTGCCGCCATGATTAAAGATCCTTTTGCCCGACTGGGCCTGGACCGCGAAGTCCTGACTGTCAGCCAGCTCAACGGCCGCGCGCGGGTGTTGCTGGAAGACGTGTTCACCAATATCTGGGTGGAAGGCGAGATCTCCAACCTCGCCCGCCCGGCTTCCGGCCATGTGTATTTCACCCTCAAGGACAGCGGCGCCCAGGTGCGTTGCGCGCTGTTTCGCAATAACGCTGCGCGGGTGCGCCAGGCGTTGAAGGATGGCCTGGCGGTCAAGGTGCGTGGCAAGGTCTCGTTGTTCGAGGGCCGTGGTGACTATCAACTGATCCTCGACACCGTGGAACCTGCCGGCGACGGCGCGCTGCGCCTGGCCTTCGATGCCTTGAAGGAAAAGCTCAGCGCCGAAGGCCTGTTCAGCGCCGAGCGCAAGGTGCCGCTGCCCGCGCACCCTCGGCGCATCGGTATTGTCAGTTCGCCGACCGGCGCGGTGATTCGCGACATCATCAGTGTGTTCCGCCGCCGGGCGCCGAACATTGAACTGACACTGATCCCGACCGCCGTGCAGGGCCGCGAGGCGATCCCGCAGATCGTGCGGGCGCTTAAACTCGCCGATGCCCGCGGCTTCGACGCGCTGATCCTGGCCCGTGGCGGCGGCTCACTGGAAGATCTCTGGTGCTTCAACGAAGAAGCCGTGGCCCGCGCAGTGGACGCCTGCGTCACGCCCATCGTCAGCGCCGTCGGCCATGAAACCGATGTGTCGATCAGCGACTTTGTGGCGGACGTGCGCGCTCCGACGCCCTCCGCCGCCGCCGAGCTGCTGGCACCGGACGCCAGCCATCTGGTGCGCCAGGTAGACAACCTGCATCGGCGCCTGGTGATGCTGATGCGTAACCGCCTGAGCCACAGCCGCCTGCGCCTGGAAGGTATGGCCCGGCGCCTGCGTCACCCGGGCGAGCGCTTGCGCCAGCAGGCACAACGCCTGGATGACCTGGACATGCGTATGCGCCGCGCCTTCGAGCGCAGCCTCAATACCCGTCGCGAGCGCTTGATTCGCCTGGAGACCCGCCTCGCCGGCCAGCATCCGGGCCGCCAATTGGCGCTGCTGCGCCAGCGCCTGGACAGCCTCGCCGAACGCCTGCCCCGAGCCATGCGCGAAGGTCTCAAGGCACGACGCCTGCAACTGCAAAGCCAGGTGCAGACGTTGCAGGTGGTCAGCCCGCTGGCGACCCTGGGCCGTGGCTACAGCATCCTGCTGGACGAACGCGGCCAGGCGATTCGCAATGCCGCACAAACCCACACCGGCCAGCGCCTGACCGCGCGCCTGGGCGAAGGTCAACTGCAAGTGCGGGTGGAAGACAATCACCTGACCCCCGTCACCCTTTCGCTACTGGATTGATTGATGCCACGTCTACTGAGTTTGTTGCTGCTGTGCCTGTCCATGAATACCTACGCGGACAGCTATATCACCCGCACCTTGAACAAACCGGTGCCCGGTGGTGTGGCCGTGGTCGAACTGGGACCTGCCGCCACGGCGCCCAAAGCCACTTACCAAGGCAAACCGGTGCTGGTGGTCAAAGAACAGGACAACTGGCTAGCCATCGTCGGTATCCCGTTGACGGTCAAGCCTGGAAACGAGCGCATCAGCAGCGGCGGGCGCAATTTGCCGTTTATCGTCGGTTACAAGAAGTACCCGGAACAGCGCATCACGCTGAAGAATAAAAGCCAGGTCAACCCTGACCCGGCCCAGCTCAAGCGCATCGAAGGCGAGTTGGCGGTACAGCTCAAGGCTTACCGCAGTTTCAGCCCCACCCTGCCGAGCAACCTGGTGCTGGACAAACCGGTGAACGGCCCGTTGTCGAGCAAGTTCGGGGTGCGGCGCTTCTTCAACGGTGAAGAGCGCAACCCGCATTCGGGCCTCGACTTCGCCGTGCCGGCCGGTACGCCGATCAAGACGCCCGCGAACGGCAAGGTGATTCTGGTGGGCAATTACTTCTTCAATGGCAACACGGTGTTCGTCGACCATGGCCAGGGCTTTATCAGTATGTTCTGCCATATGTCGAAGATCGACGTGAAGGTGGGCCAGCAACTGGTGCGCGGTGCGGTCGTAGGCAAGGTGGGTTCGACCGGACGGGCGACGGGGCCGCACATGCACTGGAACGTCAGCCTGAACGATGCCCGGGTTGACCCGGCTATCTTTATCGGCGCTTTTCAGCCCTGAGCGCTGCCCAATGCCCTGCCCCCGGACATATCGCTACATTTGCAGCCGGAACCAACACACCGCTCCCCTTCACTTAACTGGCGACTTACAAGGACCGTAACGACAACATTTCGATTATGTGATGAGGTTGTTTCTATGTTTGCGCCAGCCAGCTCTACAGTCCAACGCCCTTTGGATCAACATCAATCCTTTGCCCCACCCGCCGAAACGCCCCCCCCGCAAAAAAAAAGCCAGACCGGCCCCCACGTAACGCCTTCGACGTACGCACCAGACGATCTGCCTTTACCCGACTCACCAAGTACGCCAACTGCCACAGTCCCCCCTTCACGCAATATCAGCCTCATAGAGCAACACAACGAAGCTACCCGTTCGATACAGCAGCTCTACAAAGAGCAACCGAACTTCAAGACCTTCCTGCAGCAACAACTGACCACACTGTTTCCCGACCAACCCCACCTCAATACCGCAGACCTCACCGTCAAGCATTGGCGCAAGCAAAACGACGGCAGTATAAAAACGCTGTCCGTAGACCCCCTTCTCGATGCACTGAATAAAGAAATCCAGGAACAGTTGCGTAATCCTGGGAAAAAAGCAGGTGAAGGCAACAACGTACACGCGGGCTTTTTCACGCAAGGCAGCGCCGGGGTGCCGCCCACCCAGGTCAACTCAGCACACTCATTGCACACGATTGCCCAGCGCATCATCCAATACGCGAAAGCGCAGCATCAGTTCTGGACCACACCCCGCCAAAGCTCGCAAAACCCGCAGGTAAGAACCACGCCACAGAATGAGCTATTGGCCTTGCACAAGCAGCAACTGGCAACCCTGGCCGCAGCGCGCGCGAACGATGGCACCTTGAGCCCGGCAAGCAAGCAACTGATCAAAACAGCGCTGCAATACCCCACCTTGGCCGAACGGGAAAATGCCTTTGCTGACGGCGCCCGCCCTGGGGTGTACCCACTCACCGTGGATGACGGTAGTGAACGTGGGGCACTGTTGGCGGGTACCTTCCTCATAACCCAGACCGACGGTTCCTTCGCGACTGAGCCCACATGGCCTAACGGTCGCTCCTTGTGGCTCGACGACAGCCATGGTCCGGTGGTTCTGTATACCCCCGGCGAAGGGTTCGAGGAATTCGCCACGCCCGCCCAAGCCCGCGCGGCATTGGCCAAGCGCCTTGATCAAGGTGGGGTGGACGCCGAACTGTTGCTGCAAACGCTGCCGCTGGCGCTGCAAAACCGAGCAGAGCAGCCTTCGGGAGATGACCTGACACTGCGCGTTGAGCCTTTGACCGCAGATGTTCTGGCAGAGGGCATTCCGTGGATGCTCAAGCGCCAGCAAGAAGAAATCAATAAGCGGCTCTCCGAGACACTGACGGCCGCTACGCCAGGCAACCCACTGACCGATCCGGCGTCAACCCAAGCCATTGATGACGCCGCCGACTGGTCGTACCAGCTTGATAGCGGCAATGCACTCTTGGCCTACCACGCCAAGCTGATTGAAAAACAACAACCAGAGTGGCTGAAAAACCTGACCCCGGCTCAAGAAACCATCTTTCTGAACCTGGAACAGTCGGAGAAAAAAAGCACTGACGCGTTACTACCAAGGCTTCAAAAAATCCCCTCCCTGTCAGACTTCTCCCGCGACAGGATGAACGAGGCGATCAAGAAGCTGTATCCGACTGCGCAGATTGATGCCGATCAATTAAAGGTGCAGATAGACGAAACCACAACCCAGGACAATTCGTCCGGCTTAGTGATTGCCGACCTGGCCATGTCAATATTGGGTAACCGCATCACCAGCTCGTCAGAACAAAAACATCTTTCACTGACTGATCTGGCACTGAAAAATCCCACCGGTTTTCTCCCTAGAAGTGTCCAGAAAAAAACCACCCTCACACTGACCCTGCCGCTGGTTGACACAAAGGGCAGTCCGATTCCCGATAGCAATGGCAAGCCGATCATACTCAATGATGAACAGCTTCAAGCCCTGATCAACACTGCGGATGTGGGAGGCCAATACGACAAGCTGCTTAAAAAAGAACTGGCACCTGATACCCCTTCGGATCTACGCGAGGCATGGAAATCCAACCTGAGTGACGCCATGGAGAAAGATGCGTTTCTCGCGCAACTCAACCCCACGGCCTATACAGAGCAGGCCACCGAAGACAAGAGCAGCAAACGCGCAGCGCAATGGGTTACGGCAATCCTGGACCACCCCAACCCCGCCGACCGCCCCAAAGTCGATGGCCAGAAGATTATCGCCAATGCCCTGCTCGACTATGGACAACCAATTCATGGAGTCTTGGTGATTGGCAACAAGGTCGATTCATCATTGGTGCTGTACACACCCAAAGCGCCCGACGGCATCGCATTTCGCGAGGTAGCGGACCAAAAAGCAATGGACGCCTTGTTGAAAAAAAACGAGTGGAAAGCCTACATCGCGGACAGAAAATCACCGATCAATAAAGACGATGTGGCCAAACGCGACGAGACTATCAGGGATATCCCCAACAATCCGTTCACCGTCCTGTCGCCCGACAAAGTCCTGGATATAGCCGTCAAAGAGATAAAGGTCGTGTTCGGCGGGTCGGAACTCAAACCCATAAAGGGTAATGTTCAGGATCATCTGTATCAGCAAAATGTTCAGATGATAGTAGACAAGGCAGACAATCAATCAGTCAGCAGTGCGGAACTGGCCAGGCAATCGTTCATCAATAAAGCCACGTTTGGCGTCGAAGTGGGCATGCTATTTCTGGATTTTTTGCCAGGTATCGGCAAGGCCGCAAGAACCGGTGCTCATCTGAGTAAGGCCGCCTTGGTCGCTTTGCGCGCCAACAGGAAACTTTTGCCCAAGCTCATAAGCAAACCCGGCCTGGCGCAGACAATCTATGTTGATTTCGTACTGACTACAGCAGGTATCAAGGGTGTGCGTGCCTCGCCACTACGCCCCGTCTTCAAATCGTCGACAACGGCGCGCGCGCCTGTGCCACGTCAAGAGCCCAGCACGTCGACGGAGGCATTGCGTGCCCCATCATCAGCGAGCGCCTCCACCAGCAGTGGCGTAACCACCGTCGCAACGCGCCCCTCGACCAACGCTGCCATTCCAAACCGCGACTTGAGCGCATACAACGTGCCCAATGAGGTCATCAGCGGCCGCCCCTTGCGGCCCGACGGCACTTACAACGTGGGAGATAACTGGTACGTGCGTTTTACCGACAGTACCGGTACGAATAGGGTTTATCAGATCGACTCGGCATTCCACGCTCGCAGTGGACAGGTCAATATCATTAATCCTAATGCTCCGGCGACGGCGTCTAGAAGCATTAGGACAGTGGCCTCCCTGCAATCGGCAGGCAACGGGGAATGGCGCATCAATCAACTGCCTGGCGGCAGGCGCGGTAGAGAACGCAGGCAGATGCATGAATGGCCGGTGAATTACACCGACTATTTGCTCTCAGGACAACCTGATTTAACCGCTTCAGGTATTAACAGACGCTTTGTGACGCGCTGGTTCAGAGAAGGGGCGAATGAAAGCTATATCAATCAGGCCTTAGCGCCTACACCTCGTCCGAACATGCCTGCTATAACGCCAAACACATCACCGGGCGAACTGGCACGTGAGCTGCTAAGCATTTCAAACGGCATTGTATTTGGAGAGCAACACAATCAGATTGCTACCAACGTCATGCTGATAAAGAACATGCAGGCCTATGCCGATGAAGGTGTCACAACCCTTTATCTGGAAGGCGCTGAATGGAATGGCTTCACCGGTTACACAGCCGATGAAATTTCACGCATACCCCCGCAGCCCGGCAATCGTATCTATAAACCCGAAGTCCCTACGCGCGAGGATGTGCTGGTCGCCGCGCAGCAACACGGCATCAAAATCGTAGGTATCGAACATGAACATCTGACGATGCACTCAACTCGCCCCTATGACGATGACGTTGCTAACCTTCGGCATACCACTGATCGATTGCGAGAGTTCAACTACTTCGCCAGCAAAGTTATTCAGCAAACCCCGCCAGGGGAAAAGTGGATTGCGGTGGTGGGTAGAAGACATATGAACACCACCCAGGGCGTGCCCGGCATCGCTGAACAAACCGGGGCCGTCAGCGTGGGTGTATACGACGCAACGCCCGGCGCCAGCAGTATCGCCGTCAAGCATACCGGCCCGCGTCCGGCGCCTGAAGAGCGGTTCGCTGCCAATGCAACGGTGGGAGACTACCAAGTCCACCAGAACGTTGACCCTTACCTTAAAAAGCCTTGATCCACCTGATGACGGCGCGCTGGCTGTAGCAGCGCGCTACGCCGAACACACCTGCCTGACGCCACCATCTGTCCCTCAAGCGAGGGGACTTCAAAGCAGGTTGTTGCGCACCTCTTACAATTCCGCCAGGAACCATCCGACATCCAATATTCACTTATCCCATAACTTACACGGAGCGTAATGAGCATGACCTGACCAGTGGCAATTCGAAACCTGTGAGATTCATTCTATGTTCTCTCTTACCCAAGCTTTGGCAGCACAACCCCAACAACAAACCCTGAGCACTTCTGCAGTCACCGACTCCCCCTCTCCTCCCACGCCTTCCAGTACGACACAAGAGCTTACTCCCGCACCAACCTACGCTCCCGAAACGCCTCCCGTCCCCACATCTCCCGGCATAACCAGCGCCCAACTGCGTTACCCCAGGTTGGAGAAACACTTCAAACCCAGCAAGCAGTTAGCCTACACCGTTGAACACGGCCTCTTGACGGAAGATATGCAACGCCTGCACAACCAACAGCCGAGCTTCAAAGCGTTCATACAGGCGCAACTCGAACAAGCCTTCCCGGACGTCAGACCTCTGGACGCGGAGACGATGAGCGTCAATCGTTATCGCATTAACGGCAATGAGGTCTCACTGGAATCGTCCGAACCTCTGATGACCGCCCTGGCCAGGATGATTCAAGCCATCCTGGCTGACCCCACTAAACAGATGCCGCCTGAACGCGACATACACATCCAATTCAATCATCGCAAAAGCCCGGACGATCTGGAATTTCCCGCCACCACCGCAAGCACATTGCAAACCATCGCGCGCAGCATCGCCATGCAGTACCCGCAGGCGATTGAGCAGTACTGGAACACCCCCAGCCCGGTTCATGAAGACCCGAGCAAGCACGAGTCGCCGCTCAATCAACTGCTGACCTTGCACAAACGCCAATTGTCGAGCCTGGCCGCCCTACGCGTCAGCGATCAAACCCTGAGCACAGACAGCAAAGCGCTGATCGACGACGCGCTGCGATACCCCACCCTGGAAGCCCGGGAAAAAAAATTCGCCAATGGTGCTCGCCTGGGCGTGTACCCCATCACGGTCGATGACAAAACCGAACGCGGCGCGATGCTGGCGGGCGCGTTCCTCATCACCAAAAGCGACGGTTCACATGCCACGTCACCTACCTGGCCGAATGGGCGCACGCTTGAGCTCAACGACACCAATGGTCCGGTCGTGCTGTACACACCCGGCGAAGGATTCGAAGAGTTTGCCACACCGGCCCAGGCACGCCAGGCACTGGCCGACCGGTTGGATCAAGGCGGCCCCCACGCCGAACTATTGTTGCAAACCCTGCCACCGTTCCTGCAAAACAGACCTGACGGTTTTTCCGGCGATGACCTGATGCACAGTGTCTCGCCATCTTCCGGTGATGTGTTGGCAGAAGCCGTACCTTGGATGCTCAGGCGCCAGCAGGCAGAAATCAACGCAGGCATGAGCAAAGCACTAACCTCAGGTAACGGCGCCAACTCATTACTCGACAGCGCATCGGTCCAAGCCATAGACAATGCTGCGGACTGGTCTTATCTGCTCGATGGCAGCAATGCCATGCTGGCCAGGGACGCCAAACTGGCCGACAAAAACCAACCCAAGTGGCTGAAGAATCTGTCCCCCGTTCAGGAAGCCGTGTTTTCACATTTGGAACAGGTGCAAGAGAAAAGCCTGAATACGCTGGCGCCGCTGCTCGAAAAAATCCCGTCCCTGGGAGCCTTCTCCCGCGACAGACTGAATGCGGCCCTCAACAAGCAATACCCGGGGGCGATAGTCGATGCTGATCAATTAAAGGTGCAGGTACACACCCGCACTGGCGTCCACGGCGGACGGGGTACTGGCCAGCCCCTCTATTCCAAAAATGACCCCGTCTCTCTAACCGATTTGGCGTTGAGCAATCCCAGTGGTTTTCCAGCCATCGAGAGAGGCACTTTTACCGATGTAAAAATGACCTTGGCACTGCTGGATACACAAGGCGAGCCCGTCCGGGACTTGGCTGGCAAACCGGTGATTCTGGACACCGAGAGCCTTAAAAGGCTGGTCAATGCCACCGATGTCGGCGGCGAATACACCAAGCTGCTTAAACAGGAGATGGCCACTGACACCGGTTCGGGTAGCGCCGCGCAATTGCGTACAGCATGGAAAGCCAGCCTGGAAGACGCCATGTTCAAAGAGGCGTTTTTGTCAGAACTCAACCCTGACGCCTACAAAGAACAAGCGCACGAAAAACCTACCACCAAACGCGCGACGCAGTGGGTTGATGCGGTATTGGCCCACCCCGACCCCGTCACACGCCCACAGGTCGATGGGAAAACCATTGTGGCCAATAGCCTTGTCCACCGTGGATTGGGGGTGCAAGGCGTGATGGTGATCGGCAATCAGACGGACTCGTCGCTGGTGCTTTACACCCCCAAGGCTCCCGACGGCATCACATTTCGCGAAGTAGCGGACCACAAAGCCTTGGACGCCCTTCTGGCTAAAGGCGAATGGACGTCCTATATCGCGAAAAGGAAATCGCCAGTCAGTAAAGATGACATCGCTAAATTCAAGGAAGCCATTAAAGATAGTGCATACAACCCTTTGAAGCTGCTCTCCCCCGAACTGATCATTTCATCGACCAAGCTATTGGGCAGCGCGATAGGCCTGAAGCCAATCGAAGGCGATGTTCAGGATCACCTGTACAAACAACACGTACAGATGGTGATCGATCGCGCGGATCACCAGTCCGTAAGCAGTGCGGAAGTGGCGAAACAATCCACCCTTAACAAAATCGAGTTCGGCATTGAAGTGGCCTTGATCTTCGCCGACCTGATACCTGTGGTCGGCAAAGGGGTGTCCACAGGTGTCCGCCTGGGCAAAGCCGGTGTGACGGCGCTGCGCGCCAATAGCAAAATCTTGCCGCACTTGATCAAAAAACCTGGATTGGCACGGGTGATCTACAGTGATTTCAGCCTGGCAGCTACAGGCATCACCAATCTTCGCGCCGCACCGATGCGGCCGGTATTCAGATCCACCGTCCAAGCCGGCCCGCTCGCCACACGTTCGGGCCCCAGAGCGTTGCCGGCACCCTCCAGCCCTCCCCCTGCGGTGGCCTCCACCAGCAGCAGCGTCACCACCATTGCCACCCGCCCCTCGACCACCGCCGCTCCGCCCAACCGCGACCTGAGCGCCTACACCGTGCCGAACGAAGTCATCAGCGGGCAACACCTGAGGCTAGGCGGCACTTATAACGTGGGCGACCATTGGTATGTGCGCTACACCGACAGTACCGGTACGAACAGGGTTTATCAGATCGATTCGGTGTTTCATGCGCGCAACGGGCAGGTCAATATCGTCAACCCCCATGCCCCGCTGACGGCGCCACGCGGCAGTAGAATCGTGGCGTCCCTGCAATCGGCTGGAAACGGGGAATGGCGGTTGAGTGAATTACCAGGCGGCAGGGGCGGAAGTGGTGGCAGAAGGAACAGAACTGAATATGTGGACCGAGTGCTCTCCGGTACAGCTACCGAAGACATTTATACCGCGAACGCAACGACCATTACCCAAATACGGCGATGGTTCAGACGTAATATGCGAGACTATTACAACAATCGCCTAACAAATGCGACGCCTACACGCACAATCGAGACGCTGATAACAACCAATAGAACACCTGAGGTGGCCCTACAAAACGCCCTGTCTCAACCCGGTATACGTGGCTTAGTGCTTGGCGAATTGCATGACGAACCTGTGACGTTTCAACTGCTGATCGACCAGATGCAAAACTTTGCAAACAGCGGTGTAACCACCGTTTACCTTGAGAACGCGATTTTTCTGCGCAGTTATCCAGGCGTAGAAGACGCGACCCTACTAGCGTCTCATACGGATTATCTGACGCCACGTACCTATCGTCCCGAATTCAGTGGCGGTCCAACTATGGAAGACGTCATCGCCGAAGCACAGAAGCACGGAATTAAGGTCATAGGGCTCGAGCACCCACAATTAACGTTGCATATGGATAACATTGCAACCTGGCAAGCTAATCCAACATGGGACGTTGAGCGCCTGCGCGAGTTTAACTACTTCGCAGCCCGTATCATGGAAGAACTCCCAGCTGGAGAAAAATATGTGGCGGTAGTAGGAAATGCGCATATGAATAATTATGACGGTGTTCCAGGTCTTGCAGAGTTGACAGGAGGGCTCGGGGTATCCGTATCACCTAGCCTAAAAGGCAGCTCAAGCCTTGCCAGTCAGCCTCCTCATACTCCCCCCCCACCATTTAAGCTCATGCACGGCACCAACATCCCTGAACCACGCGGAGACATTCACATTAACTACAACATCGACAACCTGACCGTCCCATGAGAGGAACACCATGCGGCCTTAGCGCCGCATGGCTACCCATTGCGTAGGAAGCACACTAAAAAGCACTAAAACCACAAAACAAGAATAAAGCCGCAATAAAAACTCAAAAAAAAGCAATAAAATAGAAATTATCTCAATTTTATCCCACTGCTTGCCATCCTCCCATCTCGCGGTTAGGGTTGACTGCATGAAAACCTCTCACACCCTCATTCAGCTCCGCCAGCACCGCAGCCTGTGCCTTGTCAGCGCACGACTGCCAGGCTGAATCGATCTGCCTCGTCCTCAAGTTTTATCCCCAATAACAGTTCTACGGCAGGCCGCCTTTTCTCGGCCCCTAACCA
>Ga0308157_10007822_pt1 | contig 12309 bp, 10 predicted proteins | sample PhyBR1_FD_201035 | JGI IMG/M metagenome (GOLD analysis project Ga0308157, IMG submission 201035) | Phyllosphere microbial communities from UC Gill Tract Community Farm, Albany, California, United States - DLSLB.R1 | ecosystem: Host-associated > Plants > Phyllosphere > Unclassified | place: USA...
GCACATACAACTAAAATTGTCGGACAAGGATTAACCTATGACGACGTACTTTTAATACCTGCTTACTCAGAAATATTACCGCGCGAAGTAAGCATTCAATCAAAATTTTCAAGAAACATTACCTTAAACGTTCCTGTGATTTCAGCTGCAATGGATACCGTAACAGAAAGTGCTATGGCAATTGCTATGGCTCGTGAAGGCGGAATCGGCGTTTTGCACAAAAACATGACGGTTGAGCAACAAGCACAGGAAGTGCGTAAAGTTAAGCGTGCAGAATCGGGTATGATCATTGATCCGGTTACGTTACCTTTAAATGCTACTGTGGGCGATGCGAAGACGGCGATGAGAGAAAACGGTATTGGCGGAATTCCTGTGGTTGATGAAAACCAGATTTTAAAGGGAATTGTTACAAACAGAGATTTACGTTTCGAGAAAAAGAACGAACGTTCTATTTTAGAAGTAATGACTGTTGATAAATTGGTTACTGCTTTAGAAGGAACTACGCTTTCTGATGCTGAACAAATTCTTCAAGAAAACAAAATAGAAAAATTGCCTGTAGTAAACGGCGATTATAAATTGGTAGGCTTAATCACTTTTCGTGATATTACAAAACTAACTTTAAAACCAAACGCAAACAAAGATAAATTCGGTCGTTTACGTGTAGCTGCTGCTTTAGGTGTAACTGCCGATGCGGTTGATCGTGCAAAGGCTTTGGTTGCTGCCGGTGTTGATGCATTGATTATTGATACAGCCCACGGACATACAAAAGGTGTGGTAAATACATTGAAAGAAGTAAAAGCTGCGTTCCCAGAAATTGATGTGGTAGTAGGAAATATAGCTACTGCCGAAGCTGCTTTATATTTGGCAGAAGCGGGTGCCGATGCCGTTAAAGTGGGTATTGGTCCGGGATCGATCTGTACAACTCGAGTTGTTGCAGGTGTTGGTTTTCCTCAATTTTCTGCTGTAATGGAAGTTGCTGCTGCTTTAAAAGGAACAGGTGTTCCGGTTATTGCCGATGGTGGTTTGCGTTACACAGGCGATATTCCTAAAGCATTAGGCGCAGGTGCAGACTGTGTTATGTTAGGATCTATGTTAGCTGGAACAAAAGAATCTCCGGGAGAAACCATTATTTTCGAAGGTCGTAAATTTAAAACATACCGCGGAATGGGTTCTGTGGAATCTATGAAACATGGATCAAAAGATCGTTATTTCCAAGATGTAGAAGACGATGTTAAGAAACTGGTTCCAGAAGGAATTGAAGGTCGTGTTCCTTACAAAGGCGAATTAAACGAATCAATGACACAGTTTATTGGTGGTTTACGTGCAGGAATGGGTTATTGCGGTGCTAAAGATATACCTACGTTACAAGAAACTGCTCGTTTTGTACAGTTAACAGCATCGGGTATCGGTGAATCGCATCCGCATAACGTTACCATTACAAAAGAAGCTCCGAATTATTCGAGATAAGTAGATAAAATAATTTTATAGATTAAAAGACGCCTTCATTATTGAAGGCGTTTTTTATGGTATTAATTCATAAGAATCATTTTTAAAATCAAAATATATAAGACCTTCTGTAGGTTTTAGTATAAGATAGTTTGAAGCGTTATTAATGTCTACATATACAATAACGTTTTTGTATTCTTTGTTGTTAATAGTGATGTCTTGTAAATAAGGTTCAAAGAAAGAGGTGTTTTTATTATAGCTTTTAGGCGCTGTATTATTGTTCTGATTTAAAAATGTATAATTTATTGTATCGTCATAGTTATTAATGTTGTAAATATATATATTGTGAAAAAATGAACCCATTTGATTCCTGATTGAATAAATAATTTGAAATTCTGTATTAGGAATATCTATTTCATTAACTTCTGTTTCACATAAATCAGCATAGCATATTTCATCATCTCCTTCTCTAAGATTATAGAATTCATTTACAGTTTTAGGGATTTTAAAAGTGATTTCTTCAGAGTTGTTTTTTAGGTATTTCAATTCTGCGTCACTTTTAAAATGCAATATACTTTTATCAAATTCATTAAGATAAGAATAGGTGTCAGGTCGTTCTTCACAAGTAGCACATGAAGTAAAAATACTAATTGTTAAAAATAGAATTAAAAAAATAATGTTTTTCATACGTATTTCAATACTATTATAATGTGCAAATTTTATAGGATCCATAAAATCGTAATTAAAAAAATAAATTTTTCATACCACTTGGAAATTCTTTTTTTTTAAGCATTAAATTAAAAATTTCTCAAATGTGTGTCCGTTGAATTTATATACTCCAGCTTCGTGTGTGCCAAGCCAAAGTGTGCCTTTTTTGTCTTTGTAAACGGAATAAAGTGTGGCATTTTTAGCGCCATCTTTTACAATATATTGTTTTGCTGTTTTTCCATTATAGCACCATACGCCTTGATCGTAAGTAGCTAACCATAGGTTTCCTTCATTATCGTTTACAGCAGACATAAAATAAACACCCTCATTTCCATTGGTCGATTTTATACCTTCAATACCTTTTTGTTTTTCGTAATTGATGAACACTCTGTCGTTTTCTTTTATGCTGTCTGACGAAATATTGTATCTATAATTAGTATTGCAAATCCAAAAAAATCCTTTTGTATCTTCAATAACCGAACGAATACCAAAACTTCCTCCATTAGGAACATTGGTTAGATGATCTTCATACAACCAACTGAAAGATTTGCCATCATAACGACAAACGCCAAAAGTTCCTGTTCCAAACCACATGATTCCTTTACTGTCTTTGTAGATGGAATAAACTTCGTAAGGATTCCAAGGTTTGTTAGGATTTTCTTCAAAATAGTTGTCGGCAAGATAATGTTTGGGAAATTCCAATTGATAAAGGTTTTTTCCGTCATATCGATATGGTCCTTTTTCTCCGTTTTTTCCAGTCATAGTAAACCACAAGTCATCGGGTTGCAATTTCCAATTATCATTTGAAGATGTACTGTTTACGGATGTCATTGTAGTAAAAGTTTGGCCATCAAATTTGCTGATACCGCCTAAAGTTGCAAAGTAAATGTTGCCCTGTTTATCCTCTTGAATGCTTCGGATACGGTTGTTGCTCAATCCGTCGTTTTCAGAAAAATGAGTTATTGTTTTACCATCATATCTATAAATTCCGTCTATATCGCTTCCAAACCAGTAATCTCCATTTGTTGCTTGGTAAACAAGCAAAATACTTTTACTTAATTCTGAAACGGTCTTACCAATTTTTACAGGTGATTTTTGACTTTGCCCATTGCAGGAAGTCAATAAAGTAAATATGCTGAAAAATAAAAGTATTCTTGTTTTCAATGTTTGTTCTTTTATATGTCTGCTATATCTATTTATGTATACTAGCATAACGTTTCGGGGCTTGGCGATGGTGGGGCAATCGAAGCACAACTTGTCCCGATTTTACATCGGGAAATCTCCAATTTTTTACAAAGTTAAATCGAAGAAATACCGTTGAACTTTGCAGTTTCGCCGCACTATCGCAAAACCCTTGTTACCTGCTGGCTTTTCTCAGCAGTTCATTTTTTATAAGTTTAATTTTTCCAGTTCCTATTAATGTCTGACCTTCTAAAAATTCAAATGTCATTCCTTCTTTCAATTTGTGTGCAAAATGTTCCACTGCAATAATTTTTATTTCAGCATTTACAGTTTCTCCTGGAAATATGATTTCTCTTTCTATGAAAGTTTGTTGTCCAGATGTTTGCATTTCATCAAAGTCGAATTTAATTTGAGGTCTATAATTTGAGATTGCTGGTGTTTTTCGTCCAGCATCTTCGGCTGTCAAGTAAGTTAATGTCGCTATAAAATCCGCTTCCGAATTATCAAACTCAAATTTATGATTGTGAAAATATTCATAAGCTTCTGCTTCAAGTTCTCCACAGTCTGAGATTAAATTTTCTTGTTCGTCATATATTTTAAAAACTTCTTGATTACTGTTCCCAATACTTGTCGAACCATCCAGTCCTAACAAAACTGTATAAAAAGTATCCGTTAGTAAGGAAGAAATGATATGTTTTAATTTTTCAGTCTGTTCAGTGTCGAGTTGTAACTCTTGGATTTTTGTTGAAACGTAAGTCATATTGTTCGCTTCAAAATCGAAAGAAGATTTTAATAAATTCTTTTTCTCTAAATAAAAATTTTTTGCGAATTCTTCTGTTGTTATTTTTTGGCAGTTGTTTGTTTAAGCTTGCAGGTAACGGTTTGGCGCTTGGCGCAGTGGCGGATTTCGGAGCGCTAAACTGTCAATACACCACAAAAGTTGATGCGAGGTAGAATGTTCAATTAACCACGTCACCCGCCATTGAGCCAAACGCTTGTTATGTGTAGTTTTATGGGATTAAATTGCCTATTATGTTAGTTGCATTTCCAATAGTTTGTAAAGGAATTGCAGAACCCATACCTAAATTTAGATTTCGTTTCATTTCACCAATAAGTTGTTGAATTACTTGCACAGGATTAATTCCACCAATTACCATAGCTGCCTGTGGATTGGCTTGCTGAACTTGATTTAAAAACTGAGAAAGATTACCAAATTTTGCATTTACAATACCGATTAATTCTCCGTTCGAATTAAATAGTGGTCCACCAGAATTTCCGTGATTTACAGATGCATCAATCATAATAAGTTGTGTTCCATTATTGTTCTCAAATCCAGAAATATTTGCTCCCAAGGCCGAAATAGTTGTTGTATGCGAAGGAAATCCAACTACAAAAGCTTCTTGTCCAATAGAAACATTATTTGAGTTTCCGAGTGAAACTCCTGGTCCAAGTGCTTGCTGAAATTCAAGAACTGCGATGTCCATAACTGGGTCATTAAAAATTACGTTTGCAATTTGTCCATTATTTTGTCCAGATAATACGCCAACTGCAGTGGTATTCGGAACGATGCAATGACTACAGGTTAAAGCTTTTGTCCCGTTATCAATAAGAACACCACTTCCTGAGCTTACGATTTGCTGGTTTACTCCTTGTCCTGTGATTGCTAAGACCCTAATTACTGAGTTTTGAATTTGATTGTATTGGTTTGAGAAGTCCATATTTGTTTTTTAAAAATTACACATAACACTCAAATATACGCAATTATCTGTTTTTTACATAAAAATTTCGCATAACAGTAAAAATTAGCATTTAAATGCGATTAAATTATTGTAATTGCGCATAACTTCTTTAAATTAGTATTTTATAGATATTATGGATAAGAAAATAGCTCTTTTCGTACAGTTGCTTCAAGTTAAACGCTACAGTACCAGTTCTATAGAAACGTATGTAAATGCATTTCGTCAATTTTTAACGCACTTTATTAATGCTGATGTAGATTTACTAAACAAAAAACAAATAGAACATTATATAAATTTTATGGTCACCGATCGTAAAATATCAGTTTCATATCAAAAGCAATTAGTAGCAGCTATTAAATTTTGGTATCAAGATGTTTTAGGTAAAAAAATGCAGTTAGATTATCTTTATCCCGATCGTGGTGAATTTAAAATTCCGGTTGTTTTTTCGCAAGCAGAAGTTAAACTTATCCTTGAAAATTCTGAAAACTTAAAACATAAAGCCATTTTGGCAACTGTGTATTCTTGTGGTTTAAGGGTCTCTGAACTAACTAACTTAAAAATTACTGATATCGATTCTAATACAATGACAGTTACCATTAGGCAAAGTAAAGGCAATAGAGATAGGGTAGTGGTATTGGCAGAAAAACTATTGGTTTTACTAAGAGAATATTTTAAAGAATATAAACCAAAAGATTATCTTTTTGAAGGCAGAGCCAATGGAAGGTATTCTGAACGAAGTGTTCAACAGATTTTAAAACAAATATTAACGAAATTAAAAATTAACAAGCAGGGTTCTGTTCACAGTTTAAGGCACAGTTATGCAACTCATTTAATAGAGCAGGGTACCGATGTACGTTTTGTAAAAGATCTCTTGGGGCATAAAAGCATAAAAACTACTTTAATTTATACACATTTAACAGATCCTGCAAAAAGAAAAATTAAAAGTCCGTTAGATAATTTGTAAAAACGTTATACCAACAAAAACTCCACAATAAAATACCAACCGGCAATGGTTATAAACGACAAGGGAATACCGTAACCTACCATCATATTGCTTAATTCGGGTTTTAATCCGTAGGTCGATGCCAATATAGCACCAGTAATCATGGGAGCCATAGCTGCTTCGATAATGCACACTTTGGTTGCCAAATCGGTTTTTCCTAATAAAAAATAGAACAAAGCTAAAATTACAAACGGAAGTATAATAAGTTGGAAAGACAATCCCAATAGTAAAAACTTAAAGTGCTTGCCGTAGGTTTTAAATTTCAGTTGATATCCTACCGAAATCAATGCTACTGGCGATATGGTTGCCGATAGTTGTTTAAAAGTAGTGCTTAATGCTTCTGGAAAATCAATTTGAAATAAAACCATTGTCAATCCGACTAAAAATGCCAATAAAGGCGGAAAGCGGAACATTTTTTTTAGGATCGATTCGCCTTTTCCTTTTTGGTTGGAATACATGGTTGCTACTAAAACGCCAACGGTTGATAGTACTACGAATGTTCCCGGTAAATCGACAATAATTAAGGTGTTTAAACCTTCTTCGCCATACAGTGCCTGAATGACCGGAATTCCTACAAATGATGTATTTCCCAATCCCGATGTAATAATTAAACAGCCCGTAAGTTTTTTAGACCAGTTATAGATTTTGCCCAGAAAATTAAAAAGTAAAAACGATAATCCAAACGCAATCCATGCAACCGATGCCGGTAAAAGCAGATTCCATCCTAATTCAATTTTGGGCAGATAATGCAGTGCCATTGCGGGAAGTGCCACATATAAAATGTATTGGTTAAGTACAACCGCCGTATTTTTAGGGAAATTATTGATCTTTTGTATTCCGATGCCTATAAACAGACACAGAAAAAGTAGTATGATGCTGGACATAGTTTTTTAAACAATAAAAAGGGCTGCCTCAAAACTGTCATTCTGAATGTAACGAAGTGAAATGAAGAATCTCAACTCATAAGTAAAAGATTCTTCCTTCGTCGGAATGACAAACCAAACTGTTTATTTGGTTTTGAGATAGCCCTTTTGTTTTTTATTTAGATACGGGTGCTCCGTATAAATCAAATTCGGTAGCGTCGTAAATTTCAATCATTGCAAATTCGCCTACTTTCAGGTAGTGTTTGCTAGCATCGATCAAAACTTCGTTATCAACATCAGGCGAATCAAATTCGGTTCTTGCAACAAAATTATTTCCTTCTTTTCTGTCGATAATACAACGGAATATTTTTCCAATTTTCTCCTGATTAGAATCCCATGAAATCTGTGCCTGAATATCCATGATTTCGTTGGCACGATTTTGTTTTACATCGGCAGGAACATCGTCTTCTAACAAATAAGCATGCGTATTTTCTTCATGCGAATAAGTAAAACATCCTAAACGCTCAAAACGCATTTCTTTAACCCAGTTTTTAAGAATTTCGAAATCTTCTTCGGTTTCACCCGGATATCCAACAATTAAAGTAGTACGAATAGTGATTCCAGGAACTGCCGCTCTAAAATCTTTTAAAAGCTGTGTGGTTTTTGCATAAGTTGTGCCACGACGCATTGATTTTAAAACGTTGTCTGCAATGTGCTGCAACGGAATATCGATGTAATTACAGATTTTTGGCTCGCGCTTCATCAATTCCAACACATCCATCGGAAATCCGGTAGGGAAGGCGTAGTGCAAACGAATCCATTCTATTCCTTCAACCTTTACAAGGTTTTCAAGCAATTCTGCAAGATTACGCTTTTTGTATAGATCCAACCCGTAATAAGTCAAATCCTGGGCAATTAGAATTAGTTCTTTAACGCCGTCTTTTGCTAAATTTTCTGCTTCTTTAACCAATTTTTCAATTGATTGTGAAGCGTGTTTTCCACGCATTAAAGGTATCGCACAAAACGAACACGGACGATCGCATCCTTCTGAAATCTTTAAATAAGCATAATTTTTAGGTGTTGTTGTTAAACGTTCACCCAATAATTCGTGCTTATAATCTGCACCTAAAGCTTTTAAAAGTAAAGGTAAATCGGTAGTTCCAAAGTATTGATCTACATCCGGAATTTCAGCTTCCAAATCTGGCTTGTAACGTTCAGATAGACATCCGGTTACAAAAATCTTATCTACTAAACCTTGTTCCTTTCTGTCCACATAATCTAAAATCGTGTTTACAGATTCTTCTTTTGCATTATTTATAAAACCACAAGTATTGATTACCACGATATTCGCTTCATTATTGGCAGCTTCGTGTGTAACATCTTTACCGCTTGCTTTTAACTGTCCCATTAAAACTTCACTGTCGTAAACGTTTTTAGAACATCCAAGGGTAACAACGTTGATTTTATTTTTCTTTAAAGATTTAGTTCTCATAGACTTAAAATTGAGGATGCAAAATTACATTTTTAATTTCTATTAAAACGTTAATTACAGTTTAAAAATGCCACCTACAACAAATATCCCCTGATTAAATGTAAAATGATGCGATGCATAGGCACCGTTGTTTAAGATAATCGGAGCTTTTGTAATATCGATATAACCAAACTTCCATTCATATTGAATAAAAAAGTGCTTAAAAAAGGTAGCGTTTACACCTGCTTTTGCAGAAATGCCCCAACCGGCAACTTTAAAATCGTCATGACGTTCTCGACCTAAAACGGTGGCATTTGTTTTTGGATATAAAACTCCTGCGCCCACACCAACCAATCCGTTAAACTGAATTTTATCGGTATTTGTAATACCTAAATATTTAGAAAAATCCTTGTGACGCGCAATTTCGGCATTTACATAGTTTAAACCGTCGGTATGTTCAAACATTAAAAATTCTTCTGTCAATTTTGTTTTTCCGTTTGGCAGTACTTCGCCATAAGTACCTTGGTTGGGATAATTACCTGTAACGTCTGCTTCCTGATTTTGCGTCATTACGTACTTCATGTGATCTACACCTATAGAAACACTGTAATTGTCTGTAATAAAATATCCCACACGCAAATTGGTCTGCGGAATGGTCATTTTTGTAGGATTGATGTAATCAACGTGCCAGCCTTTTGGTTTGTCATGTGCAGTGGCATCGTTAACCGTAAAATCAAAATCGTCTCCTTTAAAATGAATATCAGAATTTGAATAAAAACCACGGTTTCCGCCCCAGTAAATAAAGATTTTTCCTTTGTTGTTTGCAGTGTAAGGGGTTGTGGTAACTTCCTGCCCGAAAGAACGCACATTTATAAAAGTTAAACTGCTTAAAAGAAGCAGTTTGTGTAACGTTTTCATTAGTACTGAATTTTGATGCAAAGATATTATAAAAAAAGTCCTTACTGTGTGGAAGTAAGGACTTTATTTTATGGAGATCTGCTTTTTAAAAGCTCGCCGTATAGGTTAAACTGATGTTATGGTTTTTAGACTGAATGTCTGCAACACCATTTGTACCTGAACTAATCATATTTTGTTGCGAATCTTGTTGCCAGAACTGATAACCAAGATCAATACGCGATGCACCGAAACTATATCCTAGACCGCCACTGTAGCTTGTTAAATCTCCAATGGTTTGTTTGTTTTTGTACGGACTGTCGGCAAAACGGTAACCTGCACGCAAACTTACTCTGTCTATGCGGTATTCACCACCAACTCTGAATTCATTGGTTGCTTTCATCATGTCTTGGTAATACTTGTTTGTACTGTTGTAATTGGCACCGCTTGCGCTATATTCGGTAGTACTGTAATCTTTACGGATATAATCAACACTTAATAAACCTTTGGTTCCAAAAACATAAGCTAAACTTCCAGAGATTGATCCCGGATTTTTAACCGAATACTTATTATATAGTGTTACAAGATTTGGATTGATGTTGTAGTTTTGAACCACGCCACCTTCTAAAATATTTGTTTGCAGACTTTGCGAAAATTCATCTTGTAAACTCATCCATGTAGGCGATTGATAAGATGCTCCGATTCTTAATTCTTCGGTAGCCTTAAAAATTCCCCCAATGTTGAACGAAAATCCAGATCCGTAAGTATATGTTTGGTTGTTGAACAATAATTTCTGATATCCGTCTGCAACTGCGGATCTATTCTCTTCATAAATTGCCGATGATGTTAGATAATCAACAAAATGAACATTAAGATTGGCTCCCAAATACAGTTTTTTATTGATATCAAACCCAACATTCCCTGTAAGCTGGTTGTTAAATCCGGTTACATACGTTTCGTTTTCCTGATAAAAACTACTTCCTGCACCATTAAGACTATAATTAGTACCGTTATCATTTATTAAATAACCCTGATACGCCAGCATTGCCTGTTGTGCGGAAAAACCGTTTTGAACTGTATTTAAAAAGTCATATAATTCTGTAATTGATTCGCCTTCTCTGGTTTGAACATAATCTAAAGGAATACTTCCGCCGTTGTTTCCAAAATTAGCATGATCCAAAAAGTAGTTTGTAACCGATTGATTACTCATGCCGCTGCTGAAATAACGGTCGTTAAAACGAGCATTAGAATTGTAACTTAAACCAATGGTTACTTTTTTAAGTGCCTGATCCTGATTTTTAGAATCGATCACAAACACGGCTCCGAAATTAGACAGGTTTAAATCACTTTCTTTTGCGGTAGATAATGATCCGTTAAAAAGCGAATTATTTTTCTGTATCTGAACATTTCCTGTAAAACTGAAATTGTTATAATTGAACAATGCCGATCCTGCCGGGTTGATCTGCAAGGCTGAAACATCGCCACCTAAAGCACCAAAGGCTCCACCCATTGCGTTAAAACGTGCCGATCCGTTTACCTGCTGTGTACCAATTCTAATAGCATCCGCAGGATTAAATTCTTGCGCTTGAGTTTGTAGAAATCCGCAAACAGCAAGCAGTGGTAAATATATTTTTTTCATACTGTATCGTTAAATCTTAATAATAGTCATTGTAAATTATCTTCTTCCGCCACCGCCGCCAGAACGCATTCCGCCGCCCATACTTCCGCCACCGCGTGATCCGCCCATGCTGCCACCTGTATTCATTCTGGTGTTAGATGATGGGGTGTAGGTTGGTCTGCTTGTGCTTCGTTCCATACGTGTATTGGTATTTGTGCGTGTATTGGTGTTGAATCGGTTGTTTCTAATAGTTCTGTTATCGTCAAAAGAGGTGGTTCTGGTGTTACGCATCATTCCTTGACTTGTCGATATTCTGTTTAAAGAAGTATTTGCTCTGGCAAAAGTTCTGTTAGTAGCATTCAGGTTTCTGCTGCTACTTAAAGATGATCCTCTTAAACTGCGGGTATTGTTGGCAACCATACGGTTTCCGTTTGCCCCAGCCATTTGTCGCGATGTTAACGAACGGTAACTGTTGCTTCTAGAAATGTTTCGGTAACCGTTATAACCCCAACCCCAGCCACCGCCGTAGTAAGGATAACCCCAGCCGCCACCCCAGCCATAATAAGGGTAGCCCCAGCCGCCGCCCCAGCCAAAACCGAAGCCGTAACCAAATCCCATTCCCCAGCCCCAATTATTCCAACCCCAGTATGGGTTACCCCAGCCCCAGTTGTCATAATGGTAAACTAATTGTGTTTCAGATGTAGCATCGCCCCAACCGCCGTTTGCTTCGTTGTAGTTAGATGAATAGTTTTCAACATCGGTAAAGTAAGCATCGGTTTCTTCTGCTTTTTCCTTGAAGTATTCTTGATAGTAAGTACCTTTTTCATGTGTATCTTCAACAACAATCTTGCTGTTGTTGTAAATTCCGTCAACATCGTAAGGCTTTTGGTTCAAGCCCGAACAAGCCGTAAGAAGCAGTCCCGAGGATGTTACAAGGCAAAAACGTATTAAATTCGATCTCTTAAAGATATTAGGTAGCATATTTAAAGTTTTTATTGTTGAACATTACAAATTTAAGTAGATTTGTACAAAATAATGTGTTAATATTATCTAATCAAAATATATACCAATATACTAAAAATGAGTAAGAATTTAACTACAAGATCGGAAGATTATTCAAAATGGTATAACGAACTGGTTGTAAAAGCCGATTTGGCTGAAAATTCAGGAGTTCGTGGCTGTATGGTTATCAAACCTTACGGATACGCCATTTGGGAAAAATTACAGGGAGAATTAGACCGTCGTTTTAAAGAAACAGGTCACAGCAATGCGTATTTCCCCTTGTTTGTACCGAAAAGTTTGTTCGAAGCTGAAGAAAAAAATGCCGAAGGTTTTGCAAAAGAATGTGCCATTGTAACACATTACCGTTTAAAGAACGATCCTGA
>Ga0308157_10007825_pt1 | contig 12306 bp, 12 predicted proteins | sample PhyBR1_FD_201035 | JGI IMG/M metagenome (GOLD analysis project Ga0308157, IMG submission 201035) | Phyllosphere microbial communities from UC Gill Tract Community Farm, Albany, California, United States - DLSLB.R1 | ecosystem: Host-associated > Plants > Phyllosphere > Unclassified | place: USA...
GAGTATACTCTATTGCCCATTCTTTTTGATGAAATATATAAAACATTATTAGTAGTGGCCATGTAGGGTGGGCAAAATCATTTCTCGAATCATAAAATATCCAAGGTTAATTTTTTGAGAAAAAGTGTACAGAAATTGTTGTTTCTGGATACTTTTTTTTGATCAAATTTCTATAGAAATGGATTCTTTCATTATTTTCACTGTAGTATGAAAATAATGATTTTTATTTTATAATAATTTCAGTTAAGATAATACATGTCAGAAAGAGTGTGTATTAACGCCATTCTGAAACAAAAAAACGTATCAATAACGATCGTTTTTAGGAACACGCAAAAAAACAGACATTCCATGTTCTCGAATGTCTGAAGATTGTTATTAGATTAAGGTTTTTTTGAAAATAAATCGAAGGTGCCTTTCATTCTAAAAAACGATGGATTTTGAGCCACTTCAAAATGAGGGGGAGGGAAATGAAACGTAAAATTTGGATCGTCACTGGCTGTTTGTTGGGAATCCTATTCCTAGGAATGCCATCTTCTAGCAGTTATGCGTTATCGGTTCAATCAACGGAGACCGAGGGAACGATTCGGTTTACGGGACACTATGAACCAGAAGGTACACCAGATCCACCACCGACTGATATTGCCAAGCCGCCTGCTGGCGACAGATTGCCTCAGACCAATGCGGTGAATCAAAACCATTGGGTATTGTTAGGTTGGCTACTCATTGGCTTAATTGCCACCGTCGGTGTCAAAAAGAAATACCAAGAACACAAAAAATAGAAAACGAAAGAGGGAATTATTAATGAAATTTATCCGATTAGTAACAGTTGCAGCACTATCTACTACTATCTTAGCTGGAGGCGTTCAAGCCTTTGCTGAAGAAGAATCAAAAGAAGTACGAAATACAACTACAGAAGGTCAAATCACCTTCACACCTGGGGATGACGACACAGAAGTTGATCCTGGTCCAGATGGTCCAGACGTAGAGATCCCAGCAGTCGTTGATCCAGATGGCAATAACAAAGGACCATTGACGATTGCTTATGTACCAACGATGAACTTTGGTTCCCAAGTTATCTCTACTACGGATGAAACATATAACATGGTAGCTGAAAAGTTTCAATTGACTGGGACTGAAGGCGAAGAAAACATGGTTCCTTATGTGAGTTTGGCACAAGTACAAGATACTCGCGGAACAAATGAAGGATGGGACTTAAGTGTGAGTTTGTCTGAATTCCAAGCAACAACAGCGACACAAAATGATGTATTAAAAGGGGCGCGCGTCAGCTTACACGATCCACAGATCACTTACAGCATTGATGACGCTGCACAAATGCCAGAAGTGCATGAAAACGGTATGGAATTGATTCCAAATACCACTGCGGTTTCAGTTATGACGGCAGCTGCAGAAAAAGGAGCAGGAACTTCTTCTGTTGTTTGGGGAGACCATGATGCACTTGCACAACAAATTGAAGATGGCGCAGAAGTAGTAGAAAATGCGGCGATCAAATTATTTGTTCCTGGTTCAACTGCGAAAGATGCGGTGACGTATCAATCTACATTGACATGGGAATTAAACCTTACACCAGATAATGAACTTTAAGAAGCACAAAAAAATTTTTCCTTGTCACTCGTAGTATGGGCAGCGTTGCAGAATCTTGTAGCGCTGCCTTTTTTAAGAAAGGATTATGACTAATGAATTACAAGAAACACCCGAAGCGTACGCATACTCTTATGTGGCTGATGGCAGTGGTCTTCTTTTTTCTACCACTTCCTACACACGCGCAAGAACAAGCACTCAATATCTATGCCACCCCTCTTTTTCCGGCGAGTCAAGTCGATGAAGGTAAAGGGTACTATGATTTAAACTTAGCACCAAATGAAAAAGAAATCTTACGTCTTGAAGTCGGTAATACCAGTGCCGAACCCATACGGGTTCAGGTGACGCCTCATACAGCTTACACGAATGTCTTAGGCAAAGTAGAATACGGCAAAGACGCTCCTGAAGCAGATCCGACATTGGTGTATTCGTTGGTGGATTTAATGGAATCTTCTGAGATGATCGAGTTATCTGGTAATGAAACAACGGTCGTTGAGATCCCTTTACAAATGCCAGCAGAAAACTTTGAAGGTTTTTTGGCAGGTGGCTTACGCATTGCCGAATTCAAAGATGAAGTAGAAGAAAGTGACGAATCAGAAGGAGAAGGCGTAGCCATCAAAAATGAATTTGCTTATGTACTCGGTGTTGTTGTCAGCAATAGCCGCGACTCTGTCCAACCGGAGTTAGAACTTTTGGATGTCTTTGCCGATCAGTTGAACTATCGCAATGTGATCAGTGCTACTTTGCAAAATTTCACGCCGACCTTTGTCAATCGCTTGGCGGTAGAAGCCACGGTGAAACGAGCAGGAGAGAACGACGTTCTCTATGAAGCCAACCAAGAAATGATGCAGATGGCTCCAAATTCTAGCTTTGACTTTCCAATTTCCTTAGAAGGGGATCGTTTCCGTAGTGGAGAGTATGTCTTAGAACTAACAGCAACTTCAGGAGAAAATGAATGGTCTTGGACGCGAGGATTTACAATTGAAGCGGACGAAGCACGGAAATTGAACAGACAAGATGTGACGGTTGATACGAGTATCAATTGGTGGATGGTTGGTACAGTATGCTTATTAATTATTTTAATAGTCAGTCTTCTTTATTTTGTCCTTAATAAGAAGAAAACGGGAAAAAAACGAAAAAATAAGGAGTGAGTGAGATGACAAGTTTTCGTAGACACTGGGCGTTAGTCTCTAGCATTCTATTATTGCTCTTACAAGCTGTACCAGGTTCTTTTCACTATACCTATGCAGAGACAAATGGATCTTTGGATGAACAAATACTAACTTCCTTTCAACCGGATAATCCTGATTATTTGGTTCCAACCAATACGGCTGTATTACCTGAAAATCCGCCTGAAACGAGCCAACAGTTTTCATTTTTAGAAAAGACGTTTCGAACATCTGCAGGACAACCGGTAATTTTACAGTTCTCGAGTAGCTTGGCTGCAGACGAAGTGTTAGTAAGAATTCCTGAAAATGGGCAAATTATGGAGTCTCTGTTTTCCAATGGCGAAACGATTCGGCATTCTCATGGAGAGTATTGGCTTGTACAAACTCTAAAAGAGCAGACTACTTTTGAGCTGCCTGTCGTATTTAATGTACCTGGGAAGTACTTTCTAACGATTGATAGAGATTCGGATCATTTTTATTTAGAAGTAGATGATGTGGATCATGAAATAAGTGGTGGGAGTTCTCAATCTCTTAAAGAATCTGACATCACAGATGAGCGAATAGACCAGAGAAAAATGGCGGAAGATAATGCAAAGATCCTAGAAGAATTACCAAATGATCCAAGCACGGTTAAACCTGTCATGGTCAAAGAAGAGAACTTGAATCTTTCAGAAGAAATTATTCAAGCCGAGGAAGAAAGACTTTTGGAAACTACACGGGATTCTCAGGCAAGATCTTCTAGTAATCCACACAACTGGTCTACATTTAGAGCAGCATGGAATGATTCGAGAACCACTGAAATAATACTTAGTTCTTCTATTACCTTCTCTAGTTCAATTTTGGGAAGTTCACTGAACACTAGAAGTACATCTGTAAAGATTACAGCTACAAGCTTCGCCGATATTTTGAGTTTCAGTGGTTCTAATAATAATTTAGAAATGAGCGGAACTGCCACTTTATCAATAAATTCACTTTCCACATATCCAGGAACCAACACTATTCCGACAATTAAGCACAATGGTAGTGGTCTCGTTGATATAGATTCGATTTCCACAACTTATGCAGCCAACGGGACAATAATCGATGCTCAGAATATCAACCTTAAAGGTAGAATTGTTATTGCTTCAGGATTTCCTAGACCAGCTATTATTGTTTCTAGAGGTGGAACTTTGACGATTACACCGGATTTAAATAGAGGCTATATTTCCTCTAGTTCCGCAGATTCCAATAGTAATATAAAACCCATCCAATCAGATGCTTCAAGTACGATTATATTGAATACGGATCGTATAACAATGGCAGCAGGATTACGTGGTGCTAGAACATCATGGTATAAGGTGAACGCGACACTCACTGGAGTAAATGGTGCACAAGTTGTAAGTAGTGAATCAGATCCGAATGATTTCGCAGAGCGATATACTGAAAACTTTAATACAAGATGGTATAGTACTTTAATATTCAATGGTGATCCTGGTGAGTTTGTCCCTCCTGTTCAAGAAGGGACGGTTATCGCTAAGTATGCTAATAGGGACGGGGATGAGTTAGCGGAATCAGAAATACTCACTGGAGAGGTTGGGACTAACTACTCTACACAGCCCAAAGAAATCGATGGCTGGACATTAATAGAAGTACCAGATAATGCAAATGGAGTCTTTACAGAAGAATCAATAATAGTAGATTACATCTACCAGCTAACTAAGCGTCGACTGTCCCTTCAAGCTAGTCCAGCAGAGGGTGGCTCTCCAAAGGCCGACGAAGAAATGTTGAACGAACAGGAAACAACAACGATTTACGCCAATCCAAATGAGGGGTATCGCTTTGCTTCATGGGAAATTCTTTCTGGTACGGGTGCAAGTATAGCAGATGAAACTGCAGAGACGACGACCTTTACTATGGGTGATTCAGATGTGGTCCTAAAAGCAATATATGAAGAAGAACCCACAATAGTTTATCCGGTAGATCCATTAGATCCTGAGAAAGAAGTCAACCCTGAAAACCCACCGGAAATTCCTGAAGACCAAGGGGCATTAAGCATTGATTTTGTCTCTCGATTTGCTTTTGGTGAGCAAGGTATTTCTACGCAAACTAAAAATTATTATGCACAATCACAACGATTATTGAATCCGGATGGCACCATCAACGAGGCTGAAGAACGACCTAATTACATCCAGATCAGTGATCGTCGTGCAGAAAACGACCGACATGGCTGGCAGTTGGCGGTAACTCAAAATGCTCAATTTACGAGTCTTGACGACCATGAGTTGGCAGGGGCGCGTTTGCACTTAACGAACCAACAGTTTGCCACAGCACAAGGTGGTGTGGAACCAATTCTTAGTCACCAAGAAGGTGTAGCCTTGATTCCTGGAGAAACGACGGAACTTATCACCGCCAAAGATGAGCAAGGGACCGGTACCTGGATCTATCGCTTTGGTGATGGGACAAGTGCGGGTGAAAGTGTGGCTTTAGAGGTACCACCCACTGCTGCACCGAGAGCGACGACTTATCAAACTACGCTCACTTGGGAACTTAGTGCAGTACCAGAAAACGAGTAAGGAAAAAAGAGGGAAAGAACTTTGGTTCTTTTCCTTTTTCACAGAAAGGGGAGGACGTGTCCATGACTGGTTTATTTAAGCAGTTGATTTATAAGACAAAGACTCGTCGCTGGTTTGAGCTATTGACCTTGTTGGAACAAAAAGAACATGTGATGGTCAAAGAGTTTGTGGATCAGACTCACTATACACGACGGACAATACTACAAGATGTCAAAGAACTTAAGGCCTATTTTGGTTCTTCAATCCTTTGGATCGGCGACGAAAACGGCTATCACTTTTCGTTACAGGATCCGTACGCATATGAGCAGAAAAAACAAGCATTATTGGCAGGAGAACGACTTTTCGTATTCTTTAATCACCTGGCAAACGAACACTCGTTGGATAATGCCCAATTAGCACAGGCGTTGAACGTCTCGCTTGCCACTGTTGGCCGCTTGAAGCACCGACTCCAAATGATCTTAAGAAAAGACTATCGGCTCAAATTGGATGCGAAGACCAATCTGTTAGTGGGAAAGGAGGCTGATATTCGTCAAGTGTTGTATGATTTTTATTTTACCTTGCCGGTGTATCCAGAAGATGTAGAAGAAAAAGTGAAAGAACTGCGCCAGCGTCAAACGACTGTCCAGCCTGGTGAATGGCAGCTAGACCAAACTCGTATAAATCACTGGCTATGTATTGCTCAGTTGCGAGTTACCAAAGGAAAATTTCTACCAGTAAATGACGAAGAAGGCCCGTTAATACAAGCATTGGTTCAGGCATTCAATCAACAAGTAACGGTGTTGTTGCCTGATCAAGAAAAGGTGGCCTTATTTTTATTGTCCCTTGAGGAGGAACAATTTCTCAACCCGCTTGCTCAAAAAGTCTTCTTACAGACATTTTCACCTTCTTTGTGCTATCGTTTTCTCATCCGAGCGGATGAGGGGCTGGCTTATCAATTTCTAGCTACCTACTTATCCATGATGTTGTTCTTTTTCCGATTGCCTCCGCAGGACGGAGAGGGTACAGAAAAAGTGTCTGTCCGAGAAAAAGCACAGGTCCTCGACCGACTACTGACGACCTTTTCTCTTGAAAAAGAGAATTATCAAAAATCGCTTTATGTCACGTATCACTTAACAGGATCTGCCGCGTTAAAGAGCTGGATCAAAAAAGAAGTGGAGAAAGGGCTCACTCAAGCAGGCCGAGTAGTAGTGGAGTCCCCGGTATTTGACCAGCCGTTGTTTCTTCGGCATCTTCAAGTGAGTAATGATCCAGATAAAAAAGAGACGAAACCCACCATCTTCTTGCCGGAAATTCCGAAAAAAGAAGACATCCAGCACGCAATTGACGCTTGTTTAGGGGCTGGTTGACGATGGAAAGAAGTAAGAGAAACGAATCAAAGGAGCGGAATCAATGCGCCAACTCCAATTGGATTTTGTAATGAATTCGATGATTTCACGGTGGCTCCGAATTTTGAATATTATTGAAAAAGAACCGACATTTACACTCGTTTCTTTAGCGGAGCGTCTCACAGTATCTCAGCGGACATTAGTGAAAGACATCAATGAAATCAAACAATATTTTGGTGATAGTATCGATTTACAGGCTAGGCCTGTGGGTTTTTATTTTAAGGAACGTAAACATGCGTGCTATTTGGAAAAAAAAGCTGACTTGGTGGATTCAGAAATTCTTTTTAAAGTGATGAAACAGATTTTTATGGGGAATCTAAAAACGATTCAAGAACTAGCCTACGAGTATAATTACGGGGAAAGTACCTTTCGACGTTTTTTGATACGTGCAGAAAAAGCATTAACTCCTTATGATTTACGTTTTAGTTTGAATCCGGTCGAGTTGATAGGAAATGAAGAGAACATCCGCAAATTTTTTTATGACTTTTATTATGTAGGTGACTATACCCGACATACAATTCGCCCTCCTAAAGAGCTACATTCGCTCGTCCTTGAGCAGTTAGCTGACCAATTGGACCACTATGAACTAGGGACAGGTTTACCGCCTTCAGCGGTGTATTTTTTATTGTATTTAACAATGACTCGTGTTCGACAGAACCGATACGTTGCCGTTGTGCCATGGGTCAAAGAACGTGTAGAAAAAGAAAAGGATTTTCACTTGCTTTATTCCTTACAAGAACAGATGATGAAAGAATTTGGTGTTGAAGTTCCAAAAGAGGAATTTATTTGGCTGTATGTGGTTCTTATTACGCAAAGAACGATCTATGATCGAGTACAAGAAAAGCGTTTTTTTGAACGGTTTAATCACTGGCCTTCAATCGAGACCCTTGCAGAAAAGTATTTATCTGATCCAAAACTTGATGGTTGGGATCACAAAATTCTAGTTGACTTTTTGGCCTCCTTTTTGGTTTCAAAAACCCTCACACAAGTGATCCACCCTGTATGGAACAAACAACAGATAGAAGAAGTGGACAGAGTGAAAATGGACTTCCCGGAAACCTATCAAATAAACTATCAGTTTTTAAAAAAGCACCAGCAGGTACTAAAACTACCAGCACCCTACTTTGAGGATATCGTTGTTGGTTTTACACTTTTCAACACTCTATTGTTGAAAGCTTATCAACCCGGAAAAACGATTTTATTTTTATTAGAAGGAGATGCATTGACGGTACAAGGGATTCGCCAACATGCGATTCATCAGTTAGGACAGTCACACCAGCTTCTATTTCTACAGTTAAAAGAGTTAACTATGGAACAGATTGATTCAGAGCCAATTGATTTAGTGGTGACGAATTATCGACCGTATCTTTGGGATTTCCTACTCGAAAAGGATTACTTGATAATCAATACGCCTCCGAATGATTCCGATTGGTTGCGGGTTACACAACAATTAAATCAGCAGTCACCTCCTACTATCTTATAGGAAAAAGAGGTACTTTAACAGAATTTAAAGGAGAGACATAGGTCTAAATCCAACTATTGAAGAAAGGAAGATCTAGGTGGAACATATAGCTACGATGTAGGAATACTTTTCAACGATCGATCGAAAATTTGACAAAGAATTTGCCAGCCGTTATCCGAAATTAAATGAGTATTACCAAGAGTTGAAAATGGCTTGTTTTGAAGTCGTGCAGAATCCCCAACAAAATTTTTTTGATATACTTAAAGCCTTACTGTCACTGGATGCTCAGTTGCAGATCCTATTGGAATACCATAAATTAACAAATGCTAATTTCCATGAGATCTCAGATGAGGAGGCGTTGATCGCCAAATCAAGGTGGATAGCGCTTCTTATTATCGTGAGCTGACCGGACTGAAGGCTTCTTCAGAGATTACTTTTGGAATTATGTTCTTAGGGGATTGTAATGAAGTTCCTTTGTTATAAAGATAAAAAGGTAGTGTAAAAAGAGTGTTCAGAAAAATTCTGGACACTCTTTTTAGCTAGTTCATTAGAATTGTAAGTACAAAATTAATCAAAAATGTCTTACAAATACATTGTTGGAACATCAATATAATTGCATAGGGCCATTGCTAAATGAATGTTTCATCCTTCTAAATTTATATGCCAAATTAACTGAATATGTAGTTTCTGAATTTCTTAGAGAATGGGAATACAATCAAACATAAGAAGAAAAGTGTTTGGAAAATAAAAACAATCGTGAGCTGAACAGAATTTCACAAGTGTTTTTTACAAAGCAAATTGGTAAATGATATCGTCCGTAACTACTGTTCAATTATTTATATTAACTGGAAACGAGAAACTGATTGGTGCCTTCTTGTGTAAAACACCAAGAGTGTCAGAAACTTAAAAGTTTTTGATCCTTTTTTATTCCTCATTTCATAGATCTTTCAGCAGCTCAATTAATTAGGTCAGAAAGTATCTCCATTTAGAGGACATCAGAGTATACATTACTAATTAATATGAGGCAATTTAAGTTGAGTATTTGAATTATTGATGCTATAATATGAGTGCGAAATGAGATAAGCTATACACGAATAGCACAAAAGCCAACCCTATTGCGAGTAGGGTTGGCTTTCTTTATGTTCGTTGCGACTCCGAACATGTGGGTTAGAGACAACTTGCTTAGTTACCGTCTTTCTCGTCTAACCAGTGAGAAACTAGTTCGATGACCAGTCCAACAAAAATTGGTGCGATAACCAATGAGATAAGCTCTTTCACGAAAAACACCCCCAATCGGAGGCAAGTTGCCAAAAAAATTATACCATGAAAAAAAGCTGGTACAAAAAACTCAGAGAATTATTTTAAGATATTTCCCTTTTTATTCGATAAACAGTTTGTCTAGTAACATTGTAGTCTTTTGCAATTTTTGAAATAGCAATACCATTCTCCAGATCCTGAACGATGCTTTTATAAACAAGGCGACGTTGGGGATCTTTTGTGTCTGCGCTGTATAACTTAGGTCGTCCTTTATAAACACCATTCGCCTTTGCAATCTTAATCCCTTGTGCCTGGCGTCGTTTAGATTCTGTACGTTCCTGTTCGGCAATCATGGCCAATATCTGAATGATTAAATCTTTGATGAATTTATCCAAGAGAGGATTGCCGATTGCTTCAGCCATGATTGGTAAACTAGTGATGATAAGTTGTACATTTTTTCTTTTTAGATAATTGACCGATTCAATGATCTCGTCATAATTTCTTCCAAGTCGATCGATGGCTTCCACGATAAAAATATCTTGTTCACGGACAAAATCTAAAGCTTCCTGGAAAATTGGTCGATGAGTAATTGTTGCTCCAGATTGTTTTTCAATAAAAAATTTTTCTACACCGAACTTTTTCATTTCTTTAATTTGGCGTTGTTCATTTTGATCAATCGATGACACTCGAATATAAGCAATTTTCAAAATTTTTACCTACTTTCTCGAATCATTTAAAATACACCCTAATCATACACTTATAAACTAGATTTTTCAATGACTTGCCAGTGTCTATTTAGGGTACACTGCCTCGAAAAATAAGGAAACGCCCAAGGGTTACTTAGGTGTTTCCTTATTTTTTTCTTCTATTTTATTGAGGTAACGATAAATAGTTGTTCGAGAAACATTCCACCGTTCAGCAATCGTCTTAATAGGCGTACCGTTATCTACTAGAGTCTTCAGTAATTCCAAGTCCTGAGAAGTTAGCTTTTCAGGACGGCCACCAAACCTTCCTCTTGCACGTGCAGCTTCTCTTCCAGCAGCCGATCTTTCCAAAATCAAATTGCGCTCAAATTCTGCAAACGCAGCGAAAAGGTGAAACATAAGTTGTCCAGTAGAGCTAGATTTGTCCATTGTAATATTTTCTTGAAGACTATGAAAACTCACACCACGTTCATTCAAACGATTGACGATCGAAATCAGATCTTCCATATTTCTTCCCAGCCGATCCAAACGCCAAACTACGAGAGTATCTCCAGAACGAACAAAATCGATGGCCATTTCCAATCCTGGTCGATTACTTTTTACACCACTCATATGATCGGTAAAAATTTTCTCACAACCAAATTTATTTAAACTATCTTCTTGCAAATCTAAATTTTGTAATCCGGTTGACACCCGGGCGTATCCTATTTTCAAAAAAATCACTCCCAACTAAAGTCTATTGTAACATAACTTTATCCATATAGATTAATTGAACATAGATTAATTTATGGGTTTATGAACACTAAAAATATAAAAAAACTTAAATTTAAGCTAATAAAACAAAGTGTCCAGAAACGGGTGATTTTATGTACACTGAATGCTTAAATAAATATTTTAAAACCATTGCGTTACTCAGTGTTGTGTATTATCATGACATAAAAGGAGTGATATCTATGCTTATTACAAAATCTAGATTACAAGGAAGTTCTGTAGTAATTACTCTTCCGTCTGATAATGGTAAAAAACCCTCAGATAACCAAGAATATATCGTTGTATATTCTGATGATGGAACAATTACGTTAGTTCCTAAAATCGATGATCCATTTAGTGGAGGAGAAGAATCTGAGTATTATGAAAAAGATGAATGGGAAGATTTAACTCCTGAAGGGAGAGAAATTTTATAGTGTCAGAAGATAAAAATTACATTCCTAAAAAAGGAGATATTGTTTGGATTGATTTTGATCCTTTAACAGGAAACGAAATTCAAAAGAGACGTCCAGGATTAGTTGTTTCTCGGTATGAGTTTAATCGGAAGACAATGTTTGCGGTAATCTGTCCAATTACTTCTACTATAAAGAACCTACCGACGCGCTATTCTCTGCCTGAAGATTTAGATACAAATGGGCAAGTACTTATTTCTCAATTAAAATCACTTGATTTCAAAGAAAGAAAACTCAAAAAAATAGAAAATTTACCTTTACAAGATATGGCTAAAATTGATCAAATTATCCAGTATATATTTTAAGCATTGTAAATTTAATTACGATACTTAAGGCTGTAGACAACCTCCTAAATTGTGTGTGTGTTTTGTAGTCTGAACAATCCAACGATCACTTGGATTGTTTTTTTTTTTTGTGGAATTTAAGCGTTATCTTTTTGTTCAAAAAAATTACACAAAAAACAGATTAGCTTTAGAAAGAGAATAGGTCTGTAATGTATGATAGTAAATATAACAAGAGAAACATAACTAAAACAAATAGAAGAGGATGGTTTTTTATGATGAAAAAAGGAACAAAGTATAAAGGTTATCTGGTATTAGTATGTTCTATCGGTCTTTTAGCAGCATGCAGCTCAGAGACCAAAGATAAGAGTGAATCAGAGATGCCAAAGGTGAAAAGTGAAAGAAAAGTGACTATTGATGGAAAAGAAGGAACGGAACTAGTTATGGATGATGGAACGGTTGTTCAAATGTTTGATGAAGAAGTATCGGAAAAAGAAGAGGAATGAGCTTTGGATAGAATTATATAAGCGCTTTTTTAATGACTGATCTTAATGAAGGAGTAGGTACATGAAGCCTAAAAAAAGAAAAAAATTCAACCGAAAATGGTATTTGCCAGTAGCAGTCATCACCGTTTTACTAGTGGTTGGTGCAATCAGTATAGTTGCTTCTAGTGGGAA
>Ga0308157_10007826_pt1 | contig 12305 bp, 7 predicted proteins | sample PhyBR1_FD_201035 | JGI IMG/M metagenome (GOLD analysis project Ga0308157, IMG submission 201035) | Phyllosphere microbial communities from UC Gill Tract Community Farm, Albany, California, United States - DLSLB.R1 | ecosystem: Host-associated > Plants > Phyllosphere > Unclassified | place: USA...
CTTTCATCGACAGAATCTTTTCTAAATGCAAAAACAACTTCTGCCATGGCTTCTTCTACTGTTTCACTAAAAAAAACAGCTAATTCTACACCAAACAAATTGGATAATTTTTCTAAAACTTCTAAAGAAACCTCTCTTTCATTATTTTCATAAAAACTGATCATCTCCCTCTTTACACCTAAAAAACCAGCCAGTTTTTCCTGTGTATATCCATATCTCTCGCGCAATCCCTTTATTACTAATCCTGTAGTTGCTTCCATTATTCCCAATTTTTAATTTAAATTACTCTTATAAAGACTTAATTTTATTGTTACAAATTTAATCATTTTTTTTAAATTAAACATAATTGTACAAAAATGTCGTGAAAATAAATAATGATTTTTTATTTATAACTGTGGGAATTATGATTAAAATTCAGAGAACTCACTGATCATGGAATTTCATTTTTTTGAAGGACTAAGGTTAATTAGTAAAGTCTTGCGAAGAGTGTCAATTTCTTCACTTGTTAATTGTGATTCTTTGAATGCTTCAATTAATTCTTCTTGCCGTGGTTGACCAAATGTTAATCTATACAAACCTAACGTTGCTTTAAGTTGTTCATATTTATTTAGATCTTTACTATATTTATGAATCGGCACAAAGCGCTCAATCATTGTTGATTGCTCTTCATTATCTTTACTATCTAAATACCAGTAGGGTTTTATACCTGAATTATCTTCCATATTAAGCTCTTTTCCGCATGCAAACAATGCTGACCAAATTGAACCCTCATTATTATATTTCTCGATTTCTTCATCAGAAATCAATTCTGCTAATTTTTTTCGAATTACAAAACTTTTAAATCTGTTTATTCTACCTTCTCTTTGTTCAATATCAATAGCATTGTGTGGTAAATTCCAATGAAATATTTTTCTACAATAGAAGTGAAAATCAAGGCCTTCTTGTCCGATTGAAGTTGAAGCTAAAACAAATGGTCTAAACGGAGAATTAAAAACAGTTCTTACATTAACAGATCTATTACTCCCACTTTCAGTTCCAATATTTTCATCGCCAAAATTTGCGGCAAAGTGACAACGCATAAAATTTGATTGTAGTTCTCCATTTTTGTTTTGAAGATCTACATTAATATTACTTGTTGAAACTGTTAGCACATCAATCATAAGATGCATAACTTCCTTTGTAGTTCGTGTATTGTTACAATTCCTCAACATATAAAAATACTCTTCGAACATTGAACTTATATTTCCAGAAGCTGAATATTGCAAAACTTGTCTCCAATATTCATTTCCAGATACAGCTATTCGAATCGCGGCAATTGATTCTGGTTTATTTAATAGCGAAATAAACGCATCTGCTATATTATGTGATGTGATGAAAAAGTCGTTGTTTGTGTGGTCATTTTTAAAATTATTCTCAAATGCTAAGATGCACGCACTTGCTGGAGATGACAAAGTAATCTCTGAAAGAACCGAGAATAGGTCATTGGGGAACTTTCCCATTTGCTCGTTACCCTTCAAAACATCATTTGTAATTTTCTTTAAATATTGATATAATGATTTTTTATTCCCACTGTGAGATTGAGCAATTTCATCCAAAATAGTATTATCCGGATCTTTCAAAATATCTAATAATGGTGATGCAATCCAATACCATTTTTGATCTTCCCTTTCGAAAGAAACAAAGTTTTTGTTAATTTTAAATTCCTCAAATAATTGCTTGATTTTAAGCGCTTGTATTTTTTTTATGTCGCTATATTTTTGAGAATATTTTTTTATATTCTTTAGCAAATTAATTTCTGATAGTACTTTGCCCGGATAAGTCAATATAGTATTTGTAGCGTCATACTTGACTTTCTTGTAAGACCCTGAATGATTATAAGTAATCTGCTGAATTGGTTTGCGTGGCTGAGAAAAATAATTTCGTTTTCCTTTCTCTAGAGAACTTTTACTTTTATCTGAACCTATTGTTCTTCTTTCAACTTCATACGAAAGCAATGTTGAGATTGCACGAGGAGCCATTAACCAGTTTGAAAACACCAATATCTTTGAAAAATCAGAAGCTTTTTCATAACATCCAAAAGGAGTATAGTAAGGTTTGCTTGGTGGTATCCATAATAGTAACTCGGCATTATGGCTGAAGCATTCTTCTGCTAAAACACGAAGCTTCCCGTTGGGATAGGTTGGTTCACCTTTATGGAAACCGAAAGGTTTATAATTATTGATTTTTTCGTACGCGATGGTTGCGTTGGCATTTTTCTTTAAAAATGATTTAATTTCCGGATCATCTTTGTAATTATCAAAAAGATCATACAAATTATATCCTTTTAAAAAAGACAAAGGATAAGGTGCAGATTTTGCAAATTCGAGAGTAGAACCAAATCTATTTGTAATCAGTGGGTTTTTGCTTCTCAATATATCCGCTAATTTGTCGATGGCAATAAAATTTGCAACATCAGTATTAATAACTGAAATTTGATCAACAGTATTTTTCGCAATCATATTGTCATAATCTTTTGCTACATTTAGTCTTTCATTACGTGAGAGAAAAGTCTTAAATGAATCTTCTAATTTAGTCTTTACACCAAAGGCACTAATTGGATCTTCAATTGCAGTTTTAGGAAATCTAAGAATTTCAAAAAATGCTTCTTGGTCTTTTCTGAATCCTTGCCACAAATCCTCTCCTTTTTTGCCTCCCAAAAAAGTAACTATCTTTTTAAATTCGTAATGATGATCTTCGCCATTGAGTTGTTCTCGTCGTGTTGTATAGGGTTTAAAAGGAGTTGCAGAAAGTAACAATACTCTTGCCTCATCATTATGTAAAACAGCTTTTGCAATTTCACCTGCTTCAGAAAAATCTTCTCCATCGATAAGAGATTTGAATTTTTGAAATTCATCTAAAATAAATAGATCTGCATCTAAATATTTAACACAGATCTTTGTAAGTTCTTTTCTTAAAGCAATGACAATTTCATAACTATAATCAAGAGGATCATTTTTTTTATCAATAGAAAACTTCCTCATTAAACCCTTTAATCCCGCATAAAAAGATTTATATTCTCTATTTCCAAGTAAATTATTAGATTTTGGAAATCGTGAAATCGAAAAAGGCAAATTTTTTAATTTTTCTTTAAATGCTTTTGCAAGTTCAGGTCTCAAATAATCTTTTTTATTTTTATAATTCCTGATAAGATAATTCCAATTTTTTTTACTGATTTGTCGGTTTCCTCGAAACAATTTGCTCAATTCTTTTTCATATTGTTTGAAATCAGCATATTTGAAAAGCAACATAAAAATGATTGCTCTTTCTTCTTTATACCCTGTGCTTCTTGTTAAATTAAAAGAAGTATTTGGCGTTAATGAACTCAGCCGCAAAGGTAACATATTATTAATTTTAGGATTTATAGCCAAGAATATTAGCCTGTTAAGTGGTTGTTCGCTTACTCCGAAAGGATTGAGCTTTGAAATATTCTGACTCGCCAATACTTGATTAGAGCAAATATAAACTACATGAAATGCCTTTTCTTTTCTTTCTTTATCTACAGATTTTGCAATCACTCCTTTTGCAATAATTGTTTTTCCTAATCCTACTTCATCAGCAATAAGTACCTTATTTCTATGTTTTTTGTAAAATTGTTCCATCACGTAATCCACAGATGCTGACTGAAAGGTCTTCAACTGCTTTTCGATTTCTGTTACTACTTTTTTTATTTCAGGCATGTGCAAATTCTTTAAATACTTCCCAGATTGGCAAAAAATCTGAAACTACTTCACTATTCATTTTTTGTAGGCGATTGATGATACCATCAATTTCCTTTAATTTTCTGGGCGAGCGTGAAGCAGCCAACATTAATGATTCATAAATAGAATTATTGCTTCCCAAAATGTTTTGTAATAGTACACTTTCCGTCTTTTCAGAATTATAATATTGAGAAATATTTAAGCCATCAGAAAATTGATCCGGATTTAATATGAATTGTAAATACTGGAAAAATTTAATCTTACTATTAATCAATTCGTTAAATATCACATCTTCTCTTTCTTCTGGTGGAGAGAGATCCATCTTAACCAGAAAGTTTTTTACAATTTCACTTTCATAATAAATAGTAAGTCCTAGATACCTTGAAATATTTGAAATGGAGATGTTTTCAAAATAAGTACTATTTTCAATTCCTTTTGTAATTTCTTTACTTTCTGCATTTCTGTGGAGCACATTTGCTTTTATTACAAACCGGTCGTCTTTAATTGCGGTAAGGTCTGCAACAATGCTGAGATCATAATTTTCTCCTTGTTCTCTTTTGTTTAAAGTTCCGTTGAAAACTATTTTAGTCAAATTAAAAATCAACTCTCGAACTGCACGATCTAATAATTTATCATCAGGTGCAACATCGTTCGCTGATCTTTCATACTTGATAAAAATACTGTATTTATTATCTGTCAGCATATTTTTAATTTCAGCTATAGGTGTTTTCGAACTTGTCTTTACTAGTATTTCTGCATTTCTTTCATACGCTGGTGAAGTACAGTTTGCAGAACCAATGTACCAATCAGTTGTCTTGTTTTTTTTTCCTATGAAAAGTTTGGCATGGAGATTTTGCATTACAGGAACATTTTCTTCGGCATCTAAATAATCTTCTCCATTCACAATTAAAGAATTCATACAATAGCAGTCTATGTTTTCTAAATCTTCTTCAGATAGTTTATCCAACTCTTCTTCCCTGGAAAACAGTGTTAATTTCTGGTTGCTATTTCTGAATCTTTTTAAAGTTTTCGCATCTACAAATGGTGACATGATTAGCATTTCATCATAAACAACTTCAAGCAATGGATTCCTGAAATTGTTTTTCCCATTTTCAATCCCTAAAATTGGATACAGCATAAAATCTGAAAAGCCATCTGCATTTTGAAAACTAACTTTTCCTAAACTTTTTAGAAATCCAGTATCTTCTTTTCGTTTTGTCTGCTTATAAAAATGAGCTAAGTATCTACTCAATTTTTGAGATTCCACATTTGAGCTTCCTGGAATACCTTCTGTAAAGTAGGCCACATCCCAAGACCGGTCAAACGTCAAGTTACGGCTAAGTATGATTAATCTAAAAAGCTGTTCCTTTCCTTTTTCAAAACGCAATACCCATATTTTGGGATGAAAAGAAGCATTTGCTATCGCAGGAGTTATTTCCTCCACACAATCTTCCATAAAAGTCAAAAGGCTATTGTATTTATTGGGAACGCAAATTTTACCGCGTTGGCAAAACAAATCTACTTTGTCTTTACTTTGTCTAATTGCATCTAGAACGTCATAGCGATTTTGCTGAAAATCACCTTCCATACTCTTGGCATAAAACATTGCAACAGGAATTGCTAAAAGTGCATACAAATCCAAAGAGTAGGTAGTTCCCACCGCTTTAGTTAAAACAAATCCTTCTGGAGCGGCTAAAAGTTCCCCATAATTAAGCCTGTCCTTTTTATTTCTAGGGTTTAACATAAGCTGTAGTAATATCTTTTATAATTCTTTGTGCCTGCGTAAAACGATATTGTAATCCCTGCAAACCAACCCATTCTGTATATTCTCCTTTGCTACTTGTCAATTTTGACTTAGCTCCTTTTTTATCAATCTCTTGTTTTCTAACTAAATAATCCAAATAATCAGTATTAATTTCTGCTTCCAAAATTCCTTTTTTCCATTCGTGCATAAATTTTTGCGTAAAAGGTCCGGTTCTTGTCGCTAAAGACGAAAAAACAAACTGAAAATCTAAATTTTCAATTTCAGTTCTGAGATTCCTTACTTCTTCAAGCCATTGCTGCCATGATTTTTCAAACTCTTCGACCATATTACCTCCTTTTTTATGCAATTGAATGTTGTATCGGATATGAGCTCCAAAAATTAAAAAATCAAAATCAAGAGCAATTGCTAGTATTTTTTTTGTTTTAAAATTTAAAAATTCATCTTTTAATAAATTTTCAGCAAGCGTTCTGAAATTATTAGCAGTAATCATTAGTTCGATACGTTCTGGAGATTTTAAAATTTGAGAAAGTAAATTTCCTTCTTGTTTCTCCAAGCCATTGGTGCTTAAAAACTGATCTTTCAGATAGCTCGCTTCTTCTTCGGTAAGATCCATTTTCGAATGCTCATCAATAGCGGCGAAGAAAGGGCATTTTATTCCGAAGGTTTCATCAAAAGCAGCCATCTCATCATTGGCATTTTCATTTTTATTCCCACCATGTGTATAGGTCGATAATTCATTATGCTTTAAATATTCGCTTAAAGAAAGTTTAGTGTTGATAATCCCATGTTTACGCAACCCATTCCAATAAACTGAAGTTGGGTATCGTGCCAATTCACCATTATTTCGAGCCACATTTACTCCAATAATTCCTTGACCTTCGGCATAATTATAATTTTTAGACAATTGATGCATAATGCGCTTTTCTTGATCATGCACATAATCTTTTAGGACGGGTAATTTTTCCTTGTTGTGAAACTTCTTGAGGTAAGACAATAAAATCTGGGGAATAATTATAAAATATTTTGGGCGAGTTTGGATAGTGGACACACCCGGAAATAGCCATTCGGCTATAGCATCCCTAATTACGCCAATACCCAGCTCATCAACAGAACCCTCTGCATTTAATAATTCTACCACTGAAAAAACCCGATCACGATGTTCTTCTGAAAAATCAATCCACCCAAATCCTGCTTGCATCATATATTAATCAAATTTTACATTTTATAAATAATACCCGTGGATATTGCTTTTTTTTGTTTTCTAAGAAGGTGTTATTTTTATTATCCAATCCGCAAGAATTAAACGCAATAATTCCAACTTTTCCATCATCAAATTTTTTCAACTCACTTCGCATCTTGCCCTGAAAATAAGAGGGAGCAGTATTAAATGCCTCTCCTAAAATTTCAGTGTTATTTTTATCTATCACTGTTAAATCTCTTCCTGAATGATTACTCATTTTAAGCATTACACTTTTTATTTGATGTTCTACGAATAATATTTTTGCTGCTTCCAGTAAAACTAAATCAGAATAAATACGATTGCTCATTTCGAAAAATGTGAGATTTTCATACGGTCCAAAATTCAACTTCACTCTTTTAGCCCAAAGCATATGAGACAACGTGTCCATTTTTGGAATCTCTAAAATTACAGATTCAAAATACTGATGATAAGCAGATTTTAGTTCTTCTAGTTTTTCTAAAGATTCTATTTCTTTTTCAAATAGTTCTGATAATAGAAATGTTTTTCTTGTAGTTTTTGCCATTATTAACTAATATGTTGTCAAGGATTTATATAGAAAATAATCCGATAAGGCTAGTTTATCATCGGTACTATATGCCTGTATTTTAAATATATACACTTAATAGTATGATAATATGTAAGTAAGACCTGCTAAATCGGTATAGCCCAGTTTTATAGTATTCATAAGTTTGTGTTTTTAGTGTTTTATTTACCAAAGGTTTATGTTAATACCTTAAGCATCGTTCGCTAATATACTAAATGTTAAAAAACAAAAGAAATGAAAATGGACGAAATTTTAATGAGGAAACCCGTAAAAGAAAGGACATTAATTTTTAAATGATCACGAAAATATAATTTTCACCTTTCAAAACAAAGGAATGCCCTTCTACGACATTTCGATTATAGTTTATAATCTAAAAGTTTACTATTTTAGTGGATTCTTTAGTGATAAAGAATCCTTAATCATGCAAACGCTTATTTCATGTCAGAAGAACAAAAGAAGATACTAGAGCAACAGCTTTGGAATATAGCCAATACCTTACGAGGAAAAATGAATGCCGACGAATTCCGGGATTATATTCTGGGATTTATTTTTTACAAATATCTGGCAGAGAAAATGGAAATTTATGCCAACGCTATTTTAGAGGAAGATAAAATCCAATTTCGAAATATTGACGAAAATACCGAAGAAGGCTTAGAATATATTAATGCAATAAGAGAGGAAGCCCTTGAAACACTCGGTTACTTTTTAAAACCGTCGGAACTTTTCAGTGAAATAGCCAAACGAGGCAACAGTGATACCAACGCCTTTATTTTAGAGGATCTGCAAAAAATTCTTACCAACATACAGTTGAGTACCATGGGAACGCAAAGTGAAGAAGACTTTGACAACCTGTTTGAAGATATGGATTTAAACAGTACCAAACTGGGAAAATCTGCCGATGCGCGAAACGAGATCATTGTTAAAGTACTTACGCACCTTGATGAAATTGACTTTAAACTGGAACACACTGAACTGGATGTATTGGGCGATGCCTACGAGTATTTGATTGGGCAGTTTGCAAGCGGTGCCGGCAAGAAAGCAGGTGAATTTTACACACCACAAGAAGTTTCAAAGATACTCGCAAAAATTGTGACTACCGGTAAAAACAGGTTAAAATCGGTATATGACCCAACCTGTGGTTCAGGGTCGTTATTACTACGTGTTGCAAGAGAAGTAAAGGACGTAAACAACTTTTACGGGCAGGAAATGAACCGTACTACGTATAACCTTGCCCGAATGAATATGATACTGCACGGTGTGCATTATTTAAAATTCGATATTAAGCAAGAAGATACGCTGGAGCATCCGCAGCACATGAACGACATGCCTTTTGAGGCGATTGTGGCAAATCCGCCTTTTTCTGCAAACTGGAGTGCGAATCCCCTATTTCTAAACGACGACCGTTTTAGTCAATACGGAAAACTGGCTCCATCAAGCAAGGCAGATTTCGCATTTGTGCAACACATGATCTATCATTTGGCAGAAAACGGAACCATGGCAATTGTACTGCCACATGGTGTGTTGTTCCGTGGGGCAGCAGAACTGCACATACGTAAATACCTGATAGAACAGAAAAACTATCTGGATGCTGTGATTGGGTTACCAGCCAATATTTTTTACGGAACAAGTATTCCGACCTGTATTTTGGTATTTAAAAAATGTAAGGAAGATCCCGACCATATTTTATTTATTGATGCCAGTAAAGAATTTGAAAAGGTAAAGAACCAAAATATGCTGCGTGAAGTACATATTGATAAAATTGTAGATACGTACCGAAACCGAACTGTTATTGAGAAGTACAGTCATTTAGCCACTTTGAAAGAAGTTGCCGACAATGATTATAACCTGAATATTCCAAGATATGTAGATACTTTTGAAGCTGAAGAAGAAATAGATATCCATGCTGTGATGCAGGAAATTAAATCTTTGGAAGCGAAGCGTGCTGAACTGGATCAAGAGATTGATGTTTATTTCAAAGAATTAGGACTTGTTTTTTAATTTTTTATATCCTTAATGTTTTTACTAACGAAAATTAAATCATCGAGATGATAAATAAAAAATTAAAAGTAGGTAACGTTCCTAATTTGAGATTTCCCGAGTTTGAAGGGGAGTGGGAAACTAAGAGGTTGGAGGACTTATCAGAAAAAATTGGAGATGGTTTACATGGAACTCCTGTGTATGAAGATGAATCTGACTATTATTTTATAAATGGGAACAATCTTGTAAATGGAAGAATTGAAATAAATGAGAACACTAAAAAAGTAGATATCGAAACCTTTGTGAAAAATAATAAAGGATTAAAGGAAAATTCATTATTGATTTCAATCAATGGAACAATTGGAAATATAGCTAAATACCGTAATGAAAAAGTGATGCTTGGAAAAAGTGTCGCTTATTATAATTTTTATAAAAATTCTGATTTCTTTTATTTTGCTTTACAAACCAGATTAATTCAAGATTTTTTCAATTCTGAATTGACTGGTTCGACTATTAAAAATCTTTCCTTAAGAACATTGCGAGAAACATATGTTTCAGTTCCATCAGATACTGAACAAAATAAAATTTCTTGTTTCTTAACCTTACTGGATAAAAGAATCCAAACCCAAAACAAAATAATTAAGGAACTAATTGTATTAAAAACTACACTTGCTAAAAGGATATTTTTACAAGATTTGACATTTAAAGATGATAAGAGAGATAAATTTCAGAAATGGCAAATTAAAAAACTACAAGATGTTTGTGACGTATGTGGAGGAGGTACACCCGAAACGGATAAAGCAGAATATTGGAATGGAAATATACAATGGTTCACTCCGACTGAAATAAAATCAAATTACATTTCTAGAAGTGAAAGAACTATTTCCGAATTAGGATTAAAAAACTCTTCTGCAAAACTTTTACCTAAAGGAACAATATTATTAACGACAAGAGCAACGATAGGCGAAGTATCTATAGCACTTGAAGAATGCACGACCAATCAAGGATTTCAATCTTTAATCACAAAAAAAGACTGTAATAACATATTTCTTTTCAATTGGCTAAAAATGAATAAATATAAATTGGTAAAACGAGCAAATGGATCTACATTCTCAGAAATTAGTAAGTCAGAAATTGAAAAAATTGAGATTGTTTTTCCAAGTATTGAAGAACAAACCAAAATAGCTAATTTCCTTTCCTCTATCGATTCAAAAATTGATAATGAAACGCAACTTTTAAAAAAGCTAGAAGTACAAAAGAAGTTTTTATTGCAACAATTGTTTGTATAAATTTATACAAACATCTGCTGTAATAAGTGTTGCTTCTGTTTATTAAGCTGCTCTAGAATATCTTTTTCTGTTTGGATTTTTAGGTCAAATTTCCTCAAAAAAGATGCTATTCTTTTTTGTTCTTCTATTATAGGAAATGGAAGTTCTATTTCAGCAAAATAACCGAAACTAATCATTTTTCCATCTCTTATTCCCTCAAGTTTCCTGTTAAGTAATTTAATATAATCAGGATTTTTAAGATAGTATTTATAAAAATTCTGGGCAATCTCAATCTTGTTTCTAAGAATAATATATGCAGGACTACAGATACCTTTATAATCAGAATGTTCTATACCACCTTGAAAACTTCTTAGACTAATGATGAAATCACCAATTTCTACTACTTTATAACTTTCAATACTTCTTTCTGTAACCGTAATTTGATAATCAATTAAATCTCGTGGTATAGCACCTTTATCTTGGGTTATTGCTAATATAGGTAAATCAGAATTGTGATTTTTATTAGAAACACTTTCAAATAATTCATCTCCTTTTTTGGAAATCCATAATGGAAAATCTTTTCTTTTACTGTCTTTAAATTTTATTTTTTGTCTAAAAATCTTTTCTTGTAATCCCAACATTTGGGTTTTTAAATTTTCAATTATTTTGTTTTGGGTGTAGATTCTTTTATCGATAAGCGATAGAAGAGAAGCAATCTTGTCCTGCTCTGCTTTTGTGGAAGACATAAAAAATTTAAAACTTGAATACTCTTGGGAATTAATACCGGGTTGTCCTGACCTCATAGACATCAGCTGTACCCATTTATTGTATTTTTCAGTTTGTGTTTGACTAAATATAAATTTTGAATTATATTGATTTTTAATTTTCGCCCTAATTAGAAATCCTGCAAAATATATTTTCCCATCATCATTATGATATAAATACGACTTCCCCGTACTTGCACCAGTTCTAGCAAATAAGATCTCATTTTCTCCCACTAGGTATTTCTCATCTATATTTCCAGATGGGGAAACTGGATTTTCAGATTTATATCTTGATGAATATTCATCAATATCAGTAATTCTTATATATTTATTTATTCCATCATAGCTTTTTGCCGCTGCATTCATTCCATAGTCAAGGCTAATAGAGCATTCTCCTAAATTTACTTGTTCCCACTCCCCATCAAACTCCGGAAATCTCAAATTAGGAACAATTATTCTTTAAGATAATTATTCGGAATTCTTGAACATTCACAATCCTTAATCTTCAATTTCTTTCCTTTGGGACTTAAAAAAAATTAATATAGTAATGAATGAACAAAAACAACTTTCAGAAGTTATCGAACTATGGAAAACAGACAAAAAGCAGTATGTAAAAAAATCGACATTTTCGGCTTATGTATTATTAATCGAGAACCATTTACTGCCAATTTTCGGTGATAAATTTGCTATTGAGGAAGCCGATGTACAAAAATTTGTATTCAAGAAACTGGAAGCAGGTTTAAGCCATAAAACCATTAAAGATATTTTAATCGTCTTAAAAATGGTCCTGAAATTCGGTGCAAAAAACAAATGGTTTGACTATACTCCTTTTGATATCCAATACCCAACAGAACGTGAAAAGCATACTGTAGAAGTATTGACCAAAACTGACCAGAAAAAAATAATGAACTATATACAAGAGCATTTTACCTTTAGAAATTTGGGCGTATATATTTGTTTGAGTGCCGGTATGCGTATAGGCGAAGTTTGTGCCCTAACCTGGCAGGATA
>Ga0308157_10007827_pt1 | contig 12303 bp, 10 predicted proteins | sample PhyBR1_FD_201035 | JGI IMG/M metagenome (GOLD analysis project Ga0308157, IMG submission 201035) | Phyllosphere microbial communities from UC Gill Tract Community Farm, Albany, California, United States - DLSLB.R1 | ecosystem: Host-associated > Plants > Phyllosphere > Unclassified | place: USA...
GCCAGGTGGTTGGCCAGCACCTTGCCCTGCTCGAAGAGCGGCGCCACCAGCCCGTAGGCGATGCCCCGGTGCGCGGCGCATTCGCCGACGGCGTAGATGCGCGCGTCGGTGGTGGTCTGCATGGTGTCGCTCACCACGATGCCGCGGTTGACGTGCAGGCGCATCTTTTCGGCGAGCGCGGTGTTGGGGCGGATGCCGACGGCCATGCAGACCAGGTCGGCCGGCACCTCGGTGCCGTCCTTGAATTTGACGGCCTTGACGCGGCCGTCCTCGCCGCCGGCGAGTTCCTGCGTGTGCGCGCCGATCAGGAATTTCATGCCGCGCTCGACCAGCGACTTTTGCAGCAGCCGGCCGGCCACGTCGTCGAGCTGGCGCTCCATCAGCCAGTCGCCCACGTGCACGACCGTGACCTGCATGCCGCGCTTCATCAGGCCGTTGGCCGCCTCCAGCCCGAGCAGGCCGCCGCCGATGACCACCGCGTGCTTGTAGCGCGTGGCCGCGTCGATCATCGCCTGCGTGTCGGCGATGTCGCGGTAGGCGAGCACGCCTTGCAGGTCCTTGCCCGGAATCGGCAGGATGAACGGGTTGGAGCCGGTAGCCATGATCAGGCGGTCGTATTCGGCACTGAGGGTTTCGCCAGCGGCGTTGGCTGCGTGCACCACGCGGCGCACCCGGTCCACGTGGGTGACGGTCCAGCCGGCGTGCAGCGTGATGTGGTGGTCCTGGTACCAGGCCCAGTCGTTGAGCACGATTTCCTCGAGCGTCTGCTCGCCGGCCAGCACCGGCGAGAGCAGGATGCGGTTGTAGTTGGGATGGGGCTCGGCGCCGAACACGGTGATGTCGTAGAGGTCGGGCGCAATCTTCAGCAGTTCCTCCAGCGCACGCACGCCGGCCATGCCGTTACCAATCATTACCAGTCTGGATTTCTTCATCATGACCCCCGTGGGCAGTTCGCAAAAACAAAAAAGGCGCCCGCACGGGACAGCAAGGGCTTGAAAAGCCTGCTCATCCGTGGGGACGCCATCGTCCTGTCTGCCCAATCCGCCATTGCACCGGGCCTACACGCGGCCAGCATCGGCCGCGCCTGGATTTAAGCAAAGCATGTGCCAGGTTGTTTGCAACGCTTGTTTTCAGGGTAAAAAAGGCGGTTTGCCCAGGCGGGGCATGGGCTGGATGCTATGAAAAGCCTAGCATCGGAGCCGGCGGCCCGAACTGCCGTGGTGCATGCATGCCTTGAACTTGTGCATGCGCCCCTGGCCTCGGTCAAGGCCCGGCCGCCGGCCCGGTGCGCCGCCCGGCCCCTGTCGCGCGGCCCGCCTTGCGCTTACCATGGCATTTGTGGCCATTCCGGCCCGAAGCGCCATGCTTTCACTCCCTCGAAAGGACCGACCATGAACGATTCTTCTTCACTTGCCGACGAGCTGATGGCCCAGCTGCAGGGCGCGCCGCTGGAGCAGCTGGCCCGCCAGATGGGCACCGGGACCGAGGAGGCGCAGCAGGCGGTGGGCGCCGCGCTGCCGATGATGTTCGGCGCCATGGGCCAGAACGCGGCGCAGCCCGAAGGGGCCGATGCGCTGTTCGGGGCGCTGCAGCGCGACCACAGCGCGCAGGCGACCGGCGGCCTGGACGTGGGCGGCCTGCTCGGCGCGCTGCTGGGCGGCGGCGCGGCGGCTGGCGCCGGGGCGGCGCCGGCGCTCAACGGCGCGGGCATCCTGGGCCACATCTTCGGCGGCAACCAGCAGCGCGCCGAAACCGGCCTGGGCCAGGCCACCGGGCTGGGCGGCAACGCCGGCCAGCTGCTGCGGCTGCTGGCGCCCATCGTCATGGCCTTTCTGGCCCAGCGCGTGCAGGCCGGCGGCATGAACCCGGGCAGCCTGGGCCAGACGCTGGGCCGGGAGCGCGAGCGCGTGCAGCAGCAGGGCGGGCTGGGCGGTGGGCTGCTGGGCAGCCTGCTGGACCAGGACGGCGACGGGCGGCTCGGCATGGGCGACCTGCTCAAGGCCGGCGGCAGCCTGCTGGGCGGGCGGCGCTGAGCTGAGCGACCGCACACGGCGCCGGACGCCGGACGCCGGACGCCGGACGCCGGACGCCGGACGCCGGACGCCGGACGCCGGACGCCGGACGCCGGCCTGGCCCGGAACTCGCATGAAAGATTTCCGCACGCATCCTTCAACCTGCATCGACGAAAGGGAGGTACCCCCATGACCCTCGTGGCCGACATTCTCAACGCCAAGGCGAACAACGCCATCTATTCGATTTCGCCGGACGACACGGTGTTCAATGCGCTGCAGCTCATGGCCGACAAGGGCATCGGCGCGCTGCTGGTGATGGAAGGCAAGCAGATCGTGGGCATCATCACCGAGCGCGACTACGCCCGCAAGATCGCGCTGAAGGGCCGCACCTCGGTGCTGACGGCGGTGCGCGACGTGATGACCTCGGCGGTGATGTTCGTCAAGCCGTCGCAGACCAGCGAAGAGTGCATGGCCTTGATGACCGACCACCGCCTGCGCCACTTGCCGGTGGTCGAGGGCGAGCGGCTGCTGGGCCTCGTTTCCATCGGCGACCTGGTCAAGGCCATCATCTCCGAGCAGCAGTTCGTCATCGAGCAGCTCGCGCACTACATCAGCGGCCAGCACGGCTGAGGCCCGCAAGGCCCGCCTGCGGGCAGGCCGATGCACCAAACTTGGGCATGTTCCTTGCTAAACAGGGCGCATGGCTTTCAACATCGACATCGGCTTTGCCTCCCGGGCCGGGCGCAAACCCCTCAACGAAGACTTCTGCGCGGCCATGCTGCCCGACCCTGCGCAGGCGGGCATGGGCGCCATCGTGGCGGTGGCCGATGGCGTGAGCGCCGGCGGCATGGGCCGCGAGGCGGCGCAGACCACGGTCACCAGCCTGGTGCGCGACTACTACGGCACGCCCGAAACCTGGGACACCACGGTGGCGCTGGACCGCATCATCGGCGCGCAAAACGCCTGGCTGGCCGGCATCAACCGGCGCCGCCCGCCCGCCCTGGGGCTGACCACGCTCACCGCGCTGGTGCTGCGCGGGCAGTCCTACACGCTGGCGCACGTCGGCGACACGCGCGCCTACCTGCTGCGCGGCAGCCAGTGGACGCAGCTCACCCACGACCACGCCATGCGCCACCCCGACCTGAAGCACCAGCTGCTGCGCGCCGTGGGCGCCGAGGACCACCTGGTGGTGGACTATTCGCAGGGCGAGCTGCACCTGGGCGACGTGTTCGTGCTGCTCACCGACGGCGTGCACGGCGCGCTCAAGGACGGCCGGCTGCGCGAACTGGCCGACCCGCCGGCCGGTCAAAGCGCCCAGCAGGCCAGTGCCGCCCTGGCCGATGCCGCGCTGGCTGCCGGCAGCCACGACAACGCCACGGCGCTGGTGGTGCGCGTGCTCAGCCTGGAGGATGCGACGCTGCAGGACGTGGGCCGGGCCGCGCAGCGCCTGCCGGTCCCGCCGCGCCTGAAGGCAGGCGACCAACTCGACGGCCTGGTCGTGGCCACGGCCGTGGCCGACAACGGCGTCAACCTGCTCTACCAGGTGCGCGACCCGGCCACGCACACGCTGTACGCGCTCAAGACGCTGCACCCGGCGCGCGCCCACGACGCCCAGGAGCGCGCCATGCTGGCGCACGAGGCCTGGCTGGCCGCGCGCATGCAGACCGGGGGCGCCGGTGCGCACCTGGTGCGGCTGCACGAGCGCCAGCCGCCGGGCGGGCGCAGCGCCTTTTACCTGCTCTACGACTGGCACGCCGGCGAAACCCTGGACCGGCCGCTGGCGCGCGGGCAGCGCCTGGGCGTGGCGCAGGCGCTGGCGGCGGCCACGCAGACCGCCCGGGCGCTGGGCCGGCTGCACCGCCAGTGCGTCATCCACCGCGACATCAAGCCGGCCAACTTGCACCAGGGCGAGGACGGCGTGCTGCGCCTCTTGGACCTGGGCGTGGCCCTGAGCGGGCGCGAGCCCGAGGCAATGCGCCGCCTGCACGCCGGCACGCCCAGCTTCATCAACCCCGAGCAGTGGGGCCACGGCACGCCCGGCGGCGCCGAGGCGCTGCCCGACGCGCAAAGCGACCTGTTTGCCCTGGGCGTGACGCTCTACCAGCTGCTCACCGGCCGGCTGCCCTACGGCGAGGTGCTGCCCTACCAGGCAGGCCGCTACCACCGCGACCCGGTGCCGCCCAGCCGCCTCAACCCCGAGGTGCCGATCTGGCTGGACCACATCGTGTGCAAGGCCGTGGCGCGCGACAAGCGCAGTCGCTTCGAGACGGCCGAGGAATTGCTGCTGGCGCTGGAGCGCGGCGCCTCGCGGCCGCTGACGGCGCCCCAGGCCACGCCGCTCATCCAGCGCGACCCGACGGTGATCTGGAAAATTGCGCTGGCGGTGTCCGTGCTGTTCAACCTGCTGCTGGTGTACTGGCTGTTGTTTTTGCCGAAATAAAGGCTGAAAAAATATAAAAAAGCCCTGCAGCCCTTGCTGCAATTGGGCGGTCCGCTATGCTTTCAGGAGCAACACGCCGGCGCCGGACGCCTCAGAAGGGCACGAACAGCCGCAGCACCGAGCCGCCGAGCACGAACATGCCCCCCACCATGGCCAGGAACAAAAACACCATCAGGAACAAAAAGCGCACCAGGCAGCCGCCCGGCGCCCGGGGGCGGGGGGATTCCTCGGGCAGGTCGCGGGGCGGTGGGCCAGCGGTGCGCCGGGCCCGGGCGGCGGCCAGCAGCAGGTCGCGCAGGTTGGTGATTGGCGCGCCGTGCGGCATGCCCGGGCCTTCCGTGCCCGGCGGCCAGGCGCCGGGCCGGCCGGGCGGCGCGCCGGGACCAGGACGGCCTGGTGGCGGGGCAGCCGCGGGCCGGCCGGCTGGCCGGGATCGGGGCTGTGGGGCGGCCGGTGGCGGCGCGGGGGATGCCGCACGGTCGGGCCCGCCGAAGCGGGCGCCGCACTGTCCGCACGCCGGGGCGTCCAGCCAGCGCCCGGGCGTGTGGTTGGTGCAGTAGTAGCGCACCTGCGCCTCGTGGCAGGCCTCGCAGGCGCCCGGCGTGCCCCGGGTCGTGCCGCAGTTGGGGCAGCGCAGCACCACGCCGCTCATGGCGCCTCCGGGCCGGCCGGCAGGGCGGCAGGGCCTTCGGCGGCGGGCGGCGGCGGAAACACCGCCTCGACGAGCGCGGCCGGGATGTTGAGCTGATGCACCTCGGGCAGGCTGGCCTCGACAACAAGCGCCAGCGTCGGCGCGCGCCCGTAGGGGCCGAACGGTTCGCGGTGCAGCCGGCGCGACAGCGCCACGGTGGTCAGGAGCGGGTGCGCGGCGTAGGCCGGGTAGACGGCGTAGCGCTCGGGCACGTGGTCGTGGCCGCGCACCATGTGGGTGACCGGCCGGCCGAGCCGCGCGCTCAAGGCGCAGAAGTCGGCAAAGTCCTCGTGGCCGAACTGGCTGCCGCGCGAGAAGCGGTTGGGCATCTTGCGCCGCGCCTTGGGGTGTGCCCGCGACCAGACGAAGTCCAGCAGGCAGGCCGGGTCGTTCCAGTTGCCGGTTTCCAGCAGCCGTGGGTGCAGGTCGCTCAGCGGAAAGCCGCCGTGGGCGATGAGCAGCCCGTCGGGGAAAAACAGCGCCCGCGGCGCGCGCGCGGCCAGCCGCACCGCCAGCTTGCCCACGCGCTCTATCCACTCGTGGCTGCGGTGGGCGTTGAGGAAATCGGCAAAGTCGCCCGGCGAGACGCTGGAGGCAAAGCGGTTGCCGTCGTAGCTCAGCGCCTCGTCGTGGTTGCCGGCCACGACGCAGATGTGCCCGGGCGCCTCGACGATCAGCTCGAACACCCGCAGCAGCAATTCCAGCCCCAGGCCCTCGTCGTCAAAGAAGTCGCCGAGGAAGACGATGCGCGGCGCCGGGAGGCTGCCGGCCAGGGCGTGCGCGCGGATCTGCGCCAGCGCTGCTTCGAGTGCCAGCAGGTCGCCGTGCAGGTCGCCGATGACCCACAGCGGCGCGGTGCGGTCCAGCTGGTGGATGCAGATGGCGCGGTCGTCGGCATCGGCGCGGTCGCTGTCGAACAGCAGGCCGGGGCCGCCGGCGCGGTCCAGCAGGGTTTCCAGGGCCTCGACAGTGGCGCGCATGCGGGCGCGCAGCGGCGCCGGATCCACCGCAGCCTGCACCGCCGCCCAGTCCAGCCCGTCCACCTGCACCACGGGCGGCTGCGCCGGCGGCAGGCCGGTCGGTGGAGGCGCCGGCGGTTGCGGCGCTGGCGTGGTTAGGGGCGTGCCCTCTGGCGTGGATGGGGCGCCTGGCGCTGGCGCGCCCAGGTCCGGTTCACCCGCCGGCATGCCGGCAGGGGCATCGAAAGGGATTTCGGAAGGGGGCGGGGCAGTGTTCATGGCCAGTGCGGGGGGTCAGCGGCCGCGCGCCGTCAACGGCATCTTGCTGATGCCCTTGTGCTGGCGGCCCACGGCGATCAGGTCGCCCTGGCGCAGCACGCGGGGGGCGGTGACGGCCTGGCCGTTGACCAGGGTCTCGTTGGTCGTGCCCGGCACCGGCGAGAGCACCCACTGCCGGCCGCCGTTGCGTTCGAGCACGCACTGGCGCGCATCCCAGAATTCGCTGTCGGGCCCGAACTGGCGCAGCAGCCCCTTGCCCAGCTCGGTGCGCACGCCGATCTGCACCGAGCGGCCGTCGGCGGCCGCCAGTTCCAGCCGTTCGGAGACGATCGGCTGGCCGGGCGGGCGGGCGGCGGGCGGGGCGCTGGCCGGGGCCGCCGGCCGGGTGGCCGCCGGCGCCGCTGCAGCCGGTGCGCGGGCAGCCGGGGCCACGGTCGGCCGGGGCGCCGCGGCCGCTGCGCCGCGGCCGCTCAGCAGGTCGCGCAGCTCGGCCGCCGTCGGCCGGGCCGCCGGGTTGGGCGAGAGGCAGCGGTGCAGGGCGGCGCTCACCTGCGCGTTGCCCGCCGGCGCGGGCATCAGCCCGAGCAGCGCCGGCGGCTTGGCGGCATGGCCCTGCACCAGCCGGGCGTAGTCGGCCTGGTCGTCGCGCCAATAGGGGTGCTCGCCGGCCAGCAGCTCGTAGAGCATCAGCCCGCAGGTGAACACGTCGGACGCCAGCGTCGGCACCGCGCCGCGCGTCAGGTGCTCGGGCGAGCGGTAGTTGTCGCTGCCGACGTAGCCTTGGTGCCCGTGCCAGGGCGGGCGGCGGTCGGCCAGCAGCGAGAAATCCATGTCGATCAGCTTGAGCTGCGAGCCCGAGCTGATGGTCGGGTCGTTGATCAGGTAGGCATTGGCCGGCTTGAGGTCGGCATGCACCACCTTGGCCTCGTGCAGCGCCGCCACGGCGGCCACCAGCACCTTCGCCCAGGTCACGTGGCGCGCCCACACCGCCGGGTCCCGCGCCGGGGCCATACCGGTCAGGCGGTGGCGCTCGTGCTCGGCGTCCAGCATCTGCTGCAGGTCGGCGCCGTGCTCGACGAATTCATAGGTCTGGAAATAGCAGCGCCCGCCCCAGCTTTCTTCAAAGGCATCGAGCTGGCGCACCGCGAAATGCCCGGCCGCGCCGCCGCGCACCCGCGCCGACAGCTCGTGCTGGTAGGCCACGAAGGCCGCATACCAGACCACCGTGGGCGCGGGCGACTTGTACTGCTTGAAGAACACCTTCTGCCCGGTGCGCGACTGGGCGGCATACGAAATGGCCATCATGCCTGGGCCGAACACCCGGGTGATTTGGTAGCCGTGCAGCGTGTCGCCGACCTTGAGTTTCTTGGCCATGGCCGGCCCTCAGCGCGGGGCGAAGGAGCGCGCAGCGCGCGTCACAGCGCGACCGTCTCGGCCGAGCGCGACACGCTGGCGGCCAGTTGCTTGAGGGTGGTGCGAAAGTTCACCGGGTCGGAGGTGAACTTCTGCAGCGCCTGCTGCGGGTTCAGGCCCTCGAACTCGACCACCTCCCACTCGGACTTGTCGATCTGGCTGAGCCGGTCGTAGCCCTCGAAGTTGGGCGCGAACAGGCTGAGGATGATGCGGTTGGCCATGACCAGGTTGGCCACGTCTTGGAGCGAGCCGCCCTTGGCCTCGGGCAGGTCCAGCGTTTCCTTGAAGGACGCGTCGGTAAAGACGATCACCACCCGGGCCGCGTCGCTGCGGTAGCGCCACTTGCCCGGCTCCTCGCTCTGCGAGCCCTTGGGCAGCGCCGGCATCGAGGCGACCTTGTAGAGCGCGTCCAGCAGCGACTCGGGCTCGTCGCCGCCGCCGCCGGCCTGCAGCGCGGCCAGCTGCGCCTTGAGCGCACCGACATCGCGCACGAAGTCGTTGTCCACGAACCAGGGCAGCCGGTCGTGCTCGGAGGTCTGGATGTCGCGGTAGCCCACCACCTTGGCGCGCCAGTCGCGCACCGGCGCGGCGTTGTTGGCGTCGCCATGGCTCAGGGAGTTGATGAAGGCCTCGATGTTGGCGCGCAGCGCGTCGATGCAGGTGGACATGCTGCCGGTCACATCGACCAGGAACACCAGGTCGGCCACGCCCTTGGTCTTGGTGCGCGCCTGGGGCTGTGGCGCGGCTGCGGCCGGCTGGGCGACGCCCAGGGAAGGGTCTTCGAGCGGCGCGGGCTCGGCCGCCGGCTCAAGGGGCGGCGCTTCCATGGCAACGCCAGGGGCTTCTAGCGTGGCCGCGGTGTCGGCGGTCGGTTCGGTGCCGGGAACGGGCGAGGTGGACGGCTCGGGAAGGCTCATGGCTGGGGCTCCGCAATCGGTGAGGTGGGGGCGGCGCAGGGGCCGCCCGTCGCGCGGCCGGTGGGCCCGGGGCCCGGCCGGCCGTGCGGTCTGAAGGGCAATTTAAAAGCCCAGCCGTGCCCACTTCATAGTCCTGCTTTCTCAACGCCTGTAGGCCAACGCCGCACCGCAGGCCCTGGACGCGCTGGCATGGCGTTGGCCGGCGGCCGGGGCGCCCGGCCGCCCGGGCCCGGCTTTCAGGCCGGGCTGGCGGCCACCGGGCGGGCGCGCCCGCCTTTTTCCGCCCAGGTGCGCGTCCAGCGCAGCTGCATCACGCGCAGCATCACCAGCATCGCCAGCGCCAGGCCGGCGAACAGGAAAAAGCCCCAGGCGTAGCTGCCGCCGTACTGCTTGGCCAGGCCCATGGCGTTGGGCACCAGGCCGCCGCCCAGCGCGCCGATCTCGCCGATCATCGAGCCGGCCACGGCGGTCGCCAGCGGCCAGCGCAGCGGCACCAGCTGAAAGAGCGCGCCGTTGCCCGCGCCCAGTGCGGCAAAGCACAAAATGACCAGCAAGGTGGTCGCCACCAGCGAGGTGCCGGCCAGGCCGCACAGCGTCAGCGTCGCGGCCACCGTCACCAGCACCACGCTGAGCGTGTTGATGCCGCCCCAGCGGTCCGAAATCCAGCCGCCGAACACGCGCAGCGCCGCGCCCATGAAGGCCGCCAGCATGGTCAGCTGGCCCGCCTGCACCTTGCTGACGGCGAACTGGTCGTAGTAGTAGGTCGGCAAAAAAGTCGCCAGGCCGATGAAGCCACCGAACGTGACAGCGTAGATCAGGCTGAAGGCCCAGCCGTCTTTTTCGAACAGGCAGGCGATGTGCTCCTTGAACGGCGCATGCTTGTCCAGGTCGGGCGGCTCCTGGGCAAAGACGACCATCACCACCATCGGGATGCTGATGGCCACGGCGGCAAAGCCGTACACCGTGACCCAGCCAAAGGCCTGCGCCAGCGGCGGCGCGATCAGCACCGAGACCGCCGTGCCCACGTTGCCCGCGCCGACCAGCCCCATCGCCAGGCCCTTGTGCCGGGGCGGAAACGAGCCCGAGCCCAGCGACAGCGCCACGCCAAAGCTCGCGCCGGCAATGCCCAGCAGCACGCCCATGGCCAGCAGGTCGTTGAAGGTCTTGACGAAAAAGAAACCGAACAGCATCGCCACCGCGATCAGGCCCATCTCGATGAGCGTGGCGTTCTTGCGGCCCACGTACTGCGACAAGAGGCCCAGCGGAAAGCGCATCAGCGCGCCGGCGATGATGGGCACCGACAGCATCAAGCCCTTTTGCGCCGGGCTCAGGCCAAACGTCTCGGAGATGAAGGGCGCCATCGCGCCGTTGAGCACCCAGATGCAGCAGGAAAACGAAAAATACAAAAACGCGGCAAAGAGGGTGGGGGAATGCCCCGACCTGAGGAATTGCTTGAAGAAGTTCACGGGAAGAGGCTCTCGAAGGTGGGGGCTTGGCCCATGCCGCCGGGCAGGTCGCCCTGGCGGACAGGCGAAAAATCGGCGCCCGCCCGGGGTGGGGCGGCGGGCGCGGCCGGCACCCGGCGCCCGGGTGTTTGCGCCGCGAGGAAAGGGCCGGCTGGCTCAGGCCGTCAGTTTTTCCACATGCGCCTGGCGCGTGTACAAAAAGTCGATCACCGCCTTGCGGCAGTGCAGGTACTGCGTGCTCTCGGTCAGCGCCACGCGGTTGCGCGGGCGCTCCAGCTCGACGCTGAGCACTTCGCCAATCGTCGCCGACGGCCCGTTGGTCATCATCACGATCTTGTCGCTCAGCAGCACGGCTTCATCGACATCGTGCGTGACCATGACCACGGTGGCCTGCGTCTTGGCGACGATGTCCAGCAGCTCGTCCTGCAGCTTGGCGCGCGTCAGCGCGTCGAGCGCGCCGAACGGCTCGTCGAGCAGCAGCACCTTGGGCTCCATCGACAGCGCCCGGGCAATGCCCACGCGCTGCTTCATGCCGCCCGAAATCTCGCCCGGGCGCTTTTGCGCGGCGGCCGTGAGGCCCACCATCGCCAGCACCGCGTCGGTGCGCGCCTTGAGCTGGGCTTTGCTTTCGGTGGCGGCAAAGACGCGCTCGACGGCCAAGTAAACGTTTTCAAAGCAGGTCAGCCAGGGCAGCAGCGAGTGGTTCTGGAACACCACCGCGCGCTCGGGGCCGGGGCCGGCGATCTCGCGGTTGGCGCACAGCAGCACGCCCTGGGTCGGCATCGTCAGGCCGGCGATCAGGTTGAGCAGCGTCGATTTGCCGCAGCCCGAGTGGCCGATGAGGGCGACGAACTCGCCCTTGGCAATGGTGAGGTTGACGTTTTGTAGCGCGCAGAACGGGCCTTTCTGGGTCTTGAAGGTCTGCTCGACGCCCTGGATGTCGAGGTACTTGGCACTGGGGGTGGCGTTGGCGGTGTTCATGGTCGTGCTCCTGGCGGTGGGGTGGGGCGCTGTCAGCCCTTGACTTCTTCGAAGGTGAAGGCCGTGGCCAGGCGGATCAGCGCGTATTCCAGCGCCAGGCCGACGATGCCGATGACGAAGATCGCGATGATGATGTTCTTGACGTTGAGGTTGTTCCACTCGTCCCAGACCCAGAAGCCGATGCCCACGCCGCCGGTCAGCATCTCGGCCGCGACGATCACCAGCCAGGCGGTGCCGACCGCCAGGCGCACGCCGGTCAGCATGTAGGGCAGCACCGAGGGAAACAAAATCTTGGTGACGATCTTCCATTCGGAGAGGTTGAGCACCCGGGCGACGTTCATGTAGTCCTGCGGCACGCGCTGCACGCCGACGGCGGTGTTGATGACCATGGGCCAGATCGAGCAGATGAAGATGGTCCAGATGGCGGCCGGGTCGGCGCCCTTGAACGCCAGGAGGCCAATGGGCAGCCAGGCCAGCGGCGAGACCGGGCGCAAGAGGCTGATGAGCGGGTTGAACATGCGGCTCAAGAATGAAAAGCGCCCGATCAGGAAGCCGACGGGAATGCCGACGACAGCGGCCAGGCCAAAGCCCAGCGCCACGCGCTTGAGCGAGGCCAGCACGTTCCAGCCCACCCCCTGGTCATTGGGGCCGTTGCGGTAGAACGGGTCGCTGAAGAGCAGCACCGCCTGCGCGAAGGTGTCCTTGGGCGAGGGAATGCTGGCCTTGGTGGCAATCGACACCACTTCCCAGAGCAGCACCAAGAGGCACAGCCCGAGCACCGGCGGCAGCACGCGCAGCCACAGCCCGGAAAAATCGCGCCGGGGGCGGACCGAGGCCGGCGCGGCCCGGGTTTTCAAGCCTTTTGGGGCGGCAGCGCTTGCGGCGTCTGGGCTGGCTGCTATCGAATGTGTAGCGCCTCGCTCGGCGCTGGCGGCTTCGAGCGGGCTGTGGAATACGGCACTGACCATGGCGTCACCTCTTCACAAAAATGTTTCGGTTCACTGAAAAGGCCGCCTCAGGCGTGGACCTTGAAGCTGTCGGCGTACTTTTTCGGCTCCTTGCCGTCCCAGACCGTGCCGTCCATCAGCTTGGACGCGCGCATCACGTCCTTGGGCACGCTGACCTTGGCGGCGCTGGCGGCCTGC
>Ga0308157_10007828_pt1 | contig 12301 bp, 11 predicted proteins | sample PhyBR1_FD_201035 | JGI IMG/M metagenome (GOLD analysis project Ga0308157, IMG submission 201035) | Phyllosphere microbial communities from UC Gill Tract Community Farm, Albany, California, United States - DLSLB.R1 | ecosystem: Host-associated > Plants > Phyllosphere > Unclassified | place: USA...
CTGCTCATCGGCCCGTCCAAGGACATCCCGGCCCCCGACGTGAACACCAACGGCCAGATCATGGCCTGGATGATGGACACCTATTCCATGAACGTGGGCGCCACCGCCACCGGCGTGGTCACCGGCAAGCCGGTGGACCTGGGCGGCTCGCTGGGCCGCGTCGAGGCCACGGGCCGCGGCGTTTTCACCGTGGGTGTGGAGGCCGCCAGGCTCACCGGCCTGCCGATTGAAGGTGCGCGCATCGCCGTGCAGGGCTTTGGCAACGTGGGCGGCACCGCAGGCAAGCTGTTTGCCGATGCGGGCGCCAAGGTGGTGGCGGTGCAGGACCACACCGGCACCATCATCAACAAGGCCGGCCTGGACGTTGCGGCCCTGCTGGACCACGTAAAGCAACGCGGCGGCGTGGGCGGCTTTGCCGGCGCAGAGGCGCTGGCCAATGACGACTTCTGGGCGGTGGACTGCGAGATCCTGATCCCCGCCGCGCTGGAAGGCCAGATCACCAAGGACAACGCGGGCAAGATCAAGGCCAGGATGGTGATCGAAGGCGCCAACGGCCCCACCACCACCGAGGCCGACGACATCCTGCACGACAAGGGCGTGCTCGTGCTGCCCGACGTGATCGCCAACGCTGGCGGCGTGACGGTGAGCTACTTTGAATGGGTGCAGGATTTCTCCAGCTTCTTCTGGAGCGAGGACGAGATCAACGCCCGCCTGGTGCGCATCATGCAAGAGGCCTTTGCGGGCGTATGGAACGTGGCGCAGGAGCACAAGGTCAGCCTGCGTACCGCCACCTTCATCGTGGCCTGCCAGCGCATCCTGCACGCCCGTGAAATGCGTGGGCTGTATCCATAAGCCCTGCGCAGCACCCAGCCAAGCCTCTGCCGCCACCGGTCACACCACACCGGAGGCAGCCAGAAAAACCGCCAGATGCCGCGACCCGGCCCTGGCGGTTTTTTTTGTGGGCGCAGCCCTTTCACGCCCGCGGGCCGGGCCCCATCGCCTCAGCGGGCAGCACGCTCCGCATCGCCAGGCAAAACGGCTGCACGCACGCGGCCCGCGCGGCGTAAGGGCAGCCCACGGTATCGCACAGGCCCGACGCGCCATTGCGCGCACGCTCATCCTCGCGCGGCACCTGGCCACTGGCCTGCAGCACGGCCATCTGGGTCCAGGGGTCCAGGCGGCCGGTGGCCTGTTGCAGCATGTCGCGGCCATACACGGTGGCAGCCAGTTGCGGCTGCAGGTCCAGCACCAGCAGCGCGCTGGTGCGCGGCGCGGCAGCATCCATGCCCTGTAACACCAGGGCCATCACCCCCGATTGCAACGCCTGGCCCCCGCCCGCAAAAGGCACCTGCAGCGCGCCGCTCGCAGCGGGGGCGCCCGCGCCCAGGCTTGCGCCAGCTGGCACCGCCGCCGCGCCCGCAGCGGCAGGTGACGCCTGGGCCGCCAGCCAGGGCACCGGGGCGCGCAAGGTGAGCGCCAGCCCGCGCGGCCCCTCGGGCGTCGCCACCACGCCCTGGCGCACCAGCCAGGTTTGCAGCGGAGGCTGGTCGGCATCCAGCACGCCACTCTCCAGCGCCTGCGCCATGCCTATCGGCCAGGGCTGCGCGGCCAGCACGCGTTGGGGTACCCCGGCCTGGGCCGTGACTTGCACCACCAGTGCGCTCACCAGGCGCAGGAGCGGCGCGCTGAGGCCCGATGCGGGCCACGCTGCGCCGCCCGTGCCGGACGCTGCGGACGCCGCCGCATGGGCTGGCGCAGCCGGGGTGGCATTGCGCGCGAGCGCCGATGACCCTGGCAGCGCGACCCGCGCAGCGCTCTCGCCCCTTGGACCCTGCACGCTTCCATCGGCCGCACCACCCCGGCGCGGGTCAAAACCCGAAGCCAGCTGTTCACGCGCCTGGGGCGAGATGCTGGCCAGGTCCGCCGGCGCGGGCAGCGGCCCGCCGGGCGGGCTGGGTGATGCGACCGAAGGTGGCGGCGCGCCGGGGTCTGCGGTGGGCAACGGCGCGGGCGCAGCGGGTTTGGGCTTTTCCAGCCCCAGCAACGCCGTCTGCCGCTGCAACGCCGCCTCGGCCAGAAACGAAGCCAAAGGCGGCGGCACGCTGCGCGAAGGGTCGATGGGAAGGGCCATACCTGAAGGGTAGCGGGTGAGGGATTCTGGCGCGATTTTTTCCTGCCGACAAAACCCTGCAGAGCGTTGTCGCCGTGCCCGCATGCTGCCTTGCTCGCACAGCGTTGCACCCCGCCTTGTTACTTCTTCGACGAACCCCCCCTTCCGGACGCCGAAACCCACTTCGTCCGCATTCATCGCGAACGCTGCTGCCCCGGGGTGCCATCGCCAAGCCGGGATGCAGTGCAGCCGGGCGCGTACCCTGCGCGCCACAGCATCTGCACCCCATCACGGCGGTCCAAAGCGCAGGCGGGACAGACCAGCGCTTTGCGGTGCATTGCCCCCGCCAAGGGACTCTGAAACGTGAGCGGCGGTTGCGACCACAGCCTGCGTCCAATCGGGCAGCACGCTCTTTCGAAAGCGCTCGGCGGGACCCGAGATTCCCAGAGCCGCAATGACCGAACCACGCGAATCCATCACGGGTGCCGCAATGCCCCACACGTTGTCGCGCCACTCAGCGCGGTTGAGGGCAAAGCCCTGTTCCCTGGTTTTTCTCATCTCGCGCAGAAACGCCTCGGGCTCGACGATGGTGCGCTCGGTGAATGGCTCCAACTGCGTGCTCATGCGCTCCAGGATCGAGGTTGCGCCGAAAGCGAGTTGCACCTTCCCCGTCGCCACGCAATGTGCCGGGGCACGGCCGCCAATCTGCGTGTAGGCGCGCACCGGATTCGCGCTGTCCACCTTGTGCACGTACACCACCTCGGCGCCATCGAGCACCGAAAGGTGGACGCTCTCGCCGGTGCGCGCCATCAATGCTTCCATCTGTTGCTGGGCATGGCGCCGCAGGTCGAGTTTTGCCAGCACCGCCGAGCCCAGCTCCCACAGTTTGATGGAAGCCGTGTAGGTGCCGGTTTCCTCGTCCCTGAGGACGAAACGCTTTTCCACCAGCGCCTGCATCAGCCGGTGAACGTTGCTTTTCACGAGGCCCAACTCGCGTCCGATGTGCGTCAAGCCCACCGGCCGGTCTGAGCGAGCCAGCAGTTCCAGAACGTCCAATCCCTTAAGCAGCGTATTGTTCATGTTCCACATAATAGAACATTTGCACCGAAATGTGGAACATCCTATCGTTCACCGCATGAAACAAGACAACCCACTCGTAGTGCCCCACGCATCGCGGCCGCTGGAGGGCATCCGCGTTGCGGAGTTCTGCTCCACGGCGGCCGGCCCCTTCTGCGCCATGCTCCTCGCGGACATGGGGGCAGAGGTCATCAAGGTGGAGCCCCCCGAAGGCGACGGCCTGCGCCAGTGGCCCCCGATCACGCAGGGCTTCAGCGAAAACTTTGCCTCCGTCAATCGCAACAAGAAATCGGTCGTGCTCGACCTCAAGGACCCAGAGAGCGTCGAGATCGCGAAGCGGCTCATTCAGGATTGCGATGTCGTGGTCGAAAACAACCGCCCCGGTGTCATGGACCGCCTGGGCCTCGGCTACGCGCAGATGAAGAAACTCCATCCGCGCCTGGTGTATTGCTCCATCTCGGCTTTCGGACAGCAGGGGCCGCGCTCATCAGAAGGCGGTTTCGACCTGACGATCCAGGCGGCCGCGGGCGTAATGAGCGTGACGGGAGAAGACGGCGGTGCGCCGGTGAAATGCGGGGTGCCGGTGTCGGACTTCACTTCCGGCCTGTACGGCGCCTACGCGGTGGCGGCCGCGCTCAATGCGGTGCGTGCCGGCGCATCGGGTGTCCATATCGATGTGCCCATGTTCGGCTGCACGCTGGCCATCGCAGCGCTGCAAACGAGCGAGTACTTTGGCACGGGCAACAACCCGCGGCGCCTGGGGTCGGCCCATCCCCGCAACGCGCCATACCAGGCGTTTGAAGCTTCGGACGGCTATTTCGCCATCGCAGCCGGAAACCACCAGTTGTGGCTGAAAGTGCTGGACGTGGTGGCGATGCCCGAACTGGCCCAGGACGCACGGTTCGCGACGACGCTCGACCGGGCACGAAACCAGGGCGCGCTCAAGGACATCCTCGAAGCAAGCTTTCGCACGCGGGACGTCGCCCATTGGTTGGCGGTGTTCCGCGCCGCGGGCGTTCCGCACTCCGCGATCAACGGGTACGAGCAGGCACTGGCCGACCCGCAGGTGCAGGAGATGGGCTGGCTGCACGAGCTGGAGTTGCCCAACGGGATCAAGACCACGACCTTCGGTTCGCCGCTGCGCATGAATGGCCAGGCGGCCGACATTCGCCTGGGCCCACCGGCCCTGGGTGCGCACACCCACGAGATCCGCCACCGATACGCACCGAAAGCCGCATGATGAGCACCGCTCTTTCCCATTTCATCCAGCAAGTAGACAGCGCGTTGCAAGAACCGAGCAACGAGCCGATGGTGCTCGCACGTGTGCGCGCCGCCATGGCCTCGCTCGTGGCCCAGGACAACTGGCTGCCCGACGCTTTTGCCCAGCCGCATCCCGAGTTCTACCAACAGTACCTGCTCCACCGCGATCCCGCGGGACGCTTCTCGGTGGTGAGTTTTGTCTGGGGTCCGGGCCAGCGCACGCCCATTCACGACCACATGGTGTGGGGCGTGATCGGCATGCTGCGCGGCTCGGAATACAGCCAGTCGTTTCGAATCGGACCCGACGGGCTGCGGGCCGATGGCGAACGGGAGCAGTTGCATCCGGGAGATGTCGCCGCAGTCTCGCCATCCATCGGAGACATCCATCAGGTCTCCAACGCCCATGACGACCGCGTGTCGATCAGCATCCACGCTTACGGCACGGACATCGGGCAGCAAAAGCGGCATGTCTTCGACCCCCTTACAGGTGTGCGCAAGGAATTCATTTCGGGCTATGCCAACGTGTGCGAGGCTGCCCAATGACAGCGTGCCCGGTGTCACTGGATTGCTCGGATTCCGTGTGGCAGGTCACGCTGGACCGCCCTGCGCACGGCAACGCCTGTTCGGCCGAGCTTGTCGCTGCGCTGGATGGCATCCTGCAACGCGCCGAGGACGAACGCCCTCAGGCTGTAGTGCTCTCGGGCGCGGGACGGCACTTCTGCACAGGTTTCGATCTGTCGGACATCGCATCGGCCCACGACGACGCCCTGCTGGCACGCTTCGTCCGCATCGAGCTGGTGCTTCAGCGGCTCGCCCGGGCACCCTTTCTGACCGCAGCGGTCGCCCACGGGCGCGCCATGGGTGCCGGGGCCGACCTGTTCACCGCCTGCGAGGTGCGCCTGGTGCGCGACGGCGCCACGTTCGCTTTCCCGGGCGCGCGCGGGTTTGGACTGGTGCTCGGCACACGGCGGCTGTGCGACGCGGTGGGGCGCGGCACCGCCCTCGCATGGATCGAAGGCGGGGTGTCCATCACCAGCGAGGAAGCACTGCGCACAGGGCTTGCGACAGGCGCTCTCGGCGAAGGCGAGTGTGCCAAGTCAGCCATCCAGGCGCGCCTGCACGCCGATGAGTCGCTGGGACGCGCACTGCGCAGAGCCGCACGCCCTGCTGGGGCCACCGAGGACGCTTTCGACCTCCAGAGGCTTGTCGAGTCTGCCGCGCGTCCGGGCCTGCGCGACCGCATCGCCGCATACGTCGAGCGCAACAGCGCCCGCCGCGCCGCCCAGGCGCGTTCGGACCGCTAAACACCAATCCGTTACCCCTATTCGCAACACAAGGAGAAAGCGATGGCCTTCATGAACTGGACCGACCTCCTCGGAACACTCAAACGCTCGTACAGCCGGCTGGGCGCCACCAACCCCAAGATGCTGGAGGCCTACCGGGGCTTGGCTGCTGCCCAAGGCTCCAACGGTGCACTGGACGCAAAAACGCGCGAGCTGATTGCAATGGCCGTGGCAGTGACCACACGCTGCGACGGCTGCATCTCATCCCATGCAGCCGCCGCCGCCAAGGCCGGCGCCACGGAGGAAGAGATGAGCGACGCACTGGGCGTGGCCATCGCACTCAATGCCGGCGCAGCCTACGTGTACTCGCTGCGCGCCATGGAGGCATACGGCGAACTCAAGAATCCCGCGGCGTGACCCAGGACCTGGCATGACTGGCGCCGCGCAACCCACCGCAAGCACACGCCTCACCCTGGGCCTGCGCGCGCGCGCGTTGTGGCCGGGGGTGGCCGTGTGCCTGGTGATCGCGCTGTCGGCCACGTTCGTTTCCGAGCACTATGGCGGACCACCGCTTCTCTATGCGCTGCTCATCGGGTTGGCGCTGAATTTTCTTTCCAGCAACGCCGCTGCAGCCGAGGGAATTTCCTTCTGCTCGCGCACCGTGCTGCGCATCGGCGTGGCATTGCTGGGGGCCCGGATCACGGTGAACCAGGTGGCGGAACTCGGATGGCAGTTTGCTCTCGCACTCGCCGTGGGTGTCGCGCTCACCATCGCTGCCGGTGCGTTGCTGGCGCGGCTGCTGCGCTGCCCGAGCGAACACGGATTGCTGGCCGGTGCCTCGGTGGGCATCTGCGGTGCGTCAGCTGCCTTGGCGGTGTCCTCCGTTCTGCCGGCCACGCGCGAGAACGAGCGGTTCACGCTGCTTGCGGTGGTGGGCGTCACGCTGCTGTCGACGCTGGCCATGGTGGTGTACCCGCTGATCTTGCAGCTTGCAGGCGCCTCGGCCCTCGTTTCCGGAGCCTTTCTGGGTGGCACGATCCACGATGTCGCGCAGGTGGTTGCGGCGGGGACGCTTCTGGGCCCGCAGGCAGCGGAAACGGCCGTCATCGTGAAGCTCTACCGCGTGGCCTTGCTGGCCCCCGCGGTACTGCTTATCGGTTGGGTGTTGCGCCGCAGGACCGCTGCGGTGCAGGGGGCACGCGTGCCGTTGATCCCGGGCTTCATGCTGGGCTTCATTGCACTGGTGGCACTCGCCTCCCTCCATCTCATCACACCGGAAATGGCAGAGGCTGCCAGCGCAGCCTCGCGCTGGATGCTGGTGGTGGCGATTGCCGCCGCCGGCCTCAAAACGCACCTTCAGGAGCTGGCCAAACTTGGCTGGCAGCCCCTGGCGATGCTCGTGGGCGAGACCTTGCTGCTCGCCCTTTTTGTAGGTGCCGTACTCGCGTGGGGCGGGCTCGGCTGACTAAAACGAAACGAAGGAGACAAGGCATGGAACGCATATTGATCGACAACCGCAATGATGGGGTCACCCTCATCACCATCAACCGGCCAGAGCGGCGCAACGCCATCTGCTCCAAGACGGCCATCGAACTCCAACAGGCCCTCACGGCGTTCGACCACTCGGAGCAGCGGGTCGCCGTCATCACCGGTGCGGGCAACGAGGCCTTCAGCTCCGGCGCCGACGTGAGCGACGTTCCCGAGCTGTGGCGCTGCATTCCCACCGTGGGGGTGGACACCGACAAGCCCATCATCGCGGCCTGTGCAGGCTGGAGCGTGGGCGGCGGGATGATTCTGCCCATGATGTGCGACCTGATCATCGCGGCGGAAAACGCGCGCTTTTCGTACCCCGAGGCCAAACTGGGACTGACCCAGGGCATGATCGCCGGCCTAGCGGCGCGCATCCCGCACAAGATCGCGATGGAGGTCATGCTGCGCGCGAAGATCCTGGAAGCCCAGCGCGCCTACGAAGTGGGCTTCGTCAACGAAGTCGTGCCCACAGGCACACAAGTCGAAGCGGCACTGAAGGTCGCCGAAGAGCTGGCCGCCATGGCGCCGCTGGTGATGACCACCATGAAGCGTTTCGTGACACGCGACATCTTGCCCACGGGGCCTACGGAACGTTTCGGCCGTTACCGCCGCGAGGCCGAGATCGTGGCCAAGAGCGAGGATTGCGCCGAGGGCTTCGCCTCGTGGCGCGAGAAACGCCCCCCGGTATTCAACGGCCGTTGAACACCGATCGCATCGCCCCAACAGGCACCACAGCGTCCGGCAGACCGACGTTGCCTGTGAGCGAGAAATCCGTTGTGGATCCCCAGCGCTTTCATCGCATCGACCACGTGGTCGCCCGGCGTGCGGGACACCTGTTGAACTGAGAGAGATTCCATCATGCGCCTTTTCACTCGCCGAATTTTCACCGCCGCCCTGCTGGCCGCAGTGCCCTTCACCAGCGCGCTCGCCCAGGACAATTTCCCCAGCCGCCCGATCAAGATCGTGGTGCCTTTCCCGCCGGGCGGGGGATCCGATATGGTCGCGCGCATGCTGGCCAACGGCATGCGCGAGAAGCTGGGTCAGCCGGTGCTGGTCGACAACAAGGCAGGGGCCGGCACCGTCATTGGCACCGACATGGTGGCCAAGAGCCCGGCCGACGGCTACACCATCTTGTGGATGGCAACGCCGTTCGGCATCAACGCATCGCTCCTGAAATCGCTGCCCTACGACACGCTCAAGGACTTCACGCCCGTCATCGATCTGGTCGAGATGCCCCTGGTGATGATCGTTCACCCCAGCTCACCGGCCAAGAACGTGAAGGAGTTCATCGAACTGGCCAAGAAGGAGCCGGGCAAGCTGTCCTACGGGTCATCGGGTAACGGGGGCTCTCCCCACCTGGCCATGGAAATCTTCAAGACGGCAACGGGAACGTCCCTGACCCACGTGCCCTATCGGGGCAGCGCCCCCTCGGTGCAGGACTTGATTGCCGGACAAACCGATGTGGTGATGGACACCACCATCCTGGTCGCGCCCCACGTCAGGGCGGGCAAGGCGCGCGCTCTGGCCCAATCGGGCTCAAAGCGTTCGTCCTACCTGCCGGATGTGCCCACCATGCAGGAGGAAGGCGTGGCGGGGTACGAAGTCACCTCGTGGATGTCGCTCGCAGTACCGGCGGGCACACCCAACGCGGTCGTGCAGAAGCTGAACGAAGCGGCCAAGGCTGTGTTCACCGCTCCCGCCATGCGCGAGCAACTGAGCAAGCAGGGGCTGGACGTCATCGCCGGCACCCCGGAAGACTCTGCGCGCCGCCTGCGCGTGGAAATCGACAAATGGGCCAAGGCGATTCAGACCTCTGGCGCCAAGCCCGACTGAGGACTACCGCATGAACAAGACAGAGCAACGGCGCGGCGGCCCCCTGGCCAAGATCCGAGTGATCGACCTGGGCACCATGGTGGCGGGGCCGGTAGCCGCCACCCTGATGGCTGACTTCGGCGCCGACGTCATCAAGGTCGAGCAGCCCGGTACCGGCGACACACTGCGCGGCCTGGGGCCGTTCTACGAAGGCGAATGCCTGTGGTGGCAAGTGGAGGGACGCAATAAGCGTTCCATCACACTGGATTTGCGGCAAGAGCGCGGACAAGCCTTGCTCAAACGTCTTGTGGCGGAGGCCGACGTCATCATCGAGAACTTCCGTCCCGGAACGCTGGAGAAGTGGAACCTCGGCTATGCGCAGCTCGCCGAGGTCAACCCGGCGATTGTCATGCTCAGCGTTTCTGGCTTCGGCCAGACCGGTCCGTATTCGGACCGGGCCGGGTACGACCGCATCGGACTCGCATTCAGCGGCGTGATGGGCATCACCGGCTACCCGGACCGCCCGCCCGTGCGGGTGGGCACCAGCATTGCCGACTACTCCGCCGCCACCATGGGAGCCTACGCCGTCATGATGGCGCTCTACCACCGTGACGTGAATGGCGGCACCGGCCAGCAGATCGACCTGGCGCTGTACGAGCCCATGTTCCGCTTCACCGACTCCATGGTGCTGGCCTACGACAAACTCGGCCGCCAGCGCGAGCGAACCGGCAACGTTCACCAAGCGGCGGCTCCGGGCAACACGTTCGAGACCCAGGACGGGCGGTACCTGATCCTGACGATTTCCGGCGACGTCTTGTTCCAGAAGCTGTGCAACGCCATGGGCCGCTCAGACATGGCGCACAACCCCAACTACGCCAGCCACGAGCGGCGGTGGCAGCATGTGCAGGAATTGAACGACATCACTGCGCAGTGGGTCCTGGGCAACACCGTGGAAGACGTCACCTCGGCGCTCACGCGCCACGGCGTTCCGTTCTCCATCGTGCTCACGGTGGCCGACATCTTCGAGGATCCACACTACGCGGTCCGAGGCAACCTGGAGACGGTGGAGCATCCCAAACTGGGGCCACTGCGCATGCAGGGGGTCGTCCCGCGCATGCTTGGCACCCCTGCGGACCCCATCGCGCCGGCGCACGAGCTGGGCCAGGACAACGATGAGGTGTACCAAACCCTGCTGGGTGTTGACGCTGAGGAATACCTGCAGCTCAAGGCGCAGCGTGTCATCTGAAGAGGCCCCATGACGATTCTCTCTGGCGTGCGCATCCTCGAACTGGGCGCCATCGGCCCCGTCCCGTGGTGCGCAATGCTGCTGGCCGACATGGGTGCCGACATCGTGTGCATTGACCGCCCTGGGGGCTCTGCGCGTGGCCCCGCCTCCGGCCGCGGCCGCACCCGGGTGGAGCTGGACCTCAAGCGCGACAACGATCTCGCGCAAGCGCTGGAGCTGGTGGGCAGCGCCGATGCCCTGATCGAAGGCATGCGCCCCGGCGCCACAGAACGTCTGGGAATCGGTCCCGAGGCATGCCTGGCCCGCAATCCCGCGCTTGTGTATGCACGCATGACAGGCTGGGGCCAGCACGGGCCGCTGTCCGCCCGGGCGGGCCATGACATCAACTACATCGGACTGTCGGGCGTATTGCACGCCATCGGCCCACGCGATCGGCCCGCGCTCCCGCTCAATCTGGTGGGCGACTACGGCGGCGGTGGCGCCTACCTGGCCATCGGGCTGCTCGCCGCGCTGCTCAAGGCCCGCCAGACGGGCCAAGGCGAGGTGGTGGACGTCGCCATGGTGGATGGCGCAGCGAGCTTGATGACGCTGCAGTACGACTGGCTCGCCGAAGGCCGGTGGCGGGACGAACGTGCGGCCAACCCGCTCGACGGCGGCGCCCCCTGGTACGACGTGTACGCCTGCAGCGACGGCAAATTCATGGCTGTCGGCGCGATCGAACCGGCGTTCTACGCGCAGCTGCTGGAAGGGCTTGGGCTGCAGGCGGCACAGGTACCCGACCGCGCGGACCGGTCCCAGTGGCCTGTGATCAGGACATTGTTTGCGCAGCGGTTTGCGCAGCACACGCGCGACGAATGGACGGAGCGCTTTGCAGCCACCGACGCTTGCGTGACACCGGTCCTCTCAATGGCCGAGGCCCCCAGCCATCCCCACAACGCGGAGCGCCAGACCTTCCTGCGCCACGGACAACACCCGGTGCCAGGGCCTGCCCCCCGCTTTGGCAGCGCCCCCCGCGAACTCGCGGCAGCCTCCACCCGCGCCACTGCGGCCGAGGCCGTGGCACGCTGGGCAAGCCCGCGCAAGCCACCCGCAGCCGGCTGAAGCAGTGCCCCGTGTGCGGGGCGCTTCGGACGCTGTGTGGGCGCAGCGCTGGAACCGGGGTCAAGCCACAGCGTGCGCGGCGGATTCCTGCGGTGTTTCCACCACCCGGGCCAGCAACGCGCCGGCAAAACGCTGGGCGAGCGGAATCCAGACCCGCACGGGATTGCCCTGGGCCACGGCCACGGGCTGGCCTTCCACGTTGCGCATCTCTTGCAGGCGCACCGTAGTGTTGCCACTGGGGTGTACTACTTCGATCAGGTCTCCCACGGCAAAGTGGTTCTTGGTTTCGACCTGCACCCAGTCGCCTTGCAGGCCCACTTCCGCCTGACCTTCAGCTCCCAGCACCTCGCCCACGTACTGGCTGCGCTGCGTGGCGGAGTGGCCGCTGAGGTAGTTCTGGTAGTCGTTGCTGGGGCGGCGCTCCAGCAGGCCGCCGGTGTAGCCGCGGTTGGACAAGCCTTCCAGCTCGATCAGCAGCTCGGGGTTGAACGGGCGGCCGGCCACGGCGTCGTCGATGGCGCGGCGGTACACCTGGGCGGTGCGGGCCACGTAGTACAGGCTCTTGGTGCGGCCCTCGATCTTGAGCGAATCGACGCCGATCTGCGCCAGACGCGCCACATGCTCCACCGCGCGCAGGTCCTTGCTGTTCATGATGTAGGTGCCGTGCTCGTCTTCCATGATGGGCATGAGCTGGCCGGGGCGGCCCGCTTCTTCGATCAGGTAGACCTTGTTGGCCTTGGGGTGGCGCTCGCCGCTGCCGGTGGTGGACGCAAAAGCCTGCTCGGCCTTCTGCTGCGCGGCTTCGAAGTTGAAGTCGCCTTCCATCTTCTGCGCGATGGCTTCGCCCGTCGTGGGGTCGATGTCGGCGTCGTGCGTGGCGTA
>Ga0308157_10007830_pt1 | contig 12296 bp, 10 predicted proteins | sample PhyBR1_FD_201035 | JGI IMG/M metagenome (GOLD analysis project Ga0308157, IMG submission 201035) | Phyllosphere microbial communities from UC Gill Tract Community Farm, Albany, California, United States - DLSLB.R1 | ecosystem: Host-associated > Plants > Phyllosphere > Unclassified | place: USA...
ACAAGCGAATCGAGAATCCTGAACTGAATTACTTCGACAACATTTGGAACCAGGATTCCATAAATGAAAACCACATACATAGTCACAAAAGTCGCACTGATTTTGTAATTAGCCTGAGCGAAAGAAATTCCAAGCAGCATACAAATAATGGAAAAGATACTTAAAATCACATGATTTTGTACAACAGAAACAATTCCGAATGCCAGTAAGCCCCCTAAAATGGTTCCGAAAATACGATTGTAAGACCGTTCTTTTGTTAAACCGTAACCCGGACGCATTATGACAACGATGGTTAATAAAATCCAGTAAACGTTTTGAAACGGAAGAAATTTCCCAACAATAAATCCAATTAAAATGGTTATAGTCAATCTTACAGAATGTCTGAAAATAGAAGAAGAAAAACTCAGGTTTTCAATCAGTGTGCGTAAAGGATAATATTGCGGGGTCAGGAATTTTTCAAGTTCCTTATCTTTGTCTTTAAGTTTGTAAGATTGCATTGCTAATGAGAAGGCTCTTTGTATAATCTTGATTTTTCCAACCTGATTTTTGGCATATTTCAGCATGTTGGTCAGCATCAGCACACCTTCTGCTGCTGCTTCTTTTCCTAATGTCTTTTCATAATCAAAAATGGCAAATTCCAGAGCGTCAAGTTCATTTTTTAAATCATTTTTATCAACGTAAACCGCAATATGATGCACGTTTTTTGAAAGTTTTTTTAAGGTAGAAGCAAGTTTGTATGCTACATTTTGATATGTTCTTAAAACATCCGGATGTTTGTCAAACTTTTCATGAATTTTACTGTGATCGAAAGACGTATATAAAGCTAGTTCCTGAATTTCAAGCAGAGTAATAAAAACCAGCAACATTTTTCGGTTCTGACTCGTAGCAGAGCTGCTTTGGTTTCCAATAAGCACTTTTCGTAAATCCTCATGAATCTCATTTAACTCTACCTGAATGCTTAGTTGTTTTTCGATAATTGTTTTTCGGTTAGCTTCCGGACTCCACAAATCTCCTCTCAGTTTTAAATACTTTGCGGTTAATCTGATTCCACGGGCAATTTCAAGTTCGATATATTTATAAGGCTGTATGAAATGAAAAGCAAGAGAAACAATTAGATATAAAATTCCTCCGGTAAAAATATAGCCTGAGTAAGCAAATGCTTCCCAGCCTTCATGTATATGTCCAAATGATAAAGAGATTGATATTAAAGCAGAAAACGAAACCAAAGTGGCTCTTTGACCATAGACAGAAATCATAGAGCATAAAAAAAGTAAAAATCCTAAAAAGGGATAAAATAAATAAGGATAAGGATAGACGAGATTTACCAATAAATTAACACCGGCTACAATAAACGAAGCTACAATCAATCCTTTTATTTTGTGGCTTAATGTACTTGGAATGTCGCTTGGGTAAGTATAAAAAGCACCCAACGCAATAGTAAAACCAATTTCAAAATGTCCTAAAAAATTAAAAATCAATACAGGAATAACAGAGGCTATTGTTACTTTTGAGGCATTTAAAAACGAAGTGCTGTTGGTGAATTTTACAATACGGTCAAACATATAAATTGGTTTAAAACAAAGGTAAGATAATTTGGCATAATTATGGCTGAGATTTCAAGGAACAGCCAAAAAGAGATTTAATATCTTATTTTCAAATGGTCATTGACTATTTTTTACTATTTTTGACTGCTAAATTTGAAAGACCAGAGTAAATATTTTAGAAAATAAAAACAACCAATATAACATAGATGATTTTACCAATTGTAGGATATGGGGATCCCGTTTTGAGAAAAGTTGGTGAGGTAATTACAACTGATTATCCAAACTTAAAAGAAACAATAGCAAATATGTACGAAACCATGTATAATGCATATGGTGTGGGACTTGCTGCGCCACAAGTTGGCCTGGCAATTCGTTTGTTTGTGATTGATACAGCGCCTTTTAGTGATGATGAAGAATTAAAAGAAGATGAGCAAAAAAGCTTAAAAGGTTTCAAAAAGACTTTTATTAATCCAAGAATTGTTAAAGAAGAAGGCGAGGAATGGAGTTTTAACGAAGGATGTTTAAGTATTCCTGATGTACGGGAGGATGTATATAGAAAACCAACGGTTACACTCGAATATTGTGAGGAAGATTTTGTAATGAAAACAGAAGTTTTTGACGGACTAATTGCGAGGGTTATTCAACACGAATATGACCATATAGAAGGAATTTTATTTACGGATAAAATATCATCTTTAAAGAAACGCCTGATTCAAAAGAAACTGAAAAATATTACCGAGGGTAAAACTTTTCAGGAATACAGAATGAAATTTGCATCCGCTAAAAAAGGCAGATAATATAATACACCAAAAATTCTTAATACTAATTTAATAAACATGAATTTAGACAAAATTTTAGCCATTTCAGGAAAGCCTGGTTTATATGTATTGAAAGTGCAAACGCGTACAGGTTTTGTGGCAGAATCATTATTAGACGGAAAAAAAATTACTGTAAACTTAAAAAGCAATGTAAGTTTATTATCTGAAATTTCAATTTATACTTACGAAGGAGAGAAGCCTTTGACAGAAGTAATGCAGCGTATTGCCGTTAAAGAAAATAAAGAGCAGGCAATTTCACATAAAGAAGACAATGCAAAATTGACTGCTTATTTTAAAGAAATTTTGCCAGAGTACGATGAAGAAAGAGTGTATCCGTCTGATATTAAAAAAGTATTAAACTGGTATAACATGCTTCAGGCAAAAGGGCTGGTTACTGATGAAGCGCCTGCTGCAACTTCAACATCAGAAGAAATTGCTGTTGAAGAACCGGTAAAAAAAGCTCCTGCAAAAAAAGCAAAAGCTAAAAAAGAATAATAGTAGTTTTACATTCAAATATATTAATCCTGTTAAGATGTTTTCTTGGCAGGATTTTTTACTTTTACAGGAATCGGTTACCATATAAACTTCAAAAAAAATGAGCAAAGAACTTCAGCTTAAAGCCTTCGAAAGATTATTAATTATCATGGATGAACTTCGTGAGCAATGCCCATGGGATAAAAAGCAAACTTTGCAAACCCTTAGACATCTTACTATCGAAGAAACTTACGAATTAGGAGATGCTATTCTGGATAATGATTTGAGTGAAGTTAAAAAAGAACTGGGAGATCTATTGCTTCACATCGTTTTTTATGCCAAAATAGGTTCTGAAACCAATGATTTTGATATAGCCGATGTGTGTAATGAAATCTGCGATAAACTGATTCACCGTCATCCTCATATTTACAGTGATACTGTTGTAAAAGACGAAGAAGAAGTCAAACAAAACTGGGAAAAACTAAAGCTTAAAGAAGGAAAAAAATCTGTTTTGGAAGGTGTACCACGAAGTTTACCGGCATTAGTAAAAGCAAGCAGAATACAGGATAAAGTAAAAGGCGTGGGTTTTGACTGGGAAGAACCGCATCAGGTTTGGGATAAAGTACAGGAAGAACTGCAGGAATTGCAAGTTGAAGTTAAATCCGGAAACCAGGATAAAATCGAAGCCGAATTTGGTGATGTTTTATTCTCAATGATTAATTATGCCCGATTTTTAAATGTAAATCCTGAAGATGCCCTGGAACGAACCAATAAAAAATTTATCAAACGCTTTCAGTATTTAGAAAGTAAAGCAGAGGAATTAGGAAAACCGATGATGGAAATGACTTTGGCAGAAATGGATGTATTTTGGAACGAAGCCAAAAAACTATAACTGTTCAGCCAGTTTTTTCAGGGCTTTTACGTTTTTAAGTACAATTTTTTTACCTACGAGTTCAATTAATTCCAGTTTGTTAAAATCAGATAGTAATCTTATACAGCTTTCTGTTGCTGTACCAATCATACCAGCAAGCTCTTCTCTGGTTAGCTGTACTTTCAGTGTTTTATCCTCGTCTTCGCCAAAAGCATCGTGTAAATACAATAAGGTTTCTGCAAGCCTTTGTTTTACCGTTTTTTGAACAAGGGCAATTTTATCGTTTTCAGATTCTTTCAAATCTTCACAAACAGATTGCATCATATTCAATGAAAACTGATTGTTGTTATTAAAAAAGTTTATGATTTCAGATTTTGGGATAAAGCAAACTTCCATGTCGGCAATTGCTTTTGCAGATAAATTTGCAGGCTCGTTACTAATCATGGAGCGTTGTCCTAAAAGCTCTCCGGATTTTACCAGTTTTATAATCTGATCTTTTCCGTTGGCGCTCAATTTAGAGAGTTTTCCGACACCATCTTTTACACAAAAAACACCGTTGGTGATTTCCCCTTCCTCAAAAATCGCTTCTCCTTTTTTTATTTTGTGTGTCGTTTTACTGTTTGCTAGTTTTATAACTTCTTCTTTATTAAGTGCTTTTAAAGAAGAAAGCTGGCGTACGATACATTGGTCACATTTATTCATAGCAAAAGTATTTTATCGCAAAATTAACTAATATTCGCTTTCGCAGGTTAAATTATTTCAAAAAAGACAGATAAAATCTCTCATTAAAGTCGAGCTATTTTATTTTCTGAAGTCTAGAAATCAATTTCATATAACATGATAAATGTCATATTTATAGAGACTTATTATTTTGAATATTTGCTGCAATAAAACAAACAAATTATGAGCGGGCAGAGTTGTTTTCATTGTGGACTTACAATTCCTAAAAATGAGGTAATCAATTTTGATGAAAAAAAATTTTGCTGTACAGGCTGTAAAACAGTTTACGAAATTTTTAGCCTTAATGATCTAACCTGCTATTATGATTTTGAAAAATCGCCAGGTGCTACTCCGCAGGACATTAAGGGAAAATATGACTTTTTAGACAATGAAGTCATCATCTCTAAAGTTTTGGAATTTCAGGAAGGCTATACTTCAATTGTATCCTTAAATATTCCACATATTCACTGCAGTTCATGTATCTGGCTGCTTGAAAACCTTAATCGTTTGCACCCTGGAATCAGTATGTCGCAGGTTAATTTTCCTGAGAAAAAAGTCAGAATTACGTTTAACTCTGAAACAGTTTCTTTAAAATCAATTGTCTATTTGTTAAGTTCAATTGGGTATGAGCCTTACATTAGTTTAGAAAATTACGAAACAGGAAAAACTAAGGTTGACAGAAGTCTGACTTATAAATTAGGTGTTGCTTTTTTCTGTTTTGGAAATATAATGCTATTGTCATTCCCGGAATATTTTGAAATGAAGGAATTTTGGCTGGATAGCTATAAACCTTTCTTCAGGCTTTTGATTTTTCTTTTGGCATTGCCAAGTTTTCTCTATTCTGCGAGCGGTTATTACATTTCGGCGTATCACAGTATTAAAACGAAGATGCTAAATATTGATATTCCGATTGCTCTGGGAATTATCGTAATGTTTATTCGTAGTTCTTACGATATGCTAATGGATCATGGACCGGGATTTTTTGATAGTCTGGCGAGTCTGGTTTTCTTTATGCTGCTCGGTAAAATGTTCCAGACCAAAACCTATAGTTTTCTGAGTTTTGAAAGAGATTTTAAATCGTATTTTCCAATCGCAGTTACCCGAATAAATCCCAATACATCTGAAGAAAGTGTGCCGATTTATGATGTTTTAAAAGGAGACAGGTTATTAATCCGAAATCAGGAGTTAATTCCGGTTGATGGAATTCTGATTAGCGAAAAAGCAGAAATAGATTATAGTTTCGTTACCGGAGAAGCAGTTCCGATTACTAAAAAATCTGGTGACAAAGTTTTTGCCGGTGGAAAACAAATTGGAAAAGTAATTGAAATGGAAGTCCTGCATTCGGTTTCACAAAGTTATCTGACGCAGCTTTGGAGTAATGAAATTTTTCAGAAAAAAGTAGATCAAAAGCATAAAACCATAACAGATGCAATAAGCCGGTATTTCACCCCAATCTTACTGCTTATTGCATTTGCTGGTTTTGGGTACTGGATATTTATTGATACAAATACAGCTTTTAATGTTTTTACAGCAGTTTTAATTGTTGCCTGTCCTTGTGCACTGGCACTTACAGCTCCGTTTACTTTTGGGAATATTCTCAGAATTATGGGAAAACAAAAAATGTATCTTAAAAATGCTTTGGTGATTGAACAGCTGGCAAAAGTTGATACCATCGTTTTCGACAAAACCGGAACAATTACGACCAACAAAAAATCAAATATTGCATACCAAGGAAATGTACTCTCGGATGAAGATTATGTGTTGATTAAAAATGTACTTCGGGGATCCAATCACCCTTTAAGCAGAATGTTGTATGATTTTCTGCCGGAAGTAAAAAGAATTAAAATTGATGCATTTGAGGAAATTACCGGAAAAGGTATTCTGGCTTCTTTTGAAAATAAAACAATCAAAATTGGTTCGGCTTCTTTTGTTGAAAGTACTAATAATACTGATGAAATAGAAAAAACGGCACTTCATATTAACATTGACGGGATATATTACGGGCGATTTAATTTTCAGAATCAGTATAGAGATGGTCTCAGAACGTTATTTGATACTTTGAATAAAAATTATGAAATAAAAGTTCTTTCCGGTGATAATGATGGAGAAAGAGCCAATCTGGAAACTATTCTGCCAAAAGGCATCGAACTTATCTTTAATCAGAAACCGGAACAGAAGCTGGAATTTATTAGAAAACTTCAAGAAAGCGGGCACAATGTAATGATGGTAGGCGATGGACTGAACGATGCTGGTGCTTTGGCTCAAAGTAATGTTGGGATTTCTATTTCAGAGAATGTCAATGTGTTTTCTCCGGCTTGCGACGCAATTCTGGATGCCGGTGAATTTTCGCGACTGAATTACTTCTTAAAATTATCTCATAAATCGATTATGATTATCAAAATGAGTTTTGGTTTATCGCTTATTTATAACGTAGTGGGACTTTTATTTGCTGTTACAGGTAATCTGCTTCCGCTGGTTGCTGCGATTATTATGCCTTTAAGTACAATTACGATTGTAAGTTTTGTGACTTTGATGTCTAACTATTTTAGCAGTAATAAGTTAGGTTTGGATAAAGAGTAGGTTTTACATCGTCTGCTTATGAATTTAACATAAGTATTTGACTATGATAAATATCATATTTTATCAGGTATCAAGGCTATAATTTTGTTAGTATAAATTTTAAGGATATGAGTGTTATTTATCTATTAATTTCAGTAAGTATTTTTGTTGCAATCTGTTTTTTTATTGCCTTTATAGCGGCTGTCAAATCCGGACAGTACGACGATGATTACACACCCTCGGTCAGAATCCTCTTTGATGATGAAACCAAAATTACCTCTCAAAATAATAATTTACCAAAACAAGTTTAATTATGGAAATGGAACAATTTTACTACGATAACAAAATCGTAAAAAAATTCATTTATGCCACCATCCTTTTTGGAGTAGTGGGTATGTTAGTGGGGCTGACCCTGGCGGTTATGTACCTTTTTCCCAACATGACTGATGGGGTTTCGTGGCTTAGTTATGGGCGTTTAAGGCCTTTGCATACCAACGCTGTAATTTTTGCTTTTGTTGGGAATGCCTTTTTTGCGGGAATGTATTATTCGCTGCAAAGATTACTGAAAGCCAGAATGTTCAGTGATTTTTTAAGTAATCTGCATTTCTGGGGATGGCAGCTTATTATTGTTGCTGCAGCCATTACATTGCCATTAGGGTATACTTCTTCAAAAGAGTATGCTGAACTGGAATGGCCTATTGATATTGCAATTGCATTGATCTGGGTGGTAATGGGAATCAATATGATAGGTACAATGATTCGTCGTAGAGAGCGCCATTTGTATGTAGCTATCTGGTTTTACATTGCGACATTCGTTACAGTAGCAGTTTTACATATTTTCAATAATATAGAAATTCCGGTTTCAGGATTAAAAAGTTACTCTGTATATGCTGGTGTTCAGGATGCCTTGGTGCAATGGTGGTACGGACATAATGCAGTGGCGTTTTTCTTAACCACTCCATTCTTAGGATTGATGTATTATTTTATTCCTAAAGTAGCCAATAGACCGGTTTATTCTTATCGATTGTCGATCATTCACTTTTGGTCTCTAATCTTTATCTATATCTGGGCCGGACCACACCATTTATTATATTCTGCTTTGCCAAACTGGGCTCAGAATTTGGGTGTAGCATTTTCAGTTATGCTGATAGCGCCGTCCTGGGGAGGTATGATCAATGGATTATTGACTTTAAGAGGTGCCTGGGATAAAGTTCGTGTAGAACCGGTATTGAAATTTTTTGTAGTAGCCATTACAGGGTACGGAATGGCGACTTTTGAAGGTCCAATGCTTTCTTTTAAAAATGTAAACGCTATTGCGCATTATACAGACTGGATCGTAGCACACGTGCACGTAGGGGCTTTGGCCTGGAACGGATTCATGTCTTTCGGTATTATTTACTGGCTGATTCCACGAATGACAAAAAGCACATTATTCTCAACAAAATTAGCCAATTTCCATTTCTGGATTGGAACTTTAGGAATCATCTTGTATGCTTTACCTATGTATGTTGCAGGATTCCAGCAGGCATCTATGTGGAAACAGTTTAATCCGGACGGTACTTTGACCTATGGAAACTTCCTTGAAACTGTTACAGCCATTATACCATTGTATTGGATGAGAGCTATAGGTGGAAGTTTGTACTTAATCGGAATGCTGACGCTGGTTTACAATATCATCATGACTGTCAGAGCTGGACAGCCTGTAGAAGACGAATTAGCTCAGGCTCCTGCATTGCAGACCATTAAAAGCGGCAGAATTAGTGGAGAAAAATTCCACTCATGGTTAGAAAGAAAACCGATCCAATTATCAATTTTAGCAACTATTGCGATTTTAATTGGAGGTATTATTCAGATTGTACCAACGATTATGGTAAAATCGAATATTCCAACGATTTCAAGTGTAAAACCATATACGCCTTTAGAACTGGAAGGCCGTGATTTATACATTAGAGAAGGCTGTGTGGGCTGTCACTCACAATCAGTTCGTCCTTTTAGAAGTGAGGTAGAGCGTTATGGTCCTCAGGCCAAAGCAGGAGAATTTGTTTACGATCATCCATTCTTATGGGGATCAAAACGTACAGGTCCTGATTTGCAGCGAGTAGGTGGCAAGTATAATGATAACTGGCACTTTAACCATATGTGGAATCCACAGAGTACATCTGCAGGATCAATTATGCCGGGTTATAAATGGCTGTTTGATAACAAACCATTGGATATCTCCTTAATCGAAAAGAAAATGAAAGTTATGGTTTCGCTAGGAGTTCCTTATTCAGAAGCAGAAGTTGCTAATGCACAAAAAACATTAAGGACTCAGGCTCTTTCAATTGAAAAAAGCTTAGAAAATGACCCAGACTATGTAAAAAGTTATGAGGATAGCAGAAAAAAAGCCGCTGCAAAAGGAGAAAAATTTGTTCCTATGAACGAAAGAGAAATTGTAGCCCTGATTGCTTACATACAAAGGCTTGGAACTGATATTAAAGTAAAAGAAACTTCAAAATAACAGCATTATGTTTGAACAGATAAAACACAATATGGAAACAATATCGGGTATAGAAATTTACCCGATTCTTTCCCTTCTGATTTTCTTCTTCTTTTTTGTAGGATTAGGTTTCTGGGTGTTTTCATACACAAAAGATAAAATCAGAGAGATGAGTCAAATTCCTCTTGAAGAGGGAAATATTATAATTTCAAAAGATAAATAAAATGAAAAAGTTTTTTCCAGTATATGTTAGATTGCCATTGGTTTTCTTTATCGTATTTGCTTTGATGGAATATTTTATAGACTCAGGGGACAGACCTGCATTTATCAAATATCCAATGGTTTCAGTCTTTTTATTTGTCTTTTTGTTTATTCTGATTGCTATCGAAATTACACTTCATGCTGTAAATCGCGTCATGTATCAATTATTGTCTCCGGAAGAAAAAGAAAAGCTGGCTTACGAAGAAAGTCTGAGTTTCAAGGAAAGTACCTGGTTTAAAAATCTGATGCACAAGCTTACGAAAACAGAGCCAATTGAAAAAGAAGGCGACTTGTTGATGGATCACGATTACGATGGAATCAAAGAACTGGATAATAATTTACCGCCATGGTGGGTGTATTTATTCTATATCTGTATCATTTTTGGCGTTGCTTATGTCTTTTATTTTGATGTTTTTGGCGGAGACAATCAGGAAATGGAATTGAAGAAAGAAATGGCTCAGGCAAAAATTGAGGTAGAAGAATATCTTAAAACCGCTCCGGATCTGATGGACGAAAAAACAGTAGTTCTGCTTACAGATGAAGCAAGTTTAGCTGCCGGAAAAGAAATTTTTACCACTAATTGCGCAGCCTGCCACAGAGCAGATGCCGGAGGACAAATTGGTCCGAATTTAACAGATGATCATTGGATTTTGGGCGGTGGAATCAAAAATGTTTTTCATACTATAACCAATGGAGGGCGAGACGGAAAAGGAATGGTTTCCTGGAAAACGAACGGTATGAAACCAAAAGAAATTCAAAAAGTAGCAAGTTACATTTTGTCTTTACAGGGAAGTAATCCAAAAGACGCGAAAGCAGCTGAAGGTGAAGTATGGGTAGACGAAAGTGCTTCAAAAAAGGATGCCACAGCAAAATAAACAATAAATAATTACAGCAGTTTAAAAAATAATTATCATGTCAAATTTACCAGACGAAGCTTTTAGGGATACCATCGGAACCATTGATGAAGGCGGGAAACGAAAGTTTATTTTCCCTAAAAAACCGTCTGGTAAGTTTTACGAGTATCGCAAAATAGTCAGTTATGTTTTATTGGCGATTCTGATTGCTAATCCTTTTATCAAAATTAACGGAAACCAGTTCATGATGTTCAATATCATAGAACGTCGTTTTAATATTTTTGGATTCCCTTTCTGGCCGCAGGATTTTTATCTTTTTGTGATTTCAATGCTCGTTGGGGTTGTCTTTGTAATTCTGTTTACGGTCGTTTTCGGAAGGATATTTTGCGGATGGATTTGCCCTCAGACGATTTTCCTCGAAATGGTTTTCCGCCGAATTGAATATTGGATAGATGGAGACCGCGGTGCTCAATCACGTTTGGCTAGACAGGAATGGAACGCAGAGAAAATCCGAAAAAGGCTCACAAAATGGTTTATCTTCTTCCTGATTTCTTTCGGGATTGCAAATGTTTTTCTAGCCTATTTAGTGGGTAGCGATACCTTGTTCTTAATGATAGAGCAGGGACCGATTGAACAAGCTGGTAATTTTACTGCCCTGCTTATTTTTACCGGTGTTTTCTATTTTGTTTTTGTATGGTTTCGCGAACAGGTTTGTATTATCGCCTGTCCGTACGGAAGATTACAAGGGGTGCTTTTAGACAATAAATCCATAAATGTAGCCTATGATTTTGTTCGGGGAGAAAAAGAACAGGGTCGTGCCAAATTCAATAAAAAAGAAGACCGGGCATTAACCGGAAAAGGCGATTGTATCGATTGCCATCAATGTGTGCACGTTTGCCCAATGGGAATCGACATTCGAAACGGAACCCAATTAGAATGCACCAATTGTACAGCCTGTATTGATGAATGCGATTCGATTATGGATTCAGTGGGTCTGCCAAAAGGATTGATTCGTTATGCGTCTGAAGACGAAATAGAGAAAAAAGAGCCTTTCAAATTCACAACCCGAATGAAAGGATACACAGCAGTCTTATTTATTCTGTTGAGTGTTTTTGTTGGAATGTTGTTTTTAAGAACCAATGTCGAAGCGATTATTTTACGTTTGCCTGGACAGCTTTTTCAGCATAAAGGCGATAAAATCAGTAACGTTTATACGTATAAAATCGTAAACAAGACTATGAAAGATTACAGCGATATTCATTTTGAATTGATTGATCAGAAAGGCGAAATCAGCAAGGTGGGAGAACAGCATTTTAAAGTAGCAAAAGAAGGCATTTCACAAGGAACATTATTCATAGAAATCAATGAAGTCCTTTTGGAAAGTGATAAAACCAAAGTTAAAATAGGAGTTTATAATGGAAAAGAATTACTCGAAACTACCACAACAAATTTTTTAGGACCACGAAGTTTTAATTAAAAGATTTAATCATGAAAATAAATTGGGGAACAGGAATTGTCATAGCATTCGGATTGTTTATGACCTTTATATTATATTTTGTTTTTGAAGTGCAGTCCAACAGTAAATACGACAACGATTTGGTTGTTGAAGAATATTACAAGCACGATTCGCATTTTCAGGAGGAGATGGCACGAATTCAAAACGCACATGATTTACAGTACAAACCTTCGATTAAGTATGTGGAAGACGGAGTAAAA
>Ga0308157_10007832_pt1 | contig 12295 bp, 8 predicted proteins | sample PhyBR1_FD_201035 | JGI IMG/M metagenome (GOLD analysis project Ga0308157, IMG submission 201035) | Phyllosphere microbial communities from UC Gill Tract Community Farm, Albany, California, United States - DLSLB.R1 | ecosystem: Host-associated > Plants > Phyllosphere > Unclassified | place: USA...
CGTGATGACGCGTATTCAGCGCGATTATCCGCAGGCCGAATCGGTGCACCGGCTGGATATGGCGACCAGCGGGGTGATTGTTGTGGCGCTGCACAAAGCCGCTGAGCGTGAGCTGAAGCGGCAATTTCGTGAGCGTGAGCCACAGAAAAGCTATATGGCGCGCGTCTGGGGCCACCCGCAGCCGGAAACCGGTCTGGTTGATTTACCGCTGATCTGTGACTGGCCGAACCGGCCAAAGCAGAAAGTGTGTTTTGAAACCGGCAAAGCCGCACAGACCGAGTATGAAGTACTGGAGTATGCCAGCGACAACAGCGCGCGCGTGCGCCTGAAGCCGATTACCGGTCGTTCGCATCAGCTGCGCGTGCATATGCTGGCATTAGGCCACCCGATTCTCGGCGATAATTTTTATGCGCACGAGGAAGCCAGAGCAATGGCATCAAGATTACAGCTGCATGCGGAAATGCTGACGATTACTCATCCTGAGTATCAGACGCCGATGACCTTTCGTCAGCCGGCAGATTTTTAGTTACGCCAGACTCTCGCTTATTCAGGCGTCGGTGGCGCCGTCAGTTCAGGTGCGGCCAGCGCGCAAAAATCGGAACGTACACAAAGTACATAAGGATTTTGCGCACTGCCCAAGCCTGAAATGGCAAGTAAGCCAGCCTGGATTACTTGAAATTCTTCTCGCGTTTGATCAAATCATACGCCGCCTGAATCTCCTGCGCCTTTTGCTTTGCCATCTCCATCATCTCCGGCGGCAGCCCTTTGGCAACCAGCTTATCCGGATGGTGTTCGCTCATCAGCTTACGATACGCACGTTTAATGGTGGTGCTGTCATCGCTGCTTTTCACTCCCAGCACGCTGCAGGCATCTTCCAGCGTTGGCCCACGCGGAGCCTGCTGAAAACCGCCGTGTGAAGAGCCGCCCCAGGATTGATTGCTGCCGCCAAACTGCTGGCCCCCTTCCATCATGCGCAGAAACTGGTCGAACTGCGTGCGAGAGATGCCCAGCTCTTCGGCAATCACATACAACACCTGACGTTCATTGGGGTGCAGTGAACCATCAGCAAAGGCGGCCTGAATCTGAATTTCCAGAAACATCCTAATCAGATCAAAACGACCAAAACAGGCGCTGCGCAGTTCGCGCAGTTTATTTCGCAACGGATATTCACCCTGCTTACCTTCGCGGAATGCCCGCTGGGCAGCGGTACGCGCCTCACCGTGTAACTGCATCCGATCCATCAGCAGTGATGCCATCTGGATATCCGCGTCGGTTACACGCCCTTTAGATTTGGTTAAATGCCCCATTACCTGGAAGGTGGTGCGAAAAAATAATGTTTGTCGCGTTTGTTGATTGGCAAAATAGCCCTGCCCTTGCGCACCGCGAATCTTATCGACCATATGGCCAATAATCAGGCCAATTGCCAGACCCCAGAAGCCCGCTCCTGACATCAAACCCAGCACAAGGCCGAGTACTTTTCCCCAATAGCGCATATACTCCTCAATTCGCCATGCTCAAGGCTAAAAATTGCATTATCATACCTGTCATTTATCTCAGAGCCTAACGGCAACGCGGGTAAACGAGCAGGATTAACACTAGCGCAACGCAGTTGAGTAAGTTAGTCTCTGACCGTTTGTCGGCATGATGCCTGTTATCACGGAATTCTCGATACCGCGTATGAAAAAACGTATACCTACTTTGCTGGCCACTCTGATTGGCTCAGCACTATACAGCCAGCAGGTGCTTGCCGACGATTTGATGTCGCAGTGCATGCTTGGCGTGCCAAGTTTTAACCGGCCACTGGTTGAAGGCAAAACCGATCAATTGCCGGTAACGATCAACGCTGATAACGCGAAAGGCAATTATCCCGACAATGCGGTATTCAGCGGTAATGTTGATGTTCAGCAAGGGAACAGTCGCCTGCAATCTGATGAAGTTCAGCTTCACCAGAAAATGCTGCCGGGCCAGACTGTGCCGACGCGCACCATCGACGCACTGGGAAATGTGCACTATGACGACAATCAGGTCATCCTGAAAGGTCCGAAAGCCTGGTCAAATCTGAATACAAAAGACACTAACGTCTGGAACGGCAACTATCAGATGGTAGGCCGCCAGGGGCGTGGTCAGGCCGATCAGATGAAACTGCGCGGTGAAAATCGTTACACTATTCTGGAAAACGGCACCTTTACTTCCTGTCTGCCTGGCGATAACAGCTGGAGCGTGGTCGGTTCAGAAGTGATTCAGGACCGCGAAGAAGAAGTGGCTGAGATCTGGAACGCGCGCTTTAAAATCGGCGCGGTACCGGTGTTTTACAGCCCATACCTGCAGTTGCCCATCGGCGATCGTCGCCGCTCCGGCTTCCTGATCCCGAATGCAAAATACGGCAGTAATAACGGCTTCGAATTTATGCTGCCTTATTACTGGAACATCGCGCCAAACTTTGATGCGACGCTGACGCCGCACTACATGAGCAAGCGCGGTGTGCAGTGGCAGAACGAGTTCCGCTATCTGACCGTTGCCGGCACCGGTCTGGTGCAATTTGACTATCTGCCTTCGGACAATCAGTACAATAAAGATCAGGCCGAGCGCGGGAACACCGATGACAAAGATTCAAATCGTTGGTTCTTCTACTGGCGTCATGCTGGCGTCTACGATCAACACTGGCGCTTCAATGCCGACTTCTCGAAGGTCAGCGATCCCTACTATTTCAACGATCTCGACTCGCCTTACTATTCGTCTACCGATGGTTATCTGACGCAGAAATTCAGCATCGGCTACGCGGAAGAGAACTGGAATGCGACGATTTCCAGTAAAGACTTCCAGGTGTTCCCAATTAACAACACCAGAAACGTTTATCGTGCGCAGCCACAGTTTGATTTTAACTGGTATCAGAATGATGTCGGCCCGTTTGACACCCATCTGTATGCACAGGCGGTTAAGTTTACCAACGTAAACGATCGCTATCCGGATGCGACGCGCTTACATCTTGAGCCAACCATCAATCTGCCGATGTCCAACGGTTGGGGTAGCCTGAATACCGAAGCAAAACTGCTGGCGACGCACTATCAGCAGGATGATGTTGAATATTTCAACTCACTGCCGGCCAATGCCAATAATCAGCTGGATGAGTCGGTTAACCGCGTGATGCCGCAGTTTAAAGTTGACGGCAAGGTGGTCTTCGACCGCGAGATGAACTGGGCAGAAGGGTATACCCAGACGCTGGAGCCACGCGCCCAGTACCTGTATATCCCGTATCGCAACCAGAGTAATATCAACTCGTATGACTCCACGCTGCTGCAATCTGACTATACCGGCCTGTTCCGTGATCGTACTTACAGCGGCCTCGATCGTATCGCCTCCGCTAACCAAGTGACCACCGGTGTCACGTCGCGTATTTTTGATAACGATCTGGTTGAACGTTTTAACGTTTCTGTGGGTCAAATCTACTCGTTTACCCCTTCCCGCACCGGTCTGAATACCGTTAGCGATGAAGATGATACTGGCAGCCTGGTGTGGGCCGGTGATACATACTGGAAGATTAGCGATCGCTGGAGCACCCGCGGCGGCATTCAGTACGACACGCGTCTGGATAATATTTCGCAGGGAAATGCGGTGCTGGAATATCGTCGTGACGCTGACCGCATGGTACAGCTTAACTATCGTTACAGCAGCCCGGAGTACGTTGCGTCAGCGCTGCAACAGAACATTTCGGCCAACCCGATCTACAAAGATGGTATTTCTCAGGTTGGTATGACGGCTAGCTGGCCAATTGCTGATGCCTGGTCCGTTGTAGGTGCATACTACTACGACACCAAAGCACAACAGCCTGCCGATCAGCTGGTCGGCCTGCAGTACAGTTCGTGCTGCTATGCTATCCGCCTGGGTTATGAACGCAAAATCAACGGTTGGGAAAACGACAACAGTAAATACGACAACCAAATCTCGTTCAACATTGAACTGCGTGGCCTGAGCTCTAACTACGGCTTAGGAACCGGTCAAATGCTGCGTCAGGGTATTCTGCCTTACCAGCGCGCTTTCTGATGTTGTAATGTCTGGCATGCAAACCCGCAGTGCGGAAAAGAATGGAAAAAGTATGAAGAACTGGAAAACGCTGATCCTTGGTGTGGCGCTGGCAGCCAATACCGCGTTTGCAGCACCACAAGTTGTTGATAAAGTCGCCGCAGTGGTAAACAACGGCGTGGTACTAGAAAGCGATGTAAACGGCATGATGCAATCGGTCAAAGCGCAAGCGCAGCAGGCCGGGCAGCAGCTGCCTGACGATAAAACGCTGCGTCACCAGATTGTTGAACGTCTGATTATGGATAACATCCTGCTGCAGATGGGTAAACAGATGGGCGTACAGATCACCGATCAACAGCTTGATCAGGCGATCGCTAACATCGCGGCGCAGAACCAGATGTCAATGGATCAGATGCGTAGCCGTCTGGCCTATGATGGCGTCAATTACGGCACTTATCGCGAGCAGATTCGTAAAGAGATGCAGATCGCCGAAGTGCGTAATAACGAAGTACGCCGTCGCGTTACCATTCTGCCGCAGGAAGTCGACACGCTGGCAACTCAGGTCGGCGCACAGAATAACCGTGGAACCGAGCTGAACCTTAGCCACATTCTGCTACCGCTGCCGGAAAACCCGACTCAGCAGCAGGTTGATGATCAGGAAAACCTGGCGAATCAGCTGGTCGGCGAGATCAAAGGCGGCGCTGACTTTGGTAAGTTAGCAGTGACTTACTCGGCTGATTCTCAGGCGCTGAAAGGCGGCAACATGGGCTGGGGCAAAATCGAAGAGTTGCCAACGCTGTTTGCCCAGGCGCTGAGCACGGCGAAAAAAGGCGATATCGTCGGCCCAATTCGTTCTGGCGTCGGTTTCCACATCCTGAAGGTCAATGACCTGCGCGGCGAGAGCCAGAACATTTCGGTTACCGAAGTGCATGCCCGCCACATTCTGCTGAAGCCATCGCCGGTACTGACCGATGCGCAGGCGCGCCAGAAACTGGAGCAGGTTGCTGCTGATATTCAAAGCGGAAAAACCGACTTTAGCAGCGCGGCAAAACAGCTGTCTGATGACCCAGGTTCTGCCAATCAGGGCGGCGATCTCGGCTGGACGTCAGCTGAAGTCTATGACCCTGCGTTCCGTGATGCCTTGCTGAAACTGAATAAGGGCCAGCTCAGCCAGCCGGTTCACTCCTCTTTCGGCTGGCACCTGATTCAGCTGATGGATACCCGCCAGGTTGATAAAACTGATGCGGCGCAGAAAGAGCGTGCCTATCGCCTGCTGTTTAACCGTAAGTTTGCTGAAGAAGCACAAACCTGGATGCAGGAACAACGTGCCAGCGCTTACGTGAAAATCCTCGATCAGAATGCGCAGTAATCTGCGTGTGGCGATCACTCCCGGCGAACCCGCCGGGATTGGTCCCGATCTGACCATTCAACTGGCACAGCGCGACTGGCCGGTTGAACTGGTGGTCTGTGCCTCTCCGGCACTGCTGATTGAGCGCGCCGCCCTGCTCGGCCTGCCACTGGAGCTGCGAGAGTATCAAGCGGGTACTGCCGCGCAGCCACAACGCGCCGGTACGCTGACGGTGTTGCCGGTGGCAACGCCACAGCCGGTGACAATCGGTGAGCTAAGTGTGGATAACAGCCACTACGTACTGGAAACCCTGGCGCGTGCCTGTGACGGCTGTCTGAACGGCGAATTTGCCGCGCTGATTACCGGTCCGGTACACAAAGGGGTGATCAACGATGCCGGTATTGCCTTCAGTGGGCATACTGAATATTTCGCTGAGCGTTCCGCATGTGAGCGGGTAGTGATGATGCTGGCGACGGAAGAGTTACGCGTCGCGCTGGCCACCACCCACCTGCCGCTTAAAGATGTCGCCGACGCCATTACGCGTGAGAGCCTGCATGAAGTGATAGGTATTCTGCATCACGATCTGCAAAATAAGTTTGGCATTGCCAACCCACATATCTTCGTCTGCGGCCTTAACCCGCATGCTGGCGAAGGCGGTCATATGGGCCGCGAAGAGATTGATACCATTATCCCGGCTCTGAATGAGCTGCGCCTGCAAGGGTTACAGCTTACCGGCCCGTTGCCGGCGGATACGCTTTTCCAGCCGAAATATCTGCAAAATGCCGATGCGGTGCTGGCGATGTATCACGATCAGGGACTTCCGGTGCTAAAATATCAGGGATTTGGTCGCGCGGTGAATATCACCCTTGGCCTGCCATTTATCCGTACCTCTGTTGACCACGGCACCGCGCTTGAACTTGCGGGCCAGGGCACGGCGGATGCGGGCAGCTTTATCACGGCGCTTAATCTCGCCATTACCATGATCAAGAGCAGTAATGAATAATCGCGTCCACCAGGGCCACTTTGCCCGCAAACGTTTTGGACAGAACTTCCTCAACGACCAGTACATCATCGACAGCATTGTTTCCGCTATCCATCCGCAGCCCGGTGAGGCGATGGTGGAGATCGGTCCCGGCCTTGGCGCCCTGACCGAACCGGTAGGCGATCGCCTCGATGCCATGACCGTCATTGAGCTTGACCGCGATCTGGCGGCACGTTTGCAAACGCATCCGTTTCTCGGCCCTAAACTGACCATTTTCCAGCAAGATGCGATGACCTTTAACTTTGCCGAACTGGCAGAGCAGCAAGGCCAGCCGCTGCGGGTGTTCGGTAACCTGCCTTACAATATCTCCACGCCACTGATGTTCCATCTGTTCAGCTATACTGGTTCAATCCGTGATATGCACTTTATGTTGCAAAAAGAAGTGGTTAATCGTCTGGTTGCGGGTCCGGGCAGCAAAGCCTATGGCCGCCTGAGCGTAATGGCACAGTACTACTGCAATATCATTCCGGTGCTGGAAGTGCCGCCTGAGTCGTTTACTCCGGCACCTAAAGTTGAGTCAGCGGTGGTGCGTCTGGTGCCCCATACCACGCTGCCTAATCCGGTTGACGATATTCGCGCACTGAGCCGTATTACCACTGAAGCCTTCGGCAAACGCAGAAAAACCCTGCGCAACAGCCTCGGTCATCTGTTTTCGCTTGAAGTGCTTAATGAACTGGGCATCGATAACACGCTGCGTGCGGAAAATATTTCTGTCGCACAATACTGCCAGTTAGCTAACTGGTTAACTGCGCATCCTCAGCCGCAGGAGAACTAACAGATGATTGATTCGCCCCGAGTTTGTGTACAGGTGCAGAGTGTTTACGTTGAGTCGCAATCAGCACCTGATGAACAGCGCTACGTTTTCGCTTACACCATTACCATCCGCAATCTGGGGCGCAATCCTGTGCAGTTACTTGGCCGTTACTGGTTGATTACCAACGGTAACGGTCGGGAAACTGAAGTTCAGGGTGAAGGTGTGGTTGGAGAACAGCCACATATTGAGCCAGGCGAAGAATTTCAGTATACCAGCGGCGCGATCCTTGAAACGCCGATGGGCACCATGCAAGGCCACTACGTGATGATCGACCAGCAGGGTGAAACCTTTCACGTCGATATCCCGGTCTTCAGGCTGGCCGTTCAAACCCATATTCATTAAGAAACAGACTCAATGAGTACTTACCTGATTGGCGACGTCCACGGTTGCTATGACGAGCTGCAATCGCTGCTGGCACAAGTCGCCTTCGATCCACAGCAAGATACCCTGTGGCTGACCGGCGACCTGGTAGCACGCGGGCCGGGATCGTTAGAAGTCTTACGCTTTGTGCGCTCTCTGGGCGACTGCGTACGCCTGGTTCTGGGCAATCACGATCTGCATCTGCTGGCGGTTTACGCCGGTATCAGCCGTAATAAACCGAAAGATCGTATTACTCCGCTGCTGGAAGCACCCGATGCTGATGAGCTGATTAACTGGCTACGTCGTCAGCCGCTGTTGCAGGTTGATGAAGAAAAGAAGCTGGTGATGGCGCATGCCGGCATTACCCCACAGTGGGATATCGCCACGGCGAAGATGTGCGCACGCGAAGTGGAAGCGGTGCTCTCCAGTGACAGTTACCCGCTGTTCCTCGATGCCATGTACGGTGATATGCCTAATAACTGGACGCCGGAACTGAGCGGATTATCCCGCCTGCGTTTCAGTACCAACGCGCTGACGCGGATGCGCTACTGCTTCCCGAACGGTCAGCTGGATATGATCTGCAAGGATTCGCCGGAGTCTGCCCCGCCACCGCTGAAACCCTGGTTCGCCATTGAAGGGCCAGTGGCACGCGACTACACCATTATCTTTGGTCACTGGGCGTCGTTAGAAGGCCGCGGTACACCGCAGGGGATTATCGGGCTTGATACCGGTTGTTGCTGGGGCGGTAATCTGACGCTGCTGCGCTGGGAAGATGGCTCGCTGTTTACCCAACCGTCCAACCGTGAACGCGCGGTTGAAGCGTAGTCGGTGTAAGCGGAGATCGTTGCTACGGTCTCCGCTGTTATCTGTCAGTCCAGATTATTTCTTATCCCAGGCCTGTGCCCAACTGCTGCCCGTTCCTGGTGCATAGGCCCATTCTGCGCCTGCACACCAGGCAGTATACGGCCATGGCTTACATGCATACACTCCGCCAGCTGAACTGACCTTATCACCGGCTTTATAAGCAGTACCCGCGACATAGGCAGGATAGCCCGGCTGTGGATTTTCACCCGCTTCGGTAGTGACTGAAATCATTTCGCTCTTATCAGAATGATTATCAGAGGTATCAACCGCTTCAACCTGATACTGATAGGAAGTGCCTGCCGCCAGGCCGGTATCGATAAAGCTGGTCTGCAGCTGTTTCGTCAGCAACGCGCCGTTGCGATAAATATTATAGTGACGCACCGCGACATTATCGCTTGAGGCTTCCCACGACAGTTTCACCGCGTGCGCTCCGCTCGCCTCACCGTACAGACCCTGCGGAGTGCTCGGCTGCTCGTTATCTTCAGATGGCTTATCATCATCCAACACCACTGATGCCGCTTCGCTCGGCAGTGACAGATTGCCTGCTTTATCCACGGCGATAATCACATACTCGTAAGCATTGCCGTTAGTTACCTGATTATCGCTGAACTGCGGCGAAGTGGACTGACCGATCTCTTCACCATTGCGCCAAATCTGATACTGAGCAACGCCGACGTTATCGGTGGATGGCGTCCAGCTCAATGCAACCTGGCCCGATGAGGCGATCAGCTCTGGCTTACCCGGCTGGCTCGGTGCCTGATTATCCGGCTCGCCAACGAAATCTTCGTTAATCAACTTGCCGTAACGGTTGGCAAACTCATAACCGTAGGCATTGCCCGCCTTGCTGTGACCGGTGTCCCAGTTAATTGACCAGGTCATCAGCCCTTTAATCGGCGTACCCTGCGCCGTCAGGCGCTCCCAGGCAGAACGCACATCGGCTTCGTTGCGGGCATAACCGGTTGCGGCGGCATCCGGATTGCTCGGCAGGCCGATGACAAACTTATCGGCAGGAATCCGGATAAAGTCACGCGAGCCGTGAACCAGCGAATCTGTCAGATAGTACAAGAACTCCGCTTTTTTGCTGTCATCATTTTGCGCATACCAGCCGCTTCCGGCCGCGACGCCATCGCCACCCTGGTTGTAATACTGAGGAGAGATGAAGTCGTAATAGCCTTCGAGATTTTTGATCAGACCTTCGTAGGCTCCGCCATTCCGCAAATAAGGGAATTCCGGTGCCATACTAATAATAAAGTGCGGGTATTTATTCTTGACCAGTTTCAGTGCCGCCGGAATTTCAGTCTGGTTAGCGCCGGCCTTAATTGCGCTGCCTTCCAGATCGATATCCAAACCATCAAAACCGTACAGCTCAACCAGACGAATAATTTCATCAGCAAATTTCTGCGCGTCTCCGGCTTTAAGCTCAATATGCGCGTCAGCCCCCCCCAGTGATACTAATACCGCACGCCCCTGACTATTCAGCGTGGCGACCGCCTGACGGAACTGTGCATCCGTCATATTATAGGGTTTAAAAGTTGGGATACCGCTGCCTTCCATAAAAGCGATGGTAATAACATTATACTCGGCAGGAATACTGGTCAGTTCAACATCGGCAGCGCTACCTTGCTGATAACCATCTGATTTTGAAGCCCAGTTATGCCAGAACCCCACCATTATTTTTTTCCCGCTAATATCAGGAAAAACTGATGCGGCATCATTGGCAGCAGCAAAACTCGCAGAACCGGAAAGTACTCCCGCGATTAGCAGGCTGGCGGTGATAATGTTTTTTTTGAACAAGGATTTCATCGAATAATACTCCAGATAGATGATACTTTATCCAAACAAGTTAATATCACTCCGCCATCAATAAAATAAGCGACTTCCCGGAATGACGCAGAAATTTCTTTTATTAGTGTTTGATTTAGGTTTCGTTTTTAATAAACAGGAAAAATAAATTAATATTATTGTGGATATTCAATAACTTTCACTTTGGCTATTGACGACTGATGATGATCGTCAGTGACCGTCAGAATAAAACTGTATTCTGTCTGCTGATCTACCGCCATTAAACTAATATGCGCCTGCTGCTGATCATCATCTTCAAGCGTGACAGGCGGCCCGGATAACTGCTCCCAGCGCCAGCTCAGAGATCCACCTTCCGGATCTTTTGACTGCGATCCATCCAGCGTCACCCGCTCCGCTCCGCTAATGTGCTGCGTGTAGCCAGCGTTGGCGATCGGCGGTCGGTTTTCGGGCAGTTGCAAACTATCACCGTTTCCCAGACCTTCATGCACCGCATTCAGCAAATCACCGTTATCAGCGCTGATATCGCTGAGCAGCAGTCCACCCAGTCGCTGAGCATAAACATACTGCCCTTTTGCTTTCACCGAGCGCGGATTTTCATAGCTGAGCAGCTGCCGGGACGATTTGTTAAACAGAAAAGGCACCTCGGCTTTTTCGTCATAACCCGCTTGCCAGTGGCTGTCGTTCAATTGCTGCGTCAGATTACGATAACCGATCAGACTCGCTTCTCTGCTGCCGTTCAGCGGCCCCAGGGCGCGTCCGGTGAAAGGGTTTGCTTGCTGATGAGTGTCGACCCCCTGCCAGCCCTGGGCGTAACTGGCAAAACCCAGTACAATTTTATCACTACTGACTCCCTGATTAATCAACGCGCGCACGCTGTTATCAACGGCCGGCCGACGTTCGTCATACAGCGCGCTCTGATGCCAGGGGTATTGCTGCTCACCCGGCGCGACGCTGCCGTCGCCATTAAGGAAAATATGATCCAGATAGCGCTGAGCCTCAGCATAGTTCACTCTGGCAATACGCCGTGCGCCGCCATCAACCGTTGCGGTTAACTGATACTGTTTGCCGTTGCGGATGGCCAGCTCATCCATCATGGCCCGCAGCTCTTTCATTAATGCGGTGAAAATTGCGCCATCGGTTGGCTTACCGGGGTTTGCACCGACGCCGCCCCCGCCTGGATATTGCCAGTCGATATTAATCCCATCAAAAAACTTCCACGTCTGCAGCAGTACTTTTACCGAATCGACAAACTGCTGACGACGAAGCGGATCGTCCAACTGGCTGAAAGGATCAGAAAGCGTCGCTCCGCCGATTGAGGGCAGGATTTGTAGTTGTGGCAAACTTCTTTTCAGCATCATCAACTGACCAAAATGGCCCTGATAGCTACTCTGGCCACTTATTCCCTCACTGTTCTGCACCGCAGCGTAAAGATCCAGTAAGCCGACGCTAAAATCTGGCCGTCCGGCGCAGCTACGCATCAAAGCCTGATAGCGCTGTGGCTGACGTATTTTCAGGGTATGATTTATCATCTCGCCACCACAAATTGGCAGCTCTGCATAAAGCAGATGCGTCAGATTCTGTGCCGGAATGCTGCTCACCGGAAAATAGCCATCCTCACCGCCCCATTCGGTGAACGTGGCGGCGATGACTTTAGCCGAACGGTTCTGGTAAGGCTGATGGTTATCCGGCAGCGGGAGGTCTATCGGCTCCAGATGACTGCCGTCTGTGTCGGCCACGATCAGCGGATGTCTTTTACTGAAACTACAGCCTTCGACATTACACAGCTCAATCTGTAGCTGATAATGTCCGCCTTTCTTGATGATAAAACTGGCGCGTTGCTCGGCGCTGCTTCCGCTCCAGTGAACAATATCATCGACTAATATATTTGCACGTGTACCGCCGTCGCCACTCCAGGTATTCCACTTAACCGTCACCTTTGCTGCGGATTTAACGGTGACTAACTGTTGATAAGACTGCGCATTATAATCAATATCAACCAGCGAGGCGGTCAGATTATCCGTATCAGAAATCACCGCTTCACCAG
>Ga0308157_10007833_pt1 | contig 12294 bp, 11 predicted proteins | sample PhyBR1_FD_201035 | JGI IMG/M metagenome (GOLD analysis project Ga0308157, IMG submission 201035) | Phyllosphere microbial communities from UC Gill Tract Community Farm, Albany, California, United States - DLSLB.R1 | ecosystem: Host-associated > Plants > Phyllosphere > Unclassified | place: USA...
TCATGTCTGGATTATGGTTGTTGGTGCTGCCCCTGGCCGGATTGGCAGGGTATCTGTTACGTGATGTGCTGCTTGGCGTGCCGCGGTCGAACGAGGATTTTGTGTTCTGTTGAGGTGCGGGTGCTGTTTGTGTTTTTCAGACGCGCTGGCGTGAGTTGAACGCGTGGTCGGCGGAGCCGACCACCCTAGAAATAACGTTGATGAATCAGCCGATATTGCTGCCCCGGATCTTGCTGATATCCGAGTCGTCGCCCAGGTTACCCGCGCGCGGATCGAGGCTGCTGCCCGGTCCCTGGTTTGCCCGCGAGTCGCCCATGCCGGCGCCCGCGCCTCCGAGGCTGGAACCGGCATGCCCGGCGCCCACGCTCGAGCCCATCGCGCCGCCCGCGTAGCTTGCGCTGCCGGTCCCGGCGCCGCCCACCATGCCGCCCGTCGGTACGCCCGGCCCCATGGTCGGCGCGCCCGAGCGGTGCGGGTCGGTGCCATAGAAGCTGTGGATGCCGCTGGCCCAGCTCAGGTCGCTCATATCCGGCCAGGCATCCTTGTCGAAGCCCGGCGCGGTCTTGAGGCGGTCCTTGTCGATATTGAGCACAAAGCGTTTATTGACCGTGTCCAGGTGCAGCGCCTGCCATGGCACCGCGAACAGTTTTTCTCCCACGCCCAGGAAGCCGCCGAAAGCCAGCACGGCGTAGGCCACCTGGCCGGTCTGCATGTCCAGCATGATTTCCTTGATATCGCCCAGGTCTTCCTCGGCGGCGTTGACGACGCTGTCGCCAATCAAGGTGTCGGCGCCCATCAGGGAGGGGCCCGGTCCGGTGTTCGTGCTGTCCCTGTAGATACCGTATTTATCGCGATCTGCGTAGCCCATATGTTCCTCCATGTCTATTGACGTTGCGAACAATGCGACGATCATCCCGATTGGAGCAGACCGTCGCCCTACGAAGGAGTCATGATAGGACGCTACCGGTTCGGGGCGCGCGCGCTAGCGTCGAATGGGCTGGAGCGCTATGCGAGCCAGCGCACAGATCAGCCCGCGTGGCATGGCTAATCTGCCAAGGTATGTCTAGGAGGAAAATCAGATGACCGTCATTTCGCGCTGCACCAACGCCGGCCCGCTTGGCCAGCTGATCCGCACCAGGTCCTTCGCTTCGCTGCTGGCGCGCCTGCTGCGCCGCGGCTGACCGCCCGGCAGCGCCAGGCGGATCGAAGTGAACGCCTACGGTTGTCCGCCGCCGCCCGCCACGCCATACACATGGCCGGTGGTATAGCTCGATTCGTCCGACGCCAGCGTGACGAACACCGCCGCCAGCTCGGCCGGCTGGCCCGGACGCTTCATCGGCGTATCCTCCCCGAACTTCTGACGGCCCTCCGGCGAGTTACCTCCCGCCAGCTGCAGCGGCGTCCACACCGGTCCTGGCGCCACCGCATTCACCCGTATCCCTTTTGATGCCATCTGCTTGGCCAGCGACTTGGTAAAGGCCACCTCGAACGCCTTGGTCGCGGCATAGTCGAGCAGCTTTTCCGGCGGATCATAGGCCGTCTGCGACGAGGTATTGATGATCGCGCCGCCGGCCGACATGTGCGGGATCGCCGCCTTGGTGATCCAGAACACCGCATACACATTGGTCTTCACGGTCCAGTCGAATTGCTCGCTGGTGATGTCGAGGATCGACGCGTTGTTCTGCTGGCGCGCGGCATTGTTGACCAGGATGTCCAGGCCGCCCAGTTCGCGCACCGCCGTCTCCACCAGCTTCTTGCAGAAGGCTTCGTCGCGGATATCGCCGGGAATCGCCACCGCCTTGCGGCCGGCGTCGCGGATCAATTGCATGACTTCGCGCGCATCCGGTTCCTCGGCCGGCAGGTAGCCGATGGCGACGTCGGCGCCTTCGCGCGCATAGGCGATCGCGGCGGCGCGGCCGATGCCCGAGTCGCCCCCGGTGATCAGGGCCTTGCGTCCGGCCAGGCGGCCGCTGCCGCGATAGGTGGTTTCACCGTGGTCGGGACGCGGCGTCATCTTGCTGGCCAGCGCCGGCCAGTTCTGTTCCTGGTTGGGGAAGGGCGGACGCGGATAGCGCTTGGCCGCTTCGCGCGCGGCGTTTGGCGCCGGCTGGTTGCCGCCGCCCGCCTGCTGGGCCAGGGCCGGGACGGCGGCGGCCGAGGCGGCCACGCCTGCAGCAACGGTGCTCACGAAGCGACGGCGCGATGGCGTTACGCCTTCTGGCTTCTGGTCTTCCGAATTCATGCTTGCTCCTTGATGGTGGTGGGCGGCCGCCAAGCGCGGCCACTGCTGGCGAAGATGTTAGTCGTTATCGAAAAGACACGGAACACGATAGCTCGCCGGCAAGAATCGACGACACGACTGTTGTAAGTGCATGCATTACCGGTTGAGAAGAAGTGTTCTGAGGTAACATTTTGCCTTTACCGATTTTGCGTCTTTCCATGACGATCTTCCGAGCACTCCTTGCCCTCGCCTTGCTGGCGCTATATCCCTTCGCCTGCGGGGCCGCGCCCGAGCCAGCGCCTGGCGCCGCGGCGGCAGCGGCGCCGGCCCAGGCCACCGTGCGCGCCGACTTCACCGTCGCCACCCGCAAGGTCTTCGTGTTCCGTGCGACCCTGGAAGGCCATTCGCCGCAGGACCGCCTCGAAGCGGCCCAGCGGCGCCTGGACAAGGCCTTGTCGGGCAAGGGACCACAGCGCACCGCGGTCAGGCATCTCGCCCAAGGCAGCCAGGTGCTGCTCGATGGGGCGCCGCTGTTCCTGGTGACCCCGAACGACATCAACGCGCTGGCCGGCGACACGCCGCAGGACGTCGCCCACGACGGCGCGCGCAAGCTCGAGCGCGCCCTGGCCGCGCGGCGCGAAGCGAGCGATCCGCGCGTGCTGGTCGAGGCGGCGGCGCTGTGCGTGGCCGCCACGCTGGCGTATGTGGTCGTGCTGCGCGCGCTGGTGCTGCTGCGCAGCGCGGTCAAGAGCCGTTTCGAGCGCCTGCTCGGCGTGCGGCTGGCGCGGGTGAGCTTTCGCAATGTGCGCCTGCTCGACGCCCAGCTCTATGTGAGCTTCCTGCGCCAGGTGACGATGGCGGTGGTGTGGGGCCTGCGCCTCCTGGCCACCTATATCTGGGTCAGCTTCCTGCTCGGCGAGTTCGCCTACACCCGCAGCTGGGGCGAATGGCTCAAGGGCTACCTGGTCGAGATGGCGGTCGGGATCGGCCAGTCGATGGCGGCCGCGATTCCCGGCCTCCTGGTGGTGCTGGTGATCGCCGCGCTGGCGCGCCTGGTGATGTTGACCGCGGCCTCGGTATTCAAGCGGGTCGAGAGCGGCGAGCTGCGGGTCGGCTGGCTCGACCAGGACACGGCGGCGCCGACCCGGCGCCTGGTCAACCTGGTGATCGGGCTGTTCGCGCTGGCGATGTCCTATCCCTACCTGCCTGGCTCGCACACGGCGGCCTTCCAGGGGGTGACGGTGCTGGCTGGCCTGATGGTGTCGATCGGCGCCTCGAGCATCGTTGCGCAAGGCGCGGCGGGCCTGATCCTGATGTACACCCGCTCGCTGCGCAAGGGAGAGTATGTGCGGGTGGGCGACAAGGAAGGCACGGTGGTCGACATGGGCATGTTCGAGACCCGCCTGCGCACCGGCAGCGGCGAAGAGGTCTTGATGCCGAACGCCTGGGTGCTGTCCAACACCACCAGCAATTTTTCGCGCGACGGCGTGATCGAAGACGGTTTCGTCACCGAGGTCAAGGTCACGGTCGGCTACGACACGCCGTGGCGCACGGTGCACGCGCTGCTGGAAAAGGCGGCCGGCGCCGCGCAAGGCATCGCGGCCGAGCCGAAGCCCTTCATCGTGCAGTCGGCGCTGTCTGACTTCTACATCGAATACCGCCTGTGCGCGCACTCGTCGGCCGACAGCCCGCGGGGCCGGGCCGAGGTGCGCAACGCGCTGCACCAGAACGTGCTGGACGTGTTCGATGCGGCCGGCGTCAGGCTGACGTCGCCGCATTTTCATCATGTCGCCTTGAAGGAGGGGCGGGGATGAAAAAAACGGGTGACCCGGCCATGCCGCGTCACCCGTTTCATTGGGTACTACCAGATCGCGTGGATCAGTCGACGGTCGCGCCGCTGTCCTTGACGATCTTCGACCATTTGGCGCCTTCGGCCTGGACGAACTTGGCGAAGTTCTCAGGCGAGTCGCCCACGTACTCGGTGCCGGTATCGGCCAGCACGCGCTGGAAGTCGGCGCCTTTCATGACCTTCTGCGATTCGGCATTGATCTTGTCGACGATGGTTTTCGGGGTCTTGGCCGGAACGAACAGGCCGTACCAGGCATAGGACTCGATGTTCAGGCCCGCTTCGGCGAAGGTCGGCACATCTGGCAGCAGCGGCGAGCGCTTGTTGCCCGAAATGGCGATCGGCTTCACCTTGCCGCTCTTGATGTGCGGCATGATCGCGATGGTGGAGTCGAACATGATCGGGATGTGGCCGCCCAGCAGGTCGGAAATCGCCGGCGCCGAGCCCTTGTACGGCACGTGCACCATATCGAGCTTGGTCACGCCGCGGAACAGTTCACCGGTCAGGTGCTGCGGGGTGCCATTGCCGGCCGACGCGTACGAGAACTGGCCTTTCTTCGACTGGATATGGGCCAGCAGTTCCTTGACGTTCTTGGCCGGCACCGATGGATGGGCGACCAGCACCAGCGGCGCGCGCAGCAGGTTGGTGACCGGGATCAGGTCCTTCGATGGCTCGAAGGCCATCTTTTTGTACAGGCTCGGGTTGATCACGATCGGCGCGCTCGAGGTGATCAGGAGAGTCTGGCCGTCCGGCTTGGCGCGGGTCACGGCCAGGGTGCCGATATTGCCGCCGCCGCCGCCGCGGTTATCGATCACGAACGACTGCTTCAGGCCTTCGGTCAGGCCCTTTGCCAGCGGACGCGCTGCGATGTCGGACGGGCCGCCTGCCGGCCATGGCACGACCACGGTCACGTTGCCGGTCGGCCAGTTCTGGGCGAAGGCGCTGGTGGAGAGGACGGTTGCTGCCAGGGCGAAGACGAGGGATTTTCCTTTGGACGGGAAGACTCGCATGGTTTTGTCACCTATGTAGTTGATTATTACGCGAATTATTCGCGAATTTTAGTTAAGCTGCTGTAACGATTTTACACGAATGGTCATGCGGATTGCGTACGTAGTAGTACGTGGGCCGTCCGTTCCCGGTAAAGTGTTGCGTGTCCTTACGTATCAAGGCGGCAAATGAAATATACAGGCTTTTTCCTGGCTGGCGCCATCCTTGCGGGAGCCGCCATTGCCGCCACGCCGGCCCCGCCGTCAGTGCAGTCGATGGAGCGCATTGCCGGCGTATACAAGCACCGCTTCACGAGCGGGTTGATCGTGCCAGGCCAGGACGAGACAGAGCCCTACCAGGCTGAGAACATCGTCGAGATCGTCCCTTACGACCGCAATCATGTCTACCTGCGCGTGCACCTCGATTTCTTCAATGGCCACACCTGCGGCATCCACGGCATGGCGCGTTTCGAGGATGGCGTGTTTGTCTATCGCGATCCAGAGCCGCCGACCGCGGGTGAGCCGCCGTGCGTGCTCAGGCTAGCAGAGACGAACGGCAAGCTGACACTGACCGACCGGGCCGCGCCGGAATCCGGGCGTACCTGCGAGGCCTATTGCGGCGCGCGCGGCAGTCTCGATTACGAGATCGGGATGGACAAGCGGCGCCCCATCCGCTACCTCGAGCGCCTGAAGGCGTCGCGCCAGTACAAGGAAGCGGTCGGCGAACAGCGCTAGGGAAGCACTGATTTATTCTCGTGGCCGAGGCCGTCGCCATGAATAAATCAGTGCTTCCCTAGGGCGCGACGTCGCCCGCCTTCTCGGCGATCGGCCGCACGTGGCGCAGCAGCGCATCGAGCATCTTGCCCGGTTCTTCGTTGAACATCTCGTGGCCCGAATGCTCGAACCACACCAGTTTCTTGGCGGGCGCCTTCACGGTCTCGAACCACTCGGCGGTCACGCTCGACGACACGTTATAGTCGTGTCGGCCGTTGAACACGACGATCGGACAGTCGAAGCGTCGATAGGTGCTGAAGTCGGTCGAGATGACCTCGGCCAGCAGGCGCTCTTGCGAGAAATCGTTGGCCTCCCACATCGTGCGCAGGTCGGCGTCGGTGTACTCGGGCGCCAGGCGCGCCGCGGCGCCTTCATGGGCGAAGTCCTTGCGGCCATGTATGGCGCCGCCGTAATAGCCCAGCCATTTGCGCTGCAGGTATATGTCCTTGAGCACGATCGGGCGGCCCGGCGCCGCATAGGGACCGAGCGATTCGAGTTCCTGTACGGCCTTGGTGTTATTGTCGCGCCGCGCGGCGTCGAGCGCGAAGCGCAGGCCGCGCCGTTCGCCTTCGGGACCATTGGTGGCCTGGCCCATGCCGATATAGGCGTGCAGCCATTCCGGATGCTTGCTCGCCAGCTCGATGCCGAGCGAGCTGCCCCAGGAATGGCCGAGCACGAAGATGCGCTCCTTGCCGAATTCCTGTCTAAGCCATTGCACCATTTCCTCGGTGTCGGCGACCATGCGCGCGCGCGTCATGGTCGGCGCCACGCGCGCCGGATCGTTGGCGGCATAGGTCTTGCCGGCGCCACGCTGGTCCCACTGCACCACGGTGAAGAAATCTTCCCAGCCGCGCTGGAAGTACCAGCTGGTGGGCATCGATACATAACCGGGGCCGCCATGCAGCATCAGCAGCACCGGATTGCGGCGGTCCACGCCGCGTATCGAGACCCACTGATCGATGCCACCGATGCGCACCGCCTCGGTACGCTCGATGGCGCCCGGCATGACCAGGCGGCGCATGTCGGCGACGATCTTGACCGCTTCGGCGCGGCTGGTGGGTTTCTGGGCCGATGCCGGCGCCATGATGGCTGCGGCCAGGAGGGCAAACAGGGTGGTAGCAGAAGCCAGACTGTTAATCATGTTTGATCCTTGCTGGAAAGTAACTCCGCATTATCCATGCCGTACCACTGCTGTTCAACATTGCGCTGCACAAAATGCATGCCTTTTGCAATGGCCTGACATCCCAAGCAGGCGCCGGGCCCGCCGCCATTGGCGGAGTATTGACGCGCCCGTGAGGAATGCCGTTCGCGGCAGGTCTTCGCGCGTCGGCCCGTTGCAACGCGAAAGGCGAGCATGGCGAACGAACACGAACAGCAGGATCCCACGCGGCGTGCGACGCCTTCGACCACGGCGCCGGCATCGAACGGCGATGCGCTGGCCATCGCGGTGCGCTCTCCCGAATTCCTGTGCAATGCCGTGGCCTTGACGGCGGCGGGGACGACATTCCTCGGCTTGCCGCGCTGGACCGGCATGCGCGACACGCCATCGGTGGTGCGGGTCGATGCCGACGGCGGGCTGCAGCCTTTCCCCGGCGGCGCCTGGAACGACTGGGCTTTCGGTAAGCCGGTGGAAGACGCCTTCGTGCAGGTCAATGCCCTGCATGTCTTCGGCGACGACACGCTGTGGGTGGTCGACCAGGGCGCGCCCGACCGCAAGGCCACGCTGGCCGGTGCGCAGAAGGTGCTGCAGTTCGATACGCGCAGCGGCGAGCTGCTGCGCGCGCTGCGCTTCGATGCCGGCATCCTGCCCGAAGGCGCCTGCCTGAACGACTTGCGCATCTGGGGCTCGCGTATTTATCTCACCGACTCCGGCCTGGGCGCCCTGGTCGTGCACGATCTCGCAACCGGGCGCACGCTGCGCCGTCTCGAAGCGCATCCGCTGCTGCTGCAATCCGAGGTGCAGCCGATGCGCGGCAGCGGCCGGCGCGTGCTGGTCGATGCCGACGGCGAACGGCCGCGGGTCGGCTGCGACTTCCTTGAAATCTCGCCCGACGGCGAGTGGCTGTATTTCTCGACGCCGACCGGCCCGTTCCGGCGCCTGCCGACCGCGCTGCTGTGCGACCAGGCGCTCGACGACGAGGCGCTTGCCGCCGCCATCGAGGAAGTGGCCGCGAACCCGACCCTGAACGGCACGGCGATGGACAGCCGCGGCAACCTGTATCTAGCCAATGCCGAGCAGCGCCGCATCGAGGTGAGGGCGCCATCCGGCCAGCGCGCAGTCTTGGCGTCGGACCACCGCCTGGTCGATCCCGATGCGCTGTTCATCACGCGCGACCGCCGCCTGTTCGTGCCGGCCACCCAGAGCGAACTGCTGCCAGAGCACGACGGCGGCCAGAACGGCATCGAGCGGCCGTTCCTGGTGCTGTCGATGGCGCGGCCGGACAGCGTCGACGGCATCGCCCTCGGCCATGCGATTGCGCCGCTGTTGTCGGCGCCGGCCTGAACTCAGGGCCTGGCTGGCGTGGACGGTTCCCAGATGATGGTCGGCGCCCACCCGGTGGCGCCCAGGGTGGCATGCATGACGGTGGCCGCATTTTCCTTCGCCGTATTGAGCACCGTGGGTTGGCTGCAGGCTGCCTGCACCGCTTTTTGCGCCTTCTCCAGCACGCTGTTCATCGCATTGGTGCGGGTCTGGGCCGAGGGGATGAAGGCTTGCAGGCCTTGTTCGGTGATCGCATAGAAGTACGAGCCGCCGCGGGCGCGGGTCTCGTGGCTGATCCGCGCCTGCAGCGGGGCGGGCGGCGGCAGCACGATGCTCAGGGTGCGCGCACGTTCGTCGATGTCTTCGTAGCGCGCCTGGCGCAGGTCGGTCGCGACCGTGCAATCGCCGCGCGCGACCAGCAGCACGCGGGTGCTGCCCAGGCGCACCTCCCATTGCGACCAGGGGATGTCGACGGCATTGGGCTGCGTGAACTCGATGACGTCCGAGTAGTTCATCTTGAGCGAGACCAGGTGGCCCATCTTTTCGAGCGACACCAGCGGCGGCGGCGCGGCTTCCTGCTCGGCCGGCTTCTTGATGAAGGCAAAGGTGATGGCCGCGGCGATAAGGGCGACGAGCAGGATCGGCAGGCGTTGCGGAGATTTCATGGACGGCAGGGCGGTTGCATGGACTGGAAACCCGGCCAGTCTACTGGATGATCGCGTCAAACGCCGCCAGCCTGGCGGAGTTGCATGCCGTCTCAGGCATAATCGTCATCAAAGGAGACGTCGGCGACATCGAAAGCCGCACCCTGGTGACCAATGCCGCCATCGTCGAGGCGGTGCGGGCGCGTGCACCGCGCACCGGCGTCGATCTCGGCTGCGGCGAAGGCTGGCTGGTGCGCGCGCTGCCCGAGGTCGAGATGGTCGGCGTGGATGCGATCGACGGTCTCGTCGAGCAGGCGCGGGCCGCCGGTGGTGGAGATTTTCGCGTGCTGTCGTATGAAGAGATCGCGGCCGGCGCGCTGGCGCTGTCGGTCGATGTCGCGGTCGCCAATTTTTCCCTGATCGGCAAGGAAGCGGTCGACGGCCTGTTCGCCGCCGCGCCGACCTATCTGCGCAAGGGCGGAGCGCTGATCGTGCAGACCGTCCATCCCCTGATGGCCTGCGGCGATGCGCCTTATGCCGACGGCTGGCGCGCCGGCAGTTGGGCCGGCTTCAGCGATGATTTCCAGGACGCTCCGCCGTGGTACTTCCGCACGATCGCGAGCTGGATCGCACTGTTCGAAAAGCACGGCCTGCGCGTGGTCGAGATGCGCGAGCCGGTGCATCCGCGCACCGGCAAGCCGGTGTCGCTGATCGTGGTGGGGCAGTTGCCGGGCTAGTGCCTTACGTCTTTGGCGGCGGCTCCGGATTGAATTCCATCGACCAGATCACGGCGGCGATCTTCCAGCCGCTTGTCGTGCGCACCATCTGCCAGCTCTCCTTGCCCCAGTTGTTCTTGTGGCCGTTCTCCACGAAGGTGTAGTCGAACCAGACCTGGGCCACGTCGCCATCGCTGTCGATGCGCATCGTGTCGAAGGTCTCTTCGAGCCGGGCCGGGTCCTTGGCAATACCCTCGATGAACTTGCGAGGCTTGCTGCTGAAGTACTTCCTGGGCCGTGGCGCGTCGGGATCCTTGATGCCGGCGTTGATGCGCGCCAGGCTGGCGTCGTTGGTGACGCCCGACCAGGTGATGTCCTCGTGCAGGAACAGCTTCATGAAGCTTTCCGGGTCCTTGTTGATGATCGCCATGCGGAAGGTCTCGACGATGGCTTCGATCTGCTGCTTGTCGGCGGCAGGATGCTGGGCCAGCGCCTGTGGCGCGGACAGGAACAGGCCAACGGCCAGGCAGCTTGCGGCTAGTACGGTTCTCATCGTGTCTCCCGGTTGAAATCGATGAGTATAGAGAACGGTATCCAGCATAGATTCACCGATTGTCACCGCTACTCGCCGTGCATGATTTTTTGCGCAGCGCATGCCGGCCGGGGTTCGACCGGTCCCGGCCTTCCCTCAGCGCAGCAGCTTGAGCCCCGGCGGTAGTGCATCGCCCAGCATGCGGGTCTCGACGGCCTGGTCGAGCTCCACCACCTCGCGCACCATCGAGGCCCACATCGGCGGCGCGCCGCTCGCGTCCAGGCGCCGCAGCACGTCGGTGCGCACTTCCTCGTTGATGTCGCGCGAGCGGTCGCCCGTCATGCGCGCGATGTGGGCGGCGGCGAAGCCGGCCGGCTCTACCTTGCGCCAGTCCAGTTGCAGGAGTTTTCCAAGCCAGTGTTCGGCGACGTCGGGTGGCGCCACTTCGTGGGCGCTCGACTGGAACGACTGGCGCGCGCCGACCCGGCCCAGGGCCCACAGGTAGCGGCCGTAGCGCGCCATGGCGCGGGCGTCGAGCTTGCCGGAGGAGGGGATATCGTCGATCTGCCCCAGCAGCCATTCGCCGATCTCGGCCTTGTAGGCCGACGGGATACGCTCGAGCGAAGCGCCCACGCGCAGCATGTCTTCCTCGCTGCCGTCGACCAGGGTGACCGGCCGCCGTCCACGCTCGGATTCGTCGGCCTGCAGGTTGAAGGCGAAATCGTCGAGCACGCGCAACTGCGATTCGGTCGACAGGCCGCCGGCCACGCGGCGCCACAAGGTCCACCATTCGGCGCGCACCTGGCTGTCCTTGTGGTGCTGGACGCCGCCCTCGAACATCGCCCACAACTGCTCCATGCGCCACTCGTCGAGTGGATGGCCGAAGCCGGGACGCAGGCTGTAGCCGGCCAGGTTGAGCCAGGCGCGCTCGTGCTCGACCGAGCGCCGCCGGCCCTTGGCGCGCGCCAGCAGGGCGTCGAACAGGCGCCGCAGCAGGGGCGTGGTCCAGCGCTCGCGCGCACCCAACAGGTGTTCCAGGCCGGCGCGCAACTGCTTGACTTCCTTCGGGTCGACCTGTTTCGAGCGGGCGCCGAACACGCGCTCGATCTTGTCGATCGCGGCGTCCAGTTCCAGCGGCAGCGCTTCGTCCTGGGATTCGTCGTCGGCCTCGCCGCGCAGCTGGAAGGCCAGTTGCCAGCGCTGGCCGCCATCCTCGGCCACGCAGTGCATGTCGAGCGTGCCGACTTCGCTCAGCGTCGTCACCAATCGCACCGGAATCTCGGCAGGGGCGCCGCGCGCGGCGCGCAGCACGGTGGCGATCGCCGGCAGGCGCGCTACCTCAAGTGGATCCAGGTCGGCCAGGTCGCCGGGCTGCGGCGGGGCGCCGCTGTCGGCGATGGTCGAGACCAGGTGGAAGCGCACCGGGCGTCCGACGCGCAGCGCGAAGCTGCGATCGGCCAGCGCCACCTCGAGCGCGGCGGGCGTGCCGCGCGGGAGCAGGCACACGGTGCGTAGCTTGTCGTTCTGCGCCTCGCCATCGAGCAGCAAGTAATAACTGCGCGCGGCGCCGCTCTCGATGGCCGGGGCCAGGCCCTGGCGCGCCAGCGTGTAGGCGACGGCGCCGCGGGCGACGGCGATGTCGGGATTTTCGTTGTGCAGCACGCGCACTGGCGCGCCACGCCATGCGGTCAAGGTGTCGACCAGGCGCTGCGCCAAGGCGCTGCCCCTGAATACGCCGCCGTTGAGCAGTACCGTGTCCGGTACCGGCAGCGTGCTGTCGTCTGGCAAGCCAAGCGCCTCGCGCGCCGCGGCGGCGTGCTGGCGCAGGAAGCCGGCAAGATGGCGCGTGACGGCCGGATCGCTCGCATACGGCAGGCCGAATTCGACGATGCCGGCGCGCGCGCGCTTGGCGTCCTCCTGCGCGGCATTGAGCGGAAAGAAGCCGTCCAGCACGATGCGTTCGATGTCCTCGCGCCGCAAGTCGGCCTTGCGGCTGGCGCCGATCAGGCGGCTGCCGGCGCCGAGCAGGGTAACGGTGACGTGATCGGGTGCATCCTCGGCCAGCAGTTGCTCCTTGGCCGCGCGGCAGCGCT
>Ga0308157_10007834_pt1 | contig 12293 bp, 12 predicted proteins | sample PhyBR1_FD_201035 | JGI IMG/M metagenome (GOLD analysis project Ga0308157, IMG submission 201035) | Phyllosphere microbial communities from UC Gill Tract Community Farm, Albany, California, United States - DLSLB.R1 | ecosystem: Host-associated > Plants > Phyllosphere > Unclassified | place: USA...
ACAGGGACTCACAAAAAGGAATGTGCACGTAGAGCGACATTGGCTGCTTTGCCGCAGCGGTCACTTTGCGCTGCTTCAACGCCAAGATATAGTCATCATCACCAAATGCCTCCACAAACCTGTCAGCAGTGGGGTAAGAGGTGTAGCGTGGACCAGGCACGTCATAGCGTCGCAAGAGTTCGGGGGTGACTACAGTCATGAATCTTTTTTCCTTGTTGCCCCTACTTTGCAACAATAAGCCACGTTTATCCTTGACTTGAATCAAGGGGGCGATGTAAAAGCAATGCCACAATTTGATTCATATCATTCGTAAAACCAATGCCACACTTTGATTCAAATCATTCATGGCTGCGCTCTTCACTCTGATAGTTCCGTTTCTATTTTTTTTAACATCTAGCCTACGTCTTACTCATAGACATATGGGCTTTTGAGTACATGACTCCACCATCCATCAAAGTAACCTGTTCCAACTGCAATCTGCGCGAACTCTGCATGCCCGTGGGCCTGAGCGAGCAGCAGTTGCAGCGCATTGATGACATTGTGGCAACGCGCCGCAAAGTCAAACGTGGAGCAACGCTGTTTCGCAACGGAGAAGCCTTCACGTCGCTGTATGCCATTCGTACGGGGTTTTTCAAAACTTGCGTGGCAACCGAAGATGGCCGGGATCAGGTGACGGGCTTTCAAATGGCAGGCGAGATCATCGGCCTGGATGGCATCGTCAATGATCACCACACTTGCGATGCCGTCGCACTAGAAGATGCGGAAGTTTGCGTCATGCCGTTTGATGGGCTAGAGGAAATTTCGCGCGAAGTGACTGCCCTGCAAACCCATGTGCACAAAGTGATGAGCCGGGAAATTGTGCGCGAGCACGGCGTCATGCTCCTGCTTGGCAGCATGCGTGCTGAAGAACGCTTGGCAGCATTTATTTTGAACTTGGTACAGCGCCTTCACGCTCGGGGTTTTTCCTCGTCAGAGCTGGTGCTGCGCATGACACGCGAGGAAATCGGCAGCTACCTGGGCCTCAAGCTGGAGACAGTGAGCCGCACCTTCTCCAAGTTTGTGGAAGAAGGCATGGTCGAAGTCAAGCAACGCCACGTCCGCATTCTGGACACGGCTGCATTGCAACGTCTGGTGAACAGCCAGCACGAAAGCAATAAATAAGAAATTGCAGGCTGGTTCATCCAGCCCAAAAGCCTCCCACGCTATCGCTTTGGGAGGCTTTTTTTATGGCTGCCCTACCTGACATCGATAGAAGACATCGAGGACCTCCCTCAGGATATGGAAGGTTCTCCATTGACCTTCGCTGCGGGTATGGACAGCAGCATTGTCAAATAGCCCGCCACTGAAAATACTGCCCAGAAAATAAAGAAGGCAATCGTATAGACAGCGCTGCGTGATAACTCAACACTTTGCCCCCACCAAGACATATCCATAGGATCAAACACAGAAAAAACCAGCATTTCCATCACACCTGCTGCCAAAAAAGCAGGCCAAGCAATCCACATCCAGCGTTGTGCCAACATATGTCTTCCTTTGTGGTTTGGTTTAACGCTTTTATTGTGCACACAGTATTTTCAATATCAGCGTGGGACAAATACCAAATAAAAAAGATAGCTGCTTGCGCTTATTAACAAAGGATTTCAAAGTCATTAATACCTGAATCCCTTGCAACATAAGCGCAAGCAGCTATCTTTATCAGTAAATTTAAATTATTTAGGCGTTAAATCAGGCAAATCCGCATCCGGTGTTACTGCGTGATTGCGCACCGCATTGGCTGGCGCATAGCTCTTGTCCTGGTTGCGTAACTGTTCGTTGATGTTCACACCCTTTTGGTAGTAATCCGCATCGACAATTGGATCAGCACCACGCGCAGCGATCACCGCCGTCAAAATACCAGCCACCACCACAATCGCCGGTCCAGACAAGACCAGCCACACGTGGCCATATTTCCACCATGGGCCAGATCGTGTTTCCAGTTTTTTTACGTTCTGAGACATGCCAAACTTTCTTTCATCTTTAGACATGGTGTGCAGAGCTTGCGCCCTGCTCACCGCAAATAACACTTTCTTAGCGGGGCACCAAGAAAACAGACTTTTCTCGTACGTGACCTTTTCCACTTTGCGCAGAAATCTCGAACTCAATTGGATGCGAGCCTGAATCTGCAGTTCCATACGGAATTTGCACCCGTACAGCAACGCCACGCGTCTGCGCCGAATCCACAGCCACCTCGCGCCCCTCTACCAGCTCAATGCCTTCAAGGCCATCCACAGTCACCGTATAGGTTTGCGCTTCTTCCGTGGCATTCATGACTTGCAGACGGTATACGTTCTCCAGCTTCCCGCCCGCCGCAATGCGCGCCAGCGATGCACGATCTCGGATCACATCGACTTTCAATGGCTCTCGCACCGCCATGCTAAACACCATTGCCGCGGACAGTCCCAGCAAGATGGCTGCATAAATCAACACCCTGGGGCGTGCAATCCGTCTCCAGATCTGGGAGCCTGGCCAACCTTTGCTGACTGCATTTTGTGTGGTCAGGCGAATCAGGCCCCGTGGGTAATGCATGTTGTCCATGACGTTATTACATGCATCGATACACAAGCCACAACCAATACATTCGTACTGCAGACCATCACGAATATCAATGCCGACGGGGCAGACCTGTACACACAGCTTGCAGTCAATGCAGTCGCCCAGTCCTTGCGCCTTGTAATCTACTTCTTTTTTGCGAGGACCCCGATTTTCACCACGCAGTGCGTCATAACTAACAACCAGAGTGTCCTTGTCAAACATCGCGCTCTGAAAGCGTGCGTAAGGACACATGTATTTGCAGACTTGCTCACGCATGTAGCCGGCATTGCCGTAAGTGGCAAAGCCATAAAACAGTACCCAAAAAATCTGCCAGCCACCTTCCAGAGCCAACAACTCGCCACCCAGCTCACGGATAGGTACAAAGTAGCCAACAAAAGTAAACCCTGTCCATAAAGCGATGGCAATCCACAAAAACTGCTTGAGCGTCTTGCGCCAGACCTTCTCCAAGGTCCAGCCGGATTGATCCAACCGGATACGCGCACTACGGTCGCCTTCGACTTTGTGCTCAATCCACATGAAGATTTCGCTATACACCGTTTGCGGGCATGCAAAACCACACCACAGCCGACCCGCTACCGCCGTAAACAGAAACAGCGCCAAAGCACTAATGATGAGCAAGCCTGTGAGGTAGATGAAGTCCTGCGGATACAGCACGTAGCCGAACAAATAAAAACGGCGGGCACCCAGGTCAAACAAGACCATCTGCCGCTGCCCCCATTCCAGCCACGGCAAACCATAAAAAAACAACTGCGTCAGCCACACCATTGCCCAGCGCCAGTTCATGAATTTTCCGCTGATGGAGCGCGGATAAATCTTTTTATGCGCTTCAAAAAACGATACGGTTTTTTCCTGGCTTTCCGCTTTGATAGGAATGGTTTTTTGCGGTTTTTTCTGCTCGGAACTCATGGGTCACACTCCCTAAATCGCACCAAAGAAAAAGGCGGCACACAGTGCCGCCTTAGACATCATTACGATGCTCAGTTAGCTGTTCCAGGCTTGTTAGACAAGCCCCAAACATATGCGGTCAGAACGTCAATCTGTGCAGGTGTCAACTTCTTGTCCTGCGCAGGCATTTCGTTCATCTTGCCATTCGTGATGATGTCAACAATGGCTTTTTCGCCCCAGCCGTGAAGCCAGATGTCATCCGTCAGATTCGGCGCACCTAACAAGGTATTGCCCTTGCCATCCATGCCATGGCAAGCCGCGCAAGCCGTAAATTTCGACTTGCCCAGCGATGCCTTCAAAGAATCATGGGGGCTGTTAGACAGGCTCAAGACGTAGTGCGCCAAATTACGCACATCCTCGGCGGTACCAACCACTTCAGCCTGAGGCGGCATCATGGACATACGGCCTTGGGTAATGGTCTGCTTGATATTTTCTGGTGCACCACCGTGCAGCCAGTCAGCATCAGTCAAGTTAGGAAAGCTCTTGCCGCCACGTGCGTCAGAGCCATGGCACTGAGCGCAGTTGTTCATGAACAAGCGCTCACCAATTGCCATAGCCTGGCCATCCTTGGCTACATCTTCTGTGCTCATGGCCGTGAAACGTGCATACATAGGCTCCAATTCAGCTTTGGCTTTCTCCACCTCGGCTTCATAGGCACCCACTTGGCTCCACTGCATCTTGCCAGCATAAGCACCCAAACCGGGGTATGCCAGCAGGTACAGCAAGCTAAACACGATGGTGATCACAAACATCCAGATCCACCAGCGTGGCATAGGATTGTTCAGTTCGCGCAGGTCTTCGTCCCACACGTGGCCAGTCGTGTTGTCGCCATCAGAGACCACCTTTTTACGGGCAGTGATGATGAGCAGCACCAAGCAGGCGACGATGCCCACAATGGTGATGCCTGCGACGTAGACCGACCAGAAGTTATTTACGAAATCGCTCATGGGATGTTCTCGTTCTGGTGGAGAAATCAGTCTTGTTGGAACGGCAGTTGCGCTGCTTCATCGAAACGTGCCTGATTGCGGCGGGCATACGCCCACCACCAGATACCGATGAAAAGCGCCATCGAAACCAACGTTGCAACAATGCGCATGGTGGTGATGTCCATAGACTGATCCTTTTTACTTAAGCGCGGTGCCCAGACCTTGGAGGTAAGCAATCACTGCTTCCATCTCGGTCTTGCCCTTGACTTGCTCAGCAGCACCGGCGATTTGCTCATCGGTGTAAGGCACGCCAACCGTACGCAACGCTGTCATGCGCTGTGCAACCACAGTGTGATCCACCGCATTTTTTTCCAGCCATGGGTACTCAGGCATGTTCGACTCTGGAACCACATCGCGAGGATTGTTCAAGTGAATACGATGCCATTCATCGCTGTACTTGCCGCCCACACGGTGCAGGTCAGGACCAGTGCGCTTTGAGCCCCACTGGAAGGGGTGGTCATACACGAACTCACCAGCAACAGAGTAGTGGCCGTAGCGCATGGTTTCTGCACGGAAGGGACGAATCATCTGCGAGTGGCAGTTATAGCAACCTTCGCGGATATAGACATCACGACCCATCAACTCCAGTGGCTGGTAAGGCTCAACACCTTGCACAGCTTCTGTGGTCGATTTTTGGAAAAACAGGGGCACAATTTCCACCAGGCCACCCACAGCAACTACCAGCAAGATCAGAACGATCATCAAAAAGTTGCTGGTTTCTACCTTTTCGTGGGTAAAACCTTTGGAGGCCTTATCGTTATTTACAGACATTTTTGGCTCCTCGTACTTAGGCGTGAGCAGGGTTAACGGCAGGCACTGCCACCTTCACAGAACGACCCGAAGCCACTGTCTTCATAACGTTCCAAGCCATGATCAGCATACCGATCAAGTACAGCAGACCACCGATCATGCGAATTACGTAGAAGGGATAAGAAGCCTTCACGCTTTCCACAAAGGTGTACGTCAAAGTACCGTCAGCATTCACAGCACGCCACATCAGGCCTTGCATCACACCGGAGATCCACATCGCAGCGATGTACAGCACGATACCGATGGTTGCCATCCAGAAGTGCAGCTCAATGGCCGACTTGGAGTGCATTTCGGTCTTACCGAACAAGCGTGGAATCAGGTAATACAACGAACCCATGGTGATCAGGCCAACCCAGCCCAAAGCACCAGAGTGCACGTGGCCGATCGTCCAGTCTGTGTAGTGCGACAGCGCATTCACAGTCTTGATGGCCATCATGGGACCTTCGAACGTGGACATGCCATAGAACGACAGGGACACGATCAGGAAACGCAAGATGGGATCTTCACGCAGCTTGTGCCAGGCGCCAGACAACGTCATCACCCCGTTGATCATGCCGCCCCAGGAAGGTGCCAGCAAAATCAGCGAGAACACCATGCCCACGGACTGCGTCCAATCAGGCAACGCGGTGTAGTGCAAGTGGTGCGGACCGGCCCACATGTAAGTGAAGATCAAAGCCCAGAAGTGCACGATCGACAGGCGATACGAGTACACAGGACGACCTGCTTGCTTGGGTACGAAGTAGTACATCATGCCCAGGAAGCCTGCGGTCAGGAAGAAGCCCACCGCATTGTGTCCGTACCACCACTGCACCATCGCGTCTTGCACGCCGGCATAGGCAGAGTAGCTCTTCATGAAGCCTGCTGGAATGGCTGCACTGTTCACAACGTGCAGCAAAGCTACGGCGATGATGAAGGCACCAAAGAACCAGTTGGCCACGTAAATGTGCTTGACCTTGCGTGTGCCAATCGTTCCAAAGAACACGATGGCGTAAGACACCCACACCAAGGTGATCAAGATATCGATAGGCCACTCCAGCTCAGCGTACTCCTTGCCAGAAGTAAAGCCCAAAGGCAAAGACACTGCTGCAGCCACGATCACCAATTGCCAGCCCCAGAAGGTGAAGGCAGCCAGCTTTGGCAGAAACAACGTGGTTTGGCAGGTACGCTGCACCACGTAGTAGCTTGTTGCGAACAAGGCGCATCCGCCGAACGCAAAAATTACCGCATTTGTATGCAATGGACGCAGGCGTCCAAAGCTAAGCCAAGAAATACCGAAGTTGAGTTCGGGCCAGGCCAATTGGGCAGCGATAAAAACGCCGACCAACATGCCTACGACCCCCCACACCACGGCCATGATAGAAAACTGCCTAACTACGGTATCACTGTAGTGTGCAGCACTAGTTTTTAGAGAATCCATCGGGCACCTCTTAATATGCAGTCGAAAGTGTTCACTGTTATGGTTTTTACGTTGTTGACAAACATCAATCGTCTCGAAGAATGCGTTCAGCCTCTTGCTCGACGCTTTCAAACTGTCCGCGGTAAATCGCCCACCACAAGCCTGCGGCGATGATCAGGACAAGAACCACGGACATCGGAATTAAGAGATAGAGAATTTCCACGACAGGACTTTCAATCAGGCAGCCACGGCGCTCACACCAAGCGCCTGTACGTGCTGTTCATCTGCATTCGCAGCACCCTGTAGCGGCAATGGTTTCACCAGCCGGGCTGCGTTCAGCACCACCAGTACAGAGCTCAAAGCCATTCCAAGCCCTGCCAGCCAGGCAGGCATCAATCCCGCCATGGCTAAAGGGATGCAAACTGCGTTGTACAGCGCAGAGAAAAATAAATTTTGACGCACCACACGCAGCGTCTTGCGTGCCAGCAAAACGGTTTGCAGCACCAGCTCCAAGTTATCACCCAGCACCACAAAATCTGACTGCGCCCGAGCCAACGGCACAGATCGGCCAAAAGCGAATGAGACGTTAGCACCAGCCAAAACAGGGCCATCATTCAAGCCATCTCCAACCATGCCAACGCATTGCCCCGCTGTCTGGACAGCACGAATGCGCTCCAGCTTGGATTGCGGAGAGCACTCTGACTTGTAGTCTTCAATACCCAGCTCTGCGGCTACCCGCGACACAGCATGCGGCCCGTCACCAGAAAGCAGCTGCACACCTACGCCAAGCTGTCGCAGCCCATCTAGTACCTGGATCGCCTCACTTCTCACACCTTCGTCCAATTCAAAAGAAGCAAGGACTTGAATGTTTGTTGGCGATGCTTCCAATGCCAAATACACGGCTTGTACGCCTGTTGGCCATGCACTGGCTCCAGCGACAAAGGAACGTGATCCCAACCGCACCCATATAGGTGCTTCATCATCTCCTGTTGCGGCCTGAACCTGCGCCCTCAATCCATGCCCGCTGAGCTCCTGCACTGACAGAACTTTCCACTTGGACACGCAGGACATTCCAAAGCCTGCGACTGCCTTGGACACCGGATGCATTGAATTTTTTGCCACAGCCGCGGCCAAGCCCTGCCACAAGGAGGCATCTAACTCATCCAGCACTGACATGCGGGAAACCTGCATCCCATCGCGTGTCAAAGTTCCAGTCTTGTCAAAGACCAATGTGTCAATTGATGCCAATACTTCCAGCCCCTGCAAATTGCGCACCAACACGCCATGACGAGCAAGGGTTCCGGCAGCCGTCAACATGGCCACAGGTGTTGCCAAAGAAAGTGCGCAGGGGCAGGTGACGATCAAAACTGCAGCCGCAATCATGAGAGCCCGCCCAGGGTCTACGGGCCACCAATACACTGCAGATGCGATAGCCAAAACAAGCACCACCACCAAGAAAGGCCCCGCAACCTTGTCCGCCAGTTGCGCCAAACGCGGTTTCTGTGTGGACGCGCTTTCCATCAAATCAACAATCTGTGCGAACTTGGTCTGCCCCCCAATTCGCTCGACCCGCACTTCTACAACCGCTGTCAGGTTAAAGCTGCCTGCAATAACCCGATCGCCTTCAGCGCGAGACACAGGGCGTGACTCTCCAGTCAGCAAAGCCTCATCTGCCTGCGTATGGCCTTTTATAACGACACCATCTACAGGAAATGCTTCTCCCGGCAGGATACGCAGCACATCACCCACCCCAATGTTTCTCAGCGCAACGCGGTGAAACTGACCATCACAAGCCTGTTTTTCAATACTGTCCGGCAGCCGATTAAGCACAGCATCCAGCGCACCGGCAGTACGGTCACGCAATCGAATTTCCAACCAACGCCCTGCTAGCAAAAAAGCTACAAACATGGTCAAAGAGTCGTAGAAAACCTCTTCACCAAAAATACCTTCAGGGGAGAATGTGCCAATCGTGCTGACAATAAATGTGATGATCATGCCCAGAGCTACAGGCATATCCATACTCACGCGACGATTTCTTAAATCGCGCCATGCACCACTAAAAAATGGGCCGCACGCAAAGATCAGCATGGGTATACAAATAACCCATGAGGCCCATCGCAAAAGCCGCTCAAACTCCATGAGCAAATCACCCGGCTGCGCGTTATACGACGGCCACGCATACATCATGACCTGCATCATGCAAAACGTTGCCAGCAGCCAGCGCCATAAGGCTTTGCGATACTGTGCCTGCCGCATTTCACGAGCCACTGCATCTCGCGCCGGTACTGCCCGATAACCAACTTTTTGCACTGCCGCCATCCACTGCGAAGGAAGCACTTGAGAGGGCCGCCATACCAGGCGCGCGCGTTTGGCCGCAGCGCTTACGTCAACCTGTACAACCCCAGGAACAGCACGCAGCGCATCTTCAATCACTAGAGCACAAGTTGCGCAATACATGCCCTCTATGGCAACCTGTGAATCCCACACTTCGATGTCTTGCGGCTTGAACGCCTGGATTTTCTGCTCTCCATAGGGCTTGCCGAAACTCACCCACTCCGCAGGATCATCGAGCAGATGCAGACCACTGCTGGCTGAAGAAACGTCTGCATCAGATGCTGTTTGCTCCTGAGCAAAAGGAGACTGCGGAAGGTCTTGGGGCATGCCCGCAAGGGTACCCACAAACCACTTAGAGACATTGACTTACATCAAGACCGACCAAGCCACACGATTTATGCTTTAAAACGTCAGTAATGAAAACTTGGAGATAAAAAATGTACGAACGCATTCTGGTTGCTACCGATGGCTCCTCACTGTCCGACAAGGCTGTCAGCCATGCCATGGAGCTTGCAAAGTTGAGCGGAGCCTCTGTCGTTGCCTTAAAGGTCATACCACGCTATCCCCGCAGCTATTTGGAGGGCGGTGCAACGATTGACTTGTCAGAAATCAAGCGCATCGAAGCGCAATGGGCAGACCAAGCACAGTCCGTACTGAACAAGATCAAAGCGGACGGAAAAGCAATGGGTGTTACCGTCAAGACCAGCGTTGCAAAATCTGATCTGATTGCAGAGTCAATCATTGCCGCAGCTGATAAACAAAACGTTGACCTGATTGTGATGGCATCACATGGGCGCAAAGGCATCAAGCGTCTGCTGCTAGGCAGCGAAACACAGCACGTACTGACGCACTCTCAAGTGCCCGTCTTGGTCTTACGCTAAATAAGCCAATTTACAAAAAGGTCCTTATGGACCTTTTTTTATTTATGCACACAGATTTATAAAAGCTAAAAGCCAAGCACCAAATCGAAAAAAAACTCAGTCACATTGCTACTGAACCCTGCTTCACAATTTTTGAAGAATATGTGAGCAAGATACGTTAAAAAAAACTATCGCAACGTCATCACGAGCATCAAAAATAAAAATAGAGAATTCAAAATATAATTCGCAGAATCTCTATTACAAAAATTACACGAAATTAATACCATTTTTCTGAAAAATAAATTCAACCACAACGACATTTATTTTTCACACAAGCAAAAAAATACATCCGATGCTCAAAAATTCGCTGAGCGCTTTTCAATAAATGCCGTCACGCCTTCGCAGTGTTCTGCCGACGCAGCGTAAGCATAAGGAGCAGGTACAGCTTCATTAAGGGACAGACTTCGCATAGCCTGTTTATTCAAACGCGCCGCTTGTGGTGACAAACTTGCAATGCGCCTTGCCACACCTTCCACCCGTTCGTGCAATCGAATCGCCGGTAAAGGCTGTGCGCACCACCCCGTCGCGGCCATGTCTTGGGCAGAGAACACTGCCGCCTCCAGTAGCATGCGTTTTGCAGTATGCGTTCCCACAGCAGAAGCGACCAAATGCAGCTCTTTGGGTGCCATAGGAAAACCCAGCTTAGCAATCGGGGCACCAAAGCTAGCATTTTCTGAAACCCATCGCACATCGCAGCAACTGGCAATTTCAACGCCTGCCCCCATACAGACCCCAGCAATGCTTGCCACAATCGGCACATCACAGGACAGCATGGCATTCAAGCCCCCCCATACGTCTTCTTCATGAAATGCAGCCAGACTATCAGGGTCAAATCGAAATGCGGGATATTCTGCAATATCACCTCCCGCGCAAAAATTTCCTCCATGGCTTTGAACGACGATGCAGCGTGCCATGTGGTTTCTTTGAATATCCTCGAATATAGCTTTCAATTGACGCCACATTTTGCGCGTCATAGCATTTAATTTTTCAGGATTGACTATCTCAACACTGAATATCCCCGCATCCTCACCCTGAATCTGTGACCATGGCTCAATAGTGATTTCTCCACTCATGCGCCAGCCTCTTCAGAGTTTTTATAAAAAAGATTCGTCAGCCCCATACTTTTCAGACGCTGAGCCCATTGCATCGTGTCTTGCTTTACCAGCGCAGTAAAAGCGTCACCATACACGCCCCCCCACCGGATGCCCATCGCCTCGAAATTGGAAGACATCACCGCGTCGCTGCCCATACGCTCAAATACATCCACCATAGTGGCAGCTTGCGCATCAGATAATTGCTGCGGTGCAAATAATCCATACCATGTCACTCTCTCAAGGGAATGAACACCGAGCTCTTGCGCACATGGCACATCCGGCAAAACATTGGCACGCTGAGTTCCCGTGATCATCAGTGGTTTTAGGCGACCGCTGCGAATATGTGGCAAACAGGAAACGAGGCCATCAATCATCATATCCACGGAGCCCACAAGCAAATCCTGCAGGGCCGGGCCTGCCCCACGGAAATGGACGAACTCAAAATGCAAGGATTCTTGATGTTTCAAGATTTCGGAAGAGATATGGCTAGACGAGCCAATGCCAGCAGTCGCCATACGATAGCGTGCGGGCTTACGACTTAAATCTGAAAGCAGCTCCATGGCTGTGCGCGAGCGCATGCGTGCTGGATTAACCAAAATTACTTGCTGAACGGCCGCCACCATGGCCAGTGGCCGCAAGTCATCAATAAAATCAAACTCATCTTTGCTGGTCAGTGCACGTGCCACGGCCAAATAGCTGCCACCAAGCAATAAATTTTGTCCGTTTGCCGCAGCTTTTGACGCGAAGTTTGCACCTTGCACCCCTCCAGCTCCACTTTGATATATCAAACGCAGCGGCTGCTGCGTCTTGCGCTCAAATGACTGCGCCAACTGCTTTGCCAAAATAGCACTGGGCCCGCCAGCAGGAAAAGGAACAATCAAATTAACTGGTTTGTTTGGCCATGCATTTAAGGAGGGCCTTGCGCCATTGACGCTTTGTGCCCAAACGGGCGGCATGGCCGCCAGTGTGGCCAAGCATTGCAAATAAGCACGCCGATCTAACACGCAGGGCTCACTTTCTTTCTATTATTTTGGCCAGAACCTCGCCTTTACACCGCTGAACGTCGTTGTGCCCATATCCACATCATTGCACCACCCACAATCATCGGAATGCACAGCCACTGACCCATGCTCATACCCATAGACAGGATACCCAGGTATGCATCAGGCTCCCGGAAGTACTCTGCGATAAAGCGGAAGCTCCCGTAGCCGATCAA
>Ga0308157_10007835_pt1 | contig 12291 bp, 11 predicted proteins | sample PhyBR1_FD_201035 | JGI IMG/M metagenome (GOLD analysis project Ga0308157, IMG submission 201035) | Phyllosphere microbial communities from UC Gill Tract Community Farm, Albany, California, United States - DLSLB.R1 | ecosystem: Host-associated > Plants > Phyllosphere > Unclassified | place: USA...
CAATCGGCGCGGAGATTTGATACAGATTGCGATACACGTACGGATCAATCGTCAAATCGCGGCCGGTGCCGCTGATGATTCCGGTCGTGACCGTATTTTGCAGCCCCAACGGGCTGCCCAATGCCAGCACTTCATCCCCAAGCTCCGCTGTCTTTTTGGCTAGTTGCAAAGGCCTCTCTCCCGCCAGATCCGGGACGCGGACCACCGCAATATCCGTATCCGTGCCTGTACCGATGACTTCTCCGTCCAGGATACGGGCATCCGTCGTTCTGATTTTGACTTCGCGGGCGCCTGCCACCACATGGGCATTCGTGATCACGTCGCCTTGCTCGTTGTATAGGAAACCCGAGCCGAGCGAGCCGTCCGCAAGTTCGATCATGACGACCTTTTTCTGCGTCTCGGCAATGATCTCTTTGAGCGTCAGCGCCTTCGGTTCTTTCGACTCTGCAGTTTGTTTATCGTCCGTCGTTGGCACTTTTGTCGTCGTTGTCGCTGTCGTTTTCGCTGCTGCTGTTGCTGTTGCTGTTGCGGCAAGTATCGGCGCGCCGCTCAGCTCTTGCGGAACGGTGTCCAACACATACCATGCGGCTACACCTGTTCCGGCGGCGATCAGCACGGAGGCGATACCGCTGAATATCCAACCTTTCCTCATACGAATCCTCCTCTATTCCAGATACCAGGTGGCATTGTCCATTCGGATCTCCACGTAATCGTACCAACCGTAATCGTAGGCGGTAAACGTTCCGCTCTCGCCCGGCGCCATATAGTACGGGGACGTGAAGGTTGACGAGGAGAACAGATACGAGCCGTTCGCATCATACGCCGAATAGGAAATTTCCACGCCGTAGATCGGACGCGTCGCCGTATTCGTGACCGTTCCGGTCGTCGTGATGTCTCCATACTCCGAAACGGCAACCTCCATATTGCTGACGGAGACGGCAGCTGTTCGATTGTTCAGATCGTCCGCCTCCGCCTGCTGCGCCGCTCGCTCGATTCGCGCCTGCTCTGCCGCTTCGAATGCCGCTTGCTCCGATTCGATACGATCCTGAAGCGCCAGCAGGCTTTCGTCTTTCTCCGCATATCGCAGCCCTTGCTTCACTTCCTCGACTGCCGCTCCGAAACTTTTATCTTTGAGCAAAGCTTCGGCATCTTTCATGCTGATCGCCACGATCCGACTCACGATCAGCTTATTCACCTCATCCGCTTCTTCGGTATCCAGCTTTTCCACTTCGCGCAATTTGTACACAAGCGCATCCACGTTATCCAAACCGTCCACTTCCTGCTTAACGCGAAGCACCGATAGACGATCCCGGTTATCGGATACCGTTTCCTTTTCCTGTTCGAACAAAGGCTCTGTCCGTTTTGCCAACGAAGCTTCAAGAACGCCCAACGATTTCTCGGCCGCATCCAGCTCGTTTTTCTTCAATTGGACGGAGACGTTGTCCAACTTCTCACGAATCCGCTGCGCCGTCTCAATTAATGTACGGTCAGTCGTGATCGCCGCAAACTCCGGACGCAACGCCGAAGCTTGGTCGAGCTTGGCCAACGCTTCGTCATAGCTGCCCGCCAACGCCAATTCTCCGGCTTCGCCGTGCAGCGCCGAGGCCCGGTCGTTGATTTGGCTTTCCCGGTCATGCAACATATACACTCCGCCGGCGCCCGCTCCCAGCAACAACACGGGAACGATCCACATGAAATGGCGTGCGGCACTCTTTTTCTTTTGAGACGGATCTCCGGCACGGGGTTCATCCGACTGCCTCTGCAAAGAAGAATAGGTCGACGGGATCATTTCGTCTGTCGGCGCTGCGTACGGCGACTCTCCTGGCGCTTTGGACAATAGCGCGGATAACGGAATGGACTGACTCTCCGGCCGAGATACTGATTCGGTAGCGAATTTCTCTCTATCTATCTCCGGCTGCGCCCCTCCCTGATTGGCGCCTTCCGGTTGATTCGGCGTCGGCGCTGCGTCGATCGGACGCAGCCGCGTACCGCATTCCGAGCAAAATGAAGCGCTCTCCGACTGCCTCGCTCCGCAATGATTGCAATACATTCAGGACCCCTCCCGCAAATTAACATGTACAATCCGTTCTGCATCCGGTTGCTTTCCTCCAATGTAGCATAATTTATAACGGTTAGGGCAATATTTCCTGACCCCCCAACTGTTTTGACAAACCTTTGCGCAGCGTCATCTTTCCGTCGCACGTTAAAACGATTCCGTCTTCGCACAAGCAGACTTCACCGCGGCTCGAAAATCTTGCGAATTCGATTTAATGTAAAAGACAGCTCCCGAAATCAAAAAAACGCCTTTCGTCCGGCGCTTGAGCGCGGCGAAAAGCGTTTCGGCCGTATCTTTGATTCCTAAAAGGTAAAGTTATTTCCCGCACTCCGCCTTATCGTTTGCCCGAAAGGCCGAGCCAACCTCTTCGAACGCCCGAATCCCCAGCGCCAGCGCGCCCTTCAACCCGGATTCCGTGCCGAGTCCCGGAGCGACGAGGTAGTCGTCCAGCCCTTCGGCAAGCTCCGGCGCGGCGACGTAGCCGTTCAGCAGCTCGGCGACGCGTCGGCGGATCAGCGGCAGCAAATGCTTCTGCTGCATCACTCCGCCGCCCAGAATGATTTTGCGCGGCGAAAGCAGCAGGATCGTCGTCGCGACGGACTCGGCGATATAATGCGCTTCGATCTCCCAAGCCGGATGATCCGGCGCAAGTTCGTGCCCCGGGACGCCCCAGCGATCTTGGATCGCCGGACCCGAAGCCATGCCTTCCAGGCAATCGCCGTGATAGGGGCATCGGCCCGCGAAGCCGTCGTTCGGATGGCGGCGAACCGGTACATGGCCGCCTTCGGGATGCAGAAGGCCGTGCAGCAATCGACCTCCCGCATATACGCCCACGCCTACGCCCGTTCCGATCGTGTAATACGCGCAATCGTCCAACCCTCGCGCGGCTCCCCATATCGCTTCCCCGTAAGCGGCGGCGTTCACGTCGGTATCCCAACCGCAAGGCACGTCGAACGAACGCCGCAGCGTGCCCAAAAAGTCGAAGCCGCTCCAGCCCGGCTTGGGCGTGGTCGTCACGAAACCGTACGTCTCGCTGCCGGCACGCAAGTCGATCGGGCCGAACGAACCGATGCCGATCGCCTGTACGTTTTTGTCCGCGAAATAATCGACCGCCCGGCGCAGCGTTTCTTCCGGCTGCGCGGTAGGAAAACTTATCCGGTCCGTAATATCGCCGCCCGGGGTTCCGATTCCGCAGACGAATTTCGTTCCTCCCGCTTCGATCGCGCCGATGACCGCGGAAGCGTCTATCGGGCGCTCCGTCTTGTTCGAATCTCGATCCGTCACGGGTCAGGCCTCCTTCGAAGCCGGCTTGCCGTTGACCGTTCCGGAATCGGCACCGTTCTTCGGACCGAATCCGGCCGAGCTTTGAATCTTCCGGATCGCGACAGTGCGGAAGACCATGCCGTCCTCGTCGCCGAATGCCGATAAGCGATCCGCTTCGGGCTCCGGGAAGATCAGGTCGGTCATCGCGAGACGCCCGTCGCCTTCGAACGCTTCGACCGAAGAACGGTCGACGAAGATTCGCAGCCGCGTATCGGGCACCTCCGCCGCGTCCGAATGACCGGACGCTTCCGACTCCGAACGCGTCTTTTGCGCCGACGCCGGGAATGCGGCGGTCGAAGCGGAATGACGGTCCGCGAAATGCTCGTAAAAATCGCTCTCGCCCGCTTCGCTGCGATCGATATACAGCTCGCCCGCGTCGGCATCGAACCCGACCGAGGTGCCGCAGCTCTTTCCTTCGCGCACCCGGAATCCGAACGATTGCCCCGCCTGAACTTGTACCTCCAATTCGAACGCATCCAGCCGCAGCGGCTTCAGCGCTTCGCGCAGCTCGCCCAACGATACGTTTTCCGATTCCAATACCGGTACCCGCGCCGCTTCGACTTCCCGGGCCGGACGCTGCATCAGCGTCTCGACGCCGCATACCGTCTCCAGCGTCAATTCTCTCGGCAGCGTCATCGCGCCGCGCCAACCGTCGGTCGGCGTCGAATTCGCGTAACGCCAATTGCTCATCCAGCCCACGTACAGCCGTCTGCCGTCTTCGGCCGGCATGTCCGACCAGCTCACGCCGGCATAATTGTCGCGTCCGTGGTCGAGCCAGCGGACTTCGCGAGACGCTTCATTCGGCACGAACGTCTCGCCGTCGAAATCGCCCGTAAAATACTGCGTCCGCGACCCTTCTTTGCCTGATCCGTTGTCGCCGATGCTGACCAGCAGCACCCAGCGGCTGTTCGACGGATCGCCGTCGACGGGCAGCTCGAACAGATCCGGGCATTCCCATACGCCGTCGTGCGAGCCGATCCCGTCGCCGAAGTCGCTGCCGAACGTCCAGTTTTTCAAATCCGGAGAGCGATAGAACGAAACGATTTGCCCGCAAGCGAGCACCATGATCCACTGCCGCGTTTTTTCGTGCCAAAATACCTTCGGGTCGCGGAAATCCGGCCAGCCTTCGCGTTTCAGCACGGGATTGCCTTCATATTTATTCCAAGTACGTCCTTTGTCCCGGCTGTAAGCCAGACTCTGCGTTTGCACGGTCGGCATTTCCGGACGCTCGAGATGATGGGTGAAAATCGCGACCAACCCCGGTCCGTCCGGGAAAAATCCTGTCGTATTGTTCGTATCCACTACCGCGCTGCCCGAAAAAATCGTGCCGTGTTCGTCCGGTTCGATCGCGACCGGCAGCTCCTCCCAATCGATCAGATTGCGCGTCACCGCATGTCCCCAGTGCATGGGTCCCCATGTCGTACCGAACGGATGATGTTGGAAAAACAAATGGTACTCCCCGTCGAAAAACACCATGCCGTTCGGATCGTTCATCCAGTGCTTTGCCGGCGAAAAGTGATAAATGCCCCGATAATCGGGCGTTGTCGCTTGTATCGTCATCATTGATAAGCCTCCCGTGCTTCTTGTCTTCGTATTTACTGCGGACTCGCCGCCGCATTGTTACGGCTGGGCGACGCTCCGGTCATAACCTTCCTGACGGATCTTGAGCCATTCCTGCAGCCCCAAACGATCCAACTCCTGCAGGTACTCGTTCCATTCGCTGTCGGCTTTGCCGTTCTGGTACCATTCCGTGCGTTTGCGCAGCATGTACGGGAACAGGTCGGCTTCGATCGTGGACAGCCGGTCCAGTTCGTCGACGCTGAAAAAGACGTTCGGATACGTGTTTTCGGCGGTCATGTGCGGCACGAGCACTTCTTTCATCAAATCCATCCGCCATTTGGCGTCGTCCGGCATCGTCGTGTACGTGCCGAAATATTCGTCGAGGATCGCCAGCGGTCCGCCGATGCTCGTCTTTTGGCGCACTTCGACCGGAGCCGAGCCTTCGAGCGGCAGATGCTTGAGCATTTGCTTGCTTTCGTCGAATTCGAAAATGTTCTGCTGGCTCTCGTCGCCGTACGTGCCCCAGTTATCCTGAACGGATTGAAGCGGATCGTAGAGCGCGTCTACCCATTTGGCCGTCGTTTCCAGCTGTTGGTTGGTGCTGGTGACGACCATCGAACCCCGCATGAAGCCCATGCCGTTGTTGCGCGTCACGTTGACTTCTCCTCCGGGTCCCGCGACCGGCGGCATCAGATCGTATTTGTCGTTCATGCCCGTAATGTTCGCTTTGTCCCAAGTGAAGTACAATCCGTAACGGTCGTCTTTGCCTTTGGCGACGTACGTATTCCAATCCTGCTGGAACGACTCGATATCGATCAGGCCGTTGTCGTACAGGTCGTACACGTAATTGACCGCGTCTTTGTAGCCCGGTTCCGTGCCGGTGAAAATCACTTTGCCGTCATCGCTCACGACCAGGTGGTCCGGATTTTCGCCCAAACCGAACGCCGCGAACAGGAACGTCAAGTTTTCGCCGCCCGGTTTGTCGATGAACGACAGCGGAATTTCGTCGGCTTTGCCATTGCCGTTCGGGTCCTGCGTTTTGAACGCGACCAGCGTTTCTTTGAGCTCTTCCGTGGTCGTCGGCATCTCAAGCCCCAGCTTGTCCAGCCATTCGACGTTGATCCACGGCATGTCATCGACCGATTGGATGCGTTCTTTGCCCGCTCCCAGTTCCTCGATCCACGGGAACGCGTAGATATGACCGTCCGGCGCCGTAATCATCGCCCGGTATTCGGGATTTTCGTCCAGCACCTTTTTGAGGTTCGGCATTTGCCCGTCGATCAATTCTTCCAGCGGCACGATCGCTCCGTCTTTAGCCAGCTTCAGCAGATCGTAGTCGCTGTATTCCGCCGCGAAGACGGCATCCGGCAGATCGCCGCTGGCCATCGCCAGATTGCGTTTTTCCACGAATACGTCGCTGGTGTAGCTGGTCCAGTCGATATGCACGCCCGTTTTTTCTTCAAGCCGCTTGACGATCAGCTTCTCGTTCGGGTCGGCAGGAGCGAGCGGCGAGCTGGAGGTCAGCAGGCGCAGGATCGGTTTGCCGTCGGCGGTCTGCTGCGGTTCGGACGATCCGCCTCCGCAGGCGGTGACCAGCAGCACGGTCGACAACGCGGATGCGGCGAGCGCTTTTTTCCAGTGGGGCAGGCGAAGCTTTTTCATAACCAAATTCCTCCTTCGGATGATGGATGCGCGAGCGGCCTTATTTCAGCGAGCCGACCATGACGCCTTTTTCGAAATACTTTTGGAAAAACGGATACATGACGATCAGCGGCAAGCTGGAGATGACGATCGACGAGTATTTGATCATTTCCGACAATCGCTTCAGTTCCGCCATCGCCTGCTGATCGCCGATCATGCCCGGCGCCGCCTGGTTCTGGATCAGGATCGAACGCAGCACGAGTTGAAGCGGGAACAGTTTGGAATTTTCGAGATAGATCATGGCGTCGAAGTACGAATTCCACTGCCCGACGAACGCGTACAGCGCCAGCACGAACATGATCGGCTTGGACAGCGGAATGACGATGCGCATGAAGATTTTGAATTCGGACGCGCCGTCGACGTTCGCGGCTTCTTTGAGTTCTTTGGGAATGCTTTTGAAAAAAGTCCGGGCCAAAATGATGTTCCATACGTTCACGGCGCCCGGAATGATCAACGCCCACGGCGTATCGAGCATGCCGAGCTGGCGGATCAGCAGGTAAGTCGGAATCAAGCCCCCGCCGAAAAACATCGTGATGAGGAACAGCGTCATGACCAGCTTGCGTCCTGCCAGCGTGTCGTCGGCGAGCGCGTAGCCCGCGCAGATCGACACCAGCACCGTGAAGATTGCGAACGCGCCGGCATACAGCAGCGAGTTGAAAAATCCGCGGATCATGGCGTCGTTGCTCAATATTTTCCGGTATCCCTCCAGGCTCCAGTCGGACGGATTAAGCGATAACCCCCGGTTGAGCAGCACGGTCGGGTCCATGAACGACGCGACGATGATATACACGAACGGAACCACCACGACCAGTACGGCCAGCGTCAGGAACAATCCGTTCAGTACCAGCAGGAAGCGGTCGAACGGCGTATTTTTGACAGTCATCGGATGTTCTCCTTTCCGCTTCTTTTAATAAAGCCCCTGATTGTCGTTGAGTTTTTTGACCACGAAGTTCACGGTAAGCAGCAGGATGACGTTGATGACCGAATTGAACAGCCCCACCGCCGCCGAGTACGAATAATCGCCCGATTGCAGACCGACTTTGTAGACGTAGGTGGCGATGATTTCCGAAGACGGAAGGTTCATCGACGTTTGCAGCAGATACGCTTTTTCGAAGCCGATCGACATGATGCCGCCCGCCGCCAGGATGAACACGATCGCCATGATCGGCTTGATCGTCGGCAGATCGATATGCCAGATGCGCCGCATCAGGCTTGCCCCGTCGAGGCTGGCCGCGTTATGCAGCTCGGGATCGACGCCCGCTAGCGCCGCCACGTAAATGATCGAAGCCCAGCCCGCCGTCGCCCAGATATCCGACAGGATATACACCCAGCGGAAGTATGCGGGATCGGTCATGAACATGAGCGGCTGGCCGAAAATCCAGGTCGCGATCGCGTTGATCGGTCCGGTCGGCGACAGGAAAATGAACAGCATCCCCGCAATGACGACGACCGATACGAAATTGGGCGCGTACAGAAACAGTTGGATGTTCTTTTTCGCTCCGGCTTTGCGCACCTGATTGAGCATCAGCGCGAGCAGAATCGGGATCGGGAACCCGAACAGCAGCCCGTAAAAGCTCAATTTAAGCGTGTTCATGAAAATGACTTCGAAGTTTGGCGAGAGCAGGAATTTTTCGAAATACTTGAATCCCGCCCATTCGCTGTTCAGGATGCCCCGGATCGGGCTGAACTCCTTGAACGCGATCACCGCCCCGTACATCGGGACATACTTGAAAATCAGGGTCAATAAAAGCGCCGGCATAAGCAGCAGATACAAAAACCCGTTCTTTTTGAACGTCCCCAGTCCGCGGCCTGCCTTTTGTCTGTGTTGGGTCAGTCGGCCGCTTCTTCCGGTGTCTGCCGAATTTTGCATTCCCCTTCCTCCATTTCCTGCTGAGGCGCATACGCGGAACCGTCGAAATTCGTCTTCGGAATCGCGTATAAGCCCGTTTGATTGGTCGGCGGAACCGGTAAGGGCTTACATTTAACATTTGACCTATTCCGCGTTTACAATTTAACAGAATAAAGATTCATATGTCAACTTATTTTGTAAAAATAATTTTTACATTTGTTTATCCAAGTGTACATCTCAATCTTTCGCATACTTTACAAATGTAACAATCCGTTTGCTATTTAACATCGTTTACGATACATTTGTTTATGTAAGCCTTATCTTAGCGCCGCTTTCAGGCCGAAAATTCCCGCATTCAACCGAACCGATAAAGGTGGACACCATCCCATGGCCAAAGAGAAAGTCACGATTCAACATATCGCCGACGCGCTGGGCATTTCCCGCAACACGGCGTCCAAAGCATTGAACGACACCGGAGGCATCCCCGAAGAAACCCGCGCCCGCGTGATCAAAAAGGCGATCGAGCTGAAATACAAACAATTCGCCTATATGGAAACCGACGGCCTGCTCCCAAAAAAAACGGGCAATATCGCGCTGCTGACGACCAATATGCCCAACACGTCGCATTTCGGCTCCCCCGTCATTAGCGGACTCGAACAGAAAATCAGCATGGAAGGCTATAACCTCTCGATCCATATCGTGCGCGACGACGAGCGCGGCGAACGGACGCTTCCCGTCAATTTCGATGCCGCCGGCGTGGACGGGATCGTCTGTATCGAATTGTTCGATCCGGCGTACAGCCGACTGCTGACGGAACTCGATATTCCCGTTATTTTTATCGACTGCGCGGCCGACGCGTTCTATCCGGATTTCGGCGCCGACGTTTTGTTGATGGAAAACGAGCACAGCACCTACGCCCTGACGCGCGAGCTGCTTGCCGACGGCTTGACCGAAATCGGATTCGCCGGCGATTATAACCATTGCAAAAGCTTCCGGGAACGCTGGATCGGCTACGGCCGCGCTTTGGCCGATGCCGGCTTGGATATTCCGCGCGAACAGTCCATCCTGGAGGAAGACCGCTTTTTCCTGTTCGAGACCGATTGGATGGAACGCAAACTCGAAACGATCGGGCGGCTGCCGCAGGCCTTCGTATGCGCCAACGACTTTATCGCCGTGCGCCTGATGAAAGCGCTCAAAAACAGCGGCGTGTCCGTCCCCGGCGACGTGCGCGTCTGCGGCTTCGACGATTCGTCCGAGTCGCGGATCGTGGACCCGCATCTGACGACGGTGCATATCTACAGCAGCGATATGGGCGTCAAAGCCGGCGAAATGCTGCTGTCGCGCATCCGCAATCCCCGGCAGCCGCATCAGGTCACGCATGTGTACACGAAGCCGATTTTCCGGGAATCGACGCAGGGTGAACGGATCGGCAATCAGGCTTGACAAGAATTCGGATGTAACGAAAATTGCGAACAGAAACGGAGCGAACCTTCATGATCAAAAACGAAAAAATCAAAGCTGCCGAAGTCGACGTGACCGGTGTCAACGGCGAGGCGCTCGGCGTCATGCCGACAAGCGAAGCGCTCAAGCTGGCAAAGGAGCTGGGCGTGGACCTCGTCTGTACCTCCCTCTACTCCAGTCCTCCGCCGTGCACGCTGATTTCTTCCGGCAAAGCGAAAGAAGCGAAGCAGCAGGAGAAAAAAGCGGCGCGTCCGGCCAAGATCAAAGAAATCCGCCTGACCGCCAATATCGAAGAACATGACTACGACACCAAAAAGAACCAGGCGCAGCGCATTCTCGAAGGCGGCGATTCGGTTCAGTTCGTGGTCAAGGTATCCGGCAAAGAAGGCGCGAAAGGCAAAGAGCTGCTCGAGGAATTGCTGCGGGATTTGAAAGAAGTCGGCACGAAAAAAACCGGAATTCAGGTTAGCGGAAAGCAAGTTAACGTGCAGGTCGATCCGGTTTAAAAGAAAATGAAAAGCGCGGCGGCTCCGTCTATGGATCGAAATCCGCCGTTTTTGCTTTTACATATGCACAGAAAGGCGGGGTACGAATGAAGCACGATCAACAAGCCGTTTTGGAGAACGCCCTGTACGCGCTGCTCGACGGCACGCGTCTCGAGGAAAAAACGCGGATCGCCATGACGCTGCATACCGTCGATGCGGAAGGTTATCCGCATCAGGCCATGGTAAGCGCGGGCGAAGTCTTTGCGGAATCCCGCGAACGATTGCGCATCGCGTTGTGGATCGGCACGAACACGACAACAAATCTGCTGCGGGACGGCAAAGCGCTGCTCGGCGTCGTTCACGGCGGCGTATCGTACACGGTCCGGCTTCGCGCCGAAGCGCTGCCCGAACTGGAAAACGCCAAGCATCCGCGGGCGCGGTTCGCCGCGCAGGTGCTCGAAACCCGCGCCGATACCGCCAAATACGCCGAGCTTACGAGCGGCATCACGATCGAATTGAACGATCCGCAGGCGGTTGTCGCCCGGTGGGAAGAAACGTTGGAGGAATTGAAACGATGAACGAAACGAATGAAAAGACCTCTCGGCAAACGACGACGCCAACGAAAAGCGTCGACCTGCCGTTCGACTGGAACGAGTTCCCGCGGCTGGAGGCGCCCCGCCTGATCCTGCGCCAAGCGGTTCCCGGCGACCGGGAAAGATTGTTCGCGCTGTACGCGGACGAAGAAGTGATGCGCTACCTGCCGCTCGACCCGTTCGAATCGATCGAGGAAGCGGACGACGAAATGGGCTGGCACGCCCGCATTTTCCGCGAACGAACGGGGCTGCGTTGGATGATCGAAGAACGGGACACCGGGTCTTTCGTCGGCACCTGCGGGTTTCTCGGCATCGAGCGACAGCATAACCGGATGGAGATCGGTTACGATCTGGCGCGCGAACATTGGGGCAAAGGCTATATGCCGGAAGCAATCCGCGCCGTGCTGGACTTCGGTTTCGGACCGCTCGCGGCGAACAAGATCGAAGCCCGCGTCGATCCGGACAATGCGGCTTCCGTCCGGCTGATGGACAAGCTCGGGTTCGTGCGGGAAGGACTGCTGCGCCAGCACGAGTTCGAAAAAGGACATTACGTGGACCTTGCGGCGTACGCCATGCTCAAAAGCGATTTTGATTCGCTTCCGCGCTTTTAACAACTTTAACGGCAAAAAAACCGGGAACGTTCGCTTGCGCGAGCGTTCCCGGTTTTCTTTTTTCTTAAAAGAACTCCGATTTCACTGACCGTACCCGTCCGTGCCGCCTTTATATTTCCCGTAAGCGCCGTAGACGATATACGCGGCGCCAAGGGCGACATAGACGTAACGCACCCAAGCGAACCAATGGCCCGGCTCGGCAATGATGGAAGCCGCAACGCTTACCACGACCGCCATCGCCGCATTTTCGACCAGATGATACTCCGCCCCGAGGCGGATCGTGCGGTAGACGATGATCGCGGCCGATATCGCCATCAATCCCAGCATGACATAAATGAGCAAGCCGCTGTTCCTCCTCCGTTTTGCGTATGCGCGAACTCAATCCCCCGCTTCGCCTTCGATCCCTTGCCCGTGATACAGCCCGCTGTAGAACCCGCCCTGCTTCAGCAGTTCGTCGTGCGAGCCGTGTTCCAGCAAACCGCCGTCTTTCAAAACCAGGATCTGATCCGCTTGGCGAATCGTATTGAGACGGTGGGCGATCACGAAGCTGGTGCGGCCTTTCATCAGGCGTTGAAGGCCCTGCTGAATCTTGATCTCCGTCACCGTATCGATGCTGCTGGTCGCTTCGTCGAGCACGAGGATCGCGGGATCG
>Ga0308157_10007836_pt1 | contig 12291 bp, 9 predicted proteins | sample PhyBR1_FD_201035 | JGI IMG/M metagenome (GOLD analysis project Ga0308157, IMG submission 201035) | Phyllosphere microbial communities from UC Gill Tract Community Farm, Albany, California, United States - DLSLB.R1 | ecosystem: Host-associated > Plants > Phyllosphere > Unclassified | place: USA...
TCGACAATGGGATACTTTGATGCTTCTTATGTGAAAATTAGAGCAATGACTCTTGGATATACTCTTGATCAAGACTTTACAAGAAATTTAGGCATTGATAAATTAAGACTTTATTTCACAGTGCAGAATCCATTTGTTTTATTTTCTCCATATCATGATAAATCTGGAATGGATCCTGAAACAAATTCATTTGGTGACGAAAATCAGGCTGTTGCCTCTTATCAGAGAAGATTTTCTGTTATCGGTACAAACACTCCTGCAACCAGAAATTATTTATTTGGACTTAATTTAACATTTTAATCAGAACAGATATGAAACGATATATTTTTAAAAAATTAATTATAGGGTCAACAGTTTTACTTTCATTAGCAGGCTGTTCCGATATATTAGAGGAAAAGCCTCATGATTTTTATGAGCCAGGTTATTTTAAAACCGAGCAAGGTGTTAAACAGGGACTAACTTCTCATTATGCACATTTGCGTTGGATTTACGGACAGGCCTATTTTTATAATGCTTGCCAAACAGGAACAGATGAAGCAACATACGCGCAGAGTGCAGACGGGAATTTTAAAGATCATGATTTGTCGGGTGTGGGAGTTGTAACCCCAAGTTCAAGCCGTTCGGATGTTTTGTGGAATAACTCTTATTATGATATCAATACCGCGAGCGGTATTATCGAAAATGGTGCAGCCGTAGGAGTTGCTAGCAGTTTAATTGCAGAATCTAAATTTTTTAGAGGATTTGACTATTTTCTTTTAGTGCAAACTTTTGGAGGTGTGCCATTAGATTTAGGAGCTGGAGAATTAAAATTTAATAGCAATCCTTCGAGATATTCAAAGCGTAATACAGTTCCTGAAGTATACACAAAAGCTATTTTTCCAGATTTGGTTACAGCGGTTAATGATCTTCCAAATGCGCCTAGGTTGACTGGTACGGTAACTAAAACTGTAGCACGATTGTTTCTGGCAAAGGCATATCTTACTTATGCTTGGTGGTTAGAAAACCCGAATAATATTCCAACTTATCCAGATGTTCCAAGAACAGATCCAGATGGACATAATGCACAATGGTATTTTCAAAAAGCTTATGATTTGGCTGTAGAAGGGATTAATAATCCAGGGGCTTATGGACTGCTTGATTCTTATTATGATGTTAATGCAGGAGCAAATGACAGAAATAAAGAAGTAATGCTTTATGCAGATCATACACAAGAAAGTGAATATTATAATGGAGGAAGCCTTACGTATGGAAACGGTGGTGCTCCAGATAACTTTTCAGGGTGGATGGTGACTTGGAACTATACTGCTATCAGAAGTAAAAACGGAACCGCAGCAGTTTCTTCAGTTCAGAGAGAAGCAAATCAATTTTTAGGACGTCCATGGACAAGAATGGCTCCGCCTATTGAAGTTTTCACAAATACTTTTGCAGATAAAACAAATGATTCAAGATATGACGGAACATTTGCGGCAGTTTTCAGAGGAAATTGGAATCTTCAAGGAACTGGTCTTACTGGCGTAGCAACATTGACCAATGCTAACGGTTTGACAATTAAACCAGGTGATGCCGTTTTAAGCTTCCTTAATGACGAACCATTAACAGCAATCACTTATCCTTCTGGGCAAGGTGACAGCGGAGTAGGTGCGGGAGTATTGCCAGGAAGAGCAGATTATGTGATTTCTCCAAAAGGCATCAGCAGAATTGTATACCCAGGTTTCTGGAAACTTGGACCTTACAGAACAGATAACGCAGGAGGATTAGGACAGCCTAATGCCGGAAGCACAAGACCATTCCCGGTAGCAAAATTCTCTGAATTATATCTTGTTGCCGCAGAAGCAGCTGTCAAAGGAGCTACAGGATCTTTGAGTGCCAGATCTCTTGTAAATGTACTAAGAGCTAGAGCAGGAAAATGGAAATGGGATAATAATGGTAATATGGCTAAAATTCAAGATAATAGTGCCGCTATGACAAATGCAACTCCAGCTGTAATTGATATTAATTACATTCTTGCAGAGCGCTCACGTGAGTTTTTTGGCGAAGGATACCGTTGGTATGACTTAGTAAGAACACAAAAATGGAATGAAATTGCTGGAAAATATTCTATTGGAGGATCAAACTACGGACAACATACACCAGAAGTAGTAACCAGAACAATAGACGCACATCATTACCTAAGACCAATTCCGCAAGGACAAATCGATGGAATGGAAATGTCTGCTGATGAAAAAGCAGCTTACCAAAATCCGGGATATTAAGTTTTATTTTTCTAAAAACTAATTCTAAGCAAATAAGGTCAATTTTATAAATTATCTTATTACGGTTTATTAATGTAGTTTTAAATAAGCCGGGAGTAACCCTCTCGGCTTTTTAATGTTTTTCGAATGTATTTTACAAATCATATAAAATGAGCAATAAAAAAAAGATTCTTATATCAGTTGCTGTTCCGTTTTGCTCTATCCTTGCGTAAGGCTCAGGAAAGTACTATCCAAAGAAAGAAAAGCATTAAAGATCTTATCTTTTCAAAGGCAAGTTATATAGGAGATGATCGGATTTATAAAAGTAATATTCACATCCGAAATAAAAATTCAAAAAACTAAAGCCCGCTATATTGTATGCTAATTTATGAGAGTAATTTTTTGCGATAGCAGTAGTCATTAAAGAAGTGCTTATTTGCTAACTTTTTGAATAAAAAAGATGTTTTAAATTTAAGTAATTATGATAAAAAGATATTTAAAATATGTATTGCTTTTACAGTTTTTCACTTTAATAATAGGATGTAAGGCCAATCAGCAACAAGCAAATTCTTCTGAAAAAGTGACAGCTGAAAATTGGGTCGGATCGTGGGCTTGTGCGCAAATGCTTGTAGAACCAAACAACATGCCTCCAGCTCCAGGTTTGGCCGAAAATACACTTCGTCAAATTATAAAAGTTTCGATTGGAGGTGAGCATATTCGATTCCGTTTTTCAAATGTATTTAGTGATCAGACTACAGTTTTAAAAAAGGTTAGTATAGCGAATGTTCTTGATGCTCCCGCAATTGATAAAAACACACAAAAATATCTCAGTTTTAATGGAAATCAAGAGGTAACACTAAATCCAGGTCAGGAAGTATTTTCAGATAAACTAAATTTTCTATTAAAGCCAGGTCAGCTTCTTGCCATAACCATTTATTACGGAGCTGCATCGCAAAAAACAACGGGGCATCCAGGATCGAGAACGACATCTTATATTTTATCAGGAGACAATCTCAACAATGACAGTTTCTCTGGAGCTGTGAAAACCGATCATTGGTATTCTATCATGGGACTTGATGTTGTGGCATCAAAAAAAGCATCAAATATTGTTTGTCTAGGAAACTCTATTACAGATGGGCGCGGATCAGGAACAAACAAACAAAATCGCTGGACAGATATTCTAGCCGCTAGATTAGCCGCAAATAAAGCAGCTCAAAATATTGGAGTTTTAAATTTAGGAATAGGAGGAAATTGTGTTGTAAAAGGTGGATTAGGGCCAACAGCATTAGATCGTTTTGATCGTGATGTGCTTTCGCAGAAAGGTACAAAATGGCTAGTAATTTTAGAAGGAATAAATGATATAGGAGGAATTAAACGTGCAGAAGACGCTCCAATAAAAGCGCAGGAAATTATAGATGGTTATAAAATTATGATAGACAAAGCACACGCCAAAGGCATAAAAGTGTATGGCTGTACGATTCTGCCTTTCCAGAAATCATTTTACGACGCACCTTTCAAGCAAGAAGCAAGAGATATTGTAAATGCATGGATTCGAAATAACCATTTTGATGCAGTAATAGATTTTGACAGGGAAATGGCTTCGGAAACTGATTCTAAAACCATTTTAGCAAATATGCATGATGGCGATTTTTTGCATCCTAATGAATTGGGATATCAGAGAATGGGCGAAGTAATAGATTTGAATTTATTTAAATGAAAATCAATTTAGTATTTAAAAAAATAAGAAGATGTCATGAAATCAATAATTAGATTTTTCGCAGTTACAGTTCTTTTTTTTATTGGACAGAATGGATATTCTCAAGATCCAAATTTTCATGTTTATTTAAGTTTTGGACAGTCCAATATGGAAGGTGCTGCTCCGATAGAAGCCGAAGACAAAATAAATATTGATCCTCGCTTTCAAGTTCTGGAAGCAGTAAACTGTCCTGATTTGAATCGAGAGATGGGAAAATGGTATACCGCAATACCGCCATTATGCCGATGCAAAACAGGATTGACACTAACAGACAATTTTGGAAGAACTATGGTTGACCATCTTCCTAAAAATATAAAAGTAGGAGTAGTAAATGTGGCTGTTGGAGGATGTAAAATAGAACTTTTTGATAAAGATAACTTTGAGAACTACATGAAAACAGCACCAGACTGGATGCTAGGTATAATCAAAGAATATAATGGAAGTCCGTATACAAGACTTGTTGAAATGGCAAAAATTGCACAAAAGACAGGCGTTATAAAAGGCATTTTACTGCATCAAGGAGAATCTAATACAGGTGATACACTTTGGCCTAAAAAGGTAAAAATAGTATATGACAATCTGATGAAAGATTTAAATCTGGATCCTAAAAAAGTGCCATTGCTTTCTGGAGAAACCGTTCATGAAGAACAAAAAGGAAAATGCGCAAGCATGAATAAAATTATTGCTACACTACCTCAGACAATTCCAACATCGTATGTGATTTCATCAAAAGGTTGTGCTGTGGCTTCAGATTTTTTGCATTTTAGTGCCGTTGGATACAGGAATTTAGGCAAACGTTATGCCGAAAAAATGCTTTCGTTATTAGGGTATAAATTAGATAGTCCAAATTAGATAGTCCAAATGAACTTTTTATAGTTCATGCAGCAGTTGGTTTTAACCAGTTAGATCCAGCAGTTCCAGCAGGAAAAGTAGAAACGGTAAGTTATGATTCAAAAACAGTTGGAACAATCAGAAAAGCAATTATTATTTAAACCTGTTGACGAATCAAATTTTGCAAAATACACTGTTTTAGAAACAACAGATATAGTAAGTATTCTGACGGGCACACACGGCTAGTATAAATATATGATCTGTTTTTGCACTCGCAGAAGAATAAAAGTAGAATTAAAAGATTTTGATTTAAAATAAGCTAAATCTGGAATGAATTGATAAAAAAATGCATGATGAAAAACTATTTGAAATTTATAAGCACTGTAATTATTATTTTAGTAAGTACTATAGCAAAAGCTTCTCAGCCTTTTATAACAGAAGATAGAAGCCAGAACGTTATGGTGCTGAAAGAAAAGTCTTTGTCACTGTCTTTTTTTGTTAATTCAGATTTAAATGCAGGTATTTTGCGAGCTGTAAATAATCTTCAGTCAGATTTTGAAAAGGTTACAGGCCAGCGCCCAATTATTTTAAATCAAAATCCAAAAGCATCATCACCGCTCATTATTATTGGAATGATCGGATCCAATTCGGTTATTGATGATTTAGTTAAACAAAAAAAAATCGAAGGAAAAGAACTCAAAGGCAAAAATGAAAAGTTTATCATACAGCAGGTTAGAAATCCTTTTAAAGGTGTAGATGAAGCGCTTGTAATTGCAGGAAGCGATAAACGAGGCACGATTTACGGAATTTATGAGTTATCCAAACAAATTGGCGTTTCTCCGTGGTATTATTGGGCAGATGTACCTGTAAAACAAAAAGAAAATATTTATTTCATCAAAGGAATATACACAGATGGAGAGCCAGCTGTAAAATACCGAGGAATTTTCCTTAATGATGAAGCGCCTGCATTAAGTGGCTGGGCAAAAGCTACTTTTGGTGGTTTTAATAGCAAATTTTATGAAAAAGTTTTTGAATTAGTACTTAGGTTAAAAGGCAATTATATGTGGCCTGCAATGTGGGGAAATGCATTTTATGACGATGATGTGGCCAGCGGACCTTTAGCAAACGAAATGGGAATTGTTATGGGAACCTCTCATCATGAACCAATGGCTTTGGCACAGACAGATTGGCGTCGATACATTAAAAAGAATAATTTGCCTAACATTTGGGATTACTCCAAAAATAAGAAGGTTTTAGACGAATTCTGGAAAACAGGGATTCAGCGAAGTAAAAATTGGGAAAAACTGGTAACCATTGGGATACGTGGCGATGGAGACGAGGCAATGAGCGAAGGCACCAATATAAGTTTGCTGGAAAATATTGTAAAAGAACAGCGCAGAATTATTGAGAAAGAAACGGGGCAAAGCGCCAATAAAACACCTCAGGTTTGGGCTTTATACAAAGAGGTTCAGGATTATTACGATCAGGGAATGCGTGTTCCTGATGATGTAATTCTTTTGTTTTGTGATGACAACTGGGGAAATGTCCGCAAACTTCCTGATCTTTCAAAACCGTCACATAAAGGCGGCTACGGAATGTATTATCATTTTGATTATGTGGGTGGCCCAAGAAACTCAAAATGGATTAATATAAGTCCGATACAAAGAGTTTGGGAACAAATGAATCTCAGCTATGAAAATGGAGTTGATAAAGTTTGGATTGTAAATGTTGGTGATTTAAAACCAATGGAATTCCCAATTAGTTTCTTTTTAGACATGGCATGGAATCCCAAAGATTTCAACTCTCAGAATTTATTCCAATACACAGAAAACTGGGTAGTGGAACAGTTTGGAAATAAATACTCTAAAGAAATCGCCAGATTATTAAATGCCTACCCGAAATTTAATCGTCGTGTTACTCCAGAAATGCTGGACAGCAAGACCTATTCTTTAGAAAATTATAATGAATTTGAAACAGTTGTTAATGAGTATAAAAACTTAGCACTCGATGCATATAGAGTGTATAATGAACTTCCCAATGAATATAAAGATGCTTATTTTCAGTTGGTTTTGTATCCAATAGACGCCTGTTGCAATCTTTATGAAATGTATTTTGCACAGGCAAAAAACAGAAAATTAGCAGCAGAAAAAAACAGTCTTGCCAATTATTATGCTGATGAGGTTAAAGTAAAATTTGAACGTGATTCTATTCTTCAAAACAAGTATAATAATGAAATTGCAGCTGGTAAATGGCCTCATATGATGGATCAAATGCGCATAGGTTATAAAGCTTGGCATGATGGTCCTAAAAATATTCTTCCTGAGGTAAAATATCTTTCTGATAGCGAAATTATTGTTCCGAAAATTTTTCTAGAAAAAGATGGCTATGTGTCTATAAATGCAGCCCACTTTTCTAAAATGAATAATTCAAAAAAAATACATTGGGAAGTCATTCCAGATTTCGGAAAAACATTGAGTGGCATTACAACATTTCCGCAAAATATTTACTCAATGGCAGAAGATAATGTCTTTGTGGAATACGAAATTAATTTTGCTTCAACAGGACAATTTACTGTAGAACTTTTGCTGGCTCCAACATTGAATTTTAACAGCAATAAAGGTCTTCGATATGAAATATCTTTTGATGGAGAAAAACCGCAGCTTGTAAATTTTAATGGTTATTATAAAGGAGAACTAGGGAAATGGCAAGCAGAACACATAATTCATTCTGCAACCAAGCATAATATTCTAAATTCAGGAAAGCATACACTTCGTTTCAGAGCTTTAGATCCTGGAATTGTACTCCAAAAAATATTGATCGATACAGGCGGTTTGAAGCCTTCTTATTTAGGAGCTCCGGAAAGTGATAGAGTAGTTGAATAAGTTTTGCATATCTTTTTTATTAGATAAAAAGAATATTAAAATGGCAAGAAAATCTTGATAAAATAACTTCCGCCGATATCAAGTTAAAGGCTGACTTCCTCTTTAGTGCACAATGCTAATGAAGTAAATAATTGTATTATATTAACCTTAAATTAGTGTATGTTATCCAATTTTAGATGAAATAGTATTATGGTGAAATAATCTTCTATTTTTAGTGAAATTTCAACACAATACATGGAACCAATACAACTTATTTCAGATCATTTCATTGAAGAAAAATGTAATTTTAAAGAACTTATAGAACGACTTCGGGCTGGATTTTCGACTTCAGATATCAATGTGCCCATGCGCCATCATCATGATTACTCTAATCATGAAGAAGGCAAAGATTCAACATTATTATTGATGCCAGCGTTTCAAGCAGGTAAAGATTTAGGTGTAAAAATTGTTACAGTAAGTCCTAATAATGGTAAATATGATTTGCCTTCGATTCAGGGAACGTACATTTATCTTGATGGACACAAAGGGAATATAAAAGCAATTCTAGAAGCAAAATCACTAACCGGTAAGCGTACTGCGGCGACATCTGCATTGGCAAGTAGTTATCTTTCACGAAAAGATGCCTCGTCTATGCTGATGATTGGAACTGGAGCATTAGCCATTAATTTAATTCAGGCGCATGCAAGTGTTAGACCTATAAAAGAAGTTTATGTTTGGGGAAGAACCATAGAAAAAGCTCAACTGGTTTGCGATGCACTTAAAAACGCTTCATTTACCTGTAAACCAGTTTCTACTATAGAAGAAATTATTTCTGAAGTTGATATTATCTCGGCAGCAACTTTATCGCCTGTTCCGCTTGTTTTAGGAAAATGGCTGAAAGCAGGACAGCATTTAGATCTTGTTGGAGCATATAAAAAAGATATGCGTGAAGCTGATGATGAAGCAGTTTTAAAATCAAACCTATTTCTTGATACTTATCAAGGCGGATTAAAAGAAAGTGGCGATATTTTGATTCCGCTCACAAATGGAATTATCACCAAAGAAACAATCAAAGCAGATTTATTTGAACTGTGCAGCAATACAAAACAAGGCAGAACATCAGAGGAAGAAATCACCTATTTTAAATCTGTTGGACATGCGTTAGAAGATCTTGTTGCAGCTGGATATTTTTATGAAGAGTATAATTTAAACACACAAAAAAATGCCTAATACCTACCAAAATATTTGTAATAATACAGATTATAAAGCAGACGCCTCTGTACTGCAGATCAAAACAATCGATATGCATACAGGTGGTGAGCCTTTGCGCGTTATTGTTTCTGGTTTTCCTGAACTTAAAGGAAATAATGTTTTAGAATACCGACGAGATATAAAAGAAAACTATGATTATTTAAGAACATCATTGATGTTTGAACCTCGCGGTCATGCTGATATGTATGGCTGTATCTTGCTTCCGCCAAATGATGAGGATGCAGATTTTGGTATTCTTTTCATGCATAACGAAGGTTACAGCAGTATGTGCGGTCATGCTATTATTGCAATAAGCACATTAGCGGCAAAAATGAACTGGATAAAAGTGAAAGAAGGAGAAAATGAATTGAAAATTGACGCTCCTTGTGGTCGAATTTTTTCATATGTCAATATATTAAATGGTGAAGTAACAGGAGTGAGATTTCATTGCGTGCCAAGTTTTGTAGTAAGCTTAGATCGTCTTGTAAATGTCCCAGAAATTGGAGATGTTGTGTATGATCTGGCTTATGGTGGTGCTTTCTATGCTTATGTTGATTTGAGAAAAAATACTCATTTAAATTTTGGATTAACCGAAGAAAACTACAGAGCGATTATTCAAACCGGAATAGATATAAAACATGCTGTAATGAATTATAATAAAGATATTCAGCATCCATTTGAGGAGGATTTGAGCTTTTTATACGGAACTATTTTTATAGATGAACCAATGAATATCGCTAATCACAGCCGAAATGTTTGTGTTTTTGCTGACGGAGAAGTAGATCGTTCTCCAACAGGTTCAGGTGTTTCTGGAAGAATAGCGATTGAAAAAGCTAGAAATGCAATAGATATGAATGAATTTATCACGATAGAAAGTATAACGGGAAGCACATTTATCGGATCGCTTGTGAGAGAAGAAAAATTTGGTCCCTTTAAAGCTGTAATTCCACAAGTTGAAGGAACAGCTTTTGTAACAGGAGCAAATACATTTTTAATAGATCCAAAAGATCCTATGAGGAATGGGTTTATACTTCGATAATTAATTCTGTAAAACAAACTGTAAGTCATTTAGATTTACAGTTTTTTTATTTCTCAGTTTAGAGCATAAAAAAGTCCTAATCAAAGATTAGGACTTTTCGTGGGGAGAGCAGGATTCGAACCTGCGAAGTTTTCACAGCAGATTTACAGTCTGCCCTCGTTGGCCGCTTGAGTATCTCCCCGACTCTCTAGCGTTGTGCTTAGTTGTTCTAAGCGGTGGCAAAGATAGGAACTCTTTCTACATTTCCAAATAAAAAAATGACTTAATTTTAAGTTGTTTTAAAGTTATTTTTTAATTCATTGGAATTGAATAAAATAAAATTAGATGAAACATTCTTTTTTTTAGTTTATTTCTTAAAGTAGGATTAGGATTACGGTAAATAAAAAACTTTTCTTTGGGCTTAATCTTTCATAAACTCTTCAGCCATTGCGTTTGTTGATGCTTTGAGCGAAATATTGAAGAAAAAAGAAACTATGCGATAAGCCGAACTTTTATTTCTTTTTTGATGAATTTCTATTTTTAAGTTTGTGATATGCCGTAAAACAAAAAAATCTCCGCTAGGGAGATTTTTTTTTAAATTATATCAAGGTATATTATTTAGCTAGCAATTCTTTGATTTTTGCTTTCAGTTCATCACCTCTTAAATCTTGTGCAACTACTTTTCCTGATGCGTCAAGGATAAAAGTTGCTGGAATAGATTCAACGTTGTATTGTCTTGCAATTGGCTCGTCCCAAAATTTCAGATTAGAAACTTGCGTCCAAGTTAAGCCATCTTTTGCAATAGCTTCTTTCCATTTCGTCGCATCTTTGTCTAAAGATACTCCAACAATGTTTAATCCTTTTGAGTGAAATTCTTTGTAAAGAGCCACTACATGAGGATTTTCTTGTCTGCATGGTCCGCACCAAGAAGCCCAGAAATCTACAATAGTAACTTTACCTAAGCTTTCTTTAAGCGAAACTACTTTTCCCTCTGGATTAGGAGCCGAAAAATCTGCTCTTCATTTAGCGCTGCCTACCGCTGGAGCTGTAGCACCAACAGATGGCATTTTTGCTTGACCAAATCTAGTTTTAATTTCTTTACCTGGAGCAGTGTTTTTTAAAGACTCATCCAAACCATTGTAAAGACCTTCTAATTTTTTCATATCAGCTGTTGGGTCATTCAATAAACTTTGAATAATTAAAGCTGTAATGAAAGATTTTGGGTGATTTTCAGCGTAAGCTAAATATTTCTTTTTGCTTCCTTCTTGAACTTCTTTTTGAATTTCCATGTATTGTTTCATCAAGCCATTGATAGTTGCTGTATCTTGAGCTTGTTGAGCTTGTTTCATTTTATCGTTGTTCTTTTTCTGGAAATCAATTAAGCTTTTTTGAGTTTTGTTCATATCTTCCATGAAAGTCACATACTCATCATTGTTGTAAGTTCCAGAGATTTTAGATTTGTGGATACTATCTTTATCAATAGCAACTTTAATTTCTCCAGTTTCTAAGATGAATGGAATAGGTCCATTAGCACCTTGTAATATTAATGTGTGGAAAGCTGGTTCAGTAACTTTTCCTTTTATTTCAAATTTTCCGTTTTCAACTTTTACTGTATCAAGAGAAACTGGCATTCTTGTAGCAGGATCCTGACCTTGTAAGATAATCGTTTTTCCATTTTCAATCCCTGTAGCAGTACCAGTAATAAGGTATTCTCCATCTTTAACTTTACTGCAAGAAATTATAGCTGCAGAAGCTGTAAGTACAAAAAGTATTTTTTTCATTATAAAAAATTAATTAGTTAATTGATTTGTGCAACAAAAGTATCTAAAATTATAAAACATATAGAATTTTGTAACCTAAAATTTTGTTATAGTTTTTTTTGTTCTAATCGTCCTAAAATCAAGGGGTTTGTTGCTTTTATTTGATTTAAAACTCTTATTTGATTTTTGTTTCTAATGTGAAGATAGGATTTTTATAATAATAATGTATAAAAAAAGCACTCTATAAAAAGAGTGCTTTCTGTAATATTGTAATCTAAAAACTATTCTTGGTTTGTTTTCTTTCTCCAAGTAAAAGCATTTAAGATATGTCTTTTTGCAAATCTCGCTGGAGAATCAGCATTTACCATTTTTACGTAAGTTGCTTTAGGAACGCTGATGTATTCGTAAACACTTCCGTTAGAAAAGTCAATAATTAAACGACCTTCAACAAATTTAAAATCTGTAATAGAACAAGTTGTGATTGTTTCTGTGTACTCAGGTAAATTTAGTTTGATAGTATCAGGGTGAATACTTACTAAAAAGTGGTAAGCTTCGATAATCGTTTTACTTTTTTCTTCAGCTT
>Ga0308157_10007838_pt1 | contig 12290 bp, 8 predicted proteins | sample PhyBR1_FD_201035 | JGI IMG/M metagenome (GOLD analysis project Ga0308157, IMG submission 201035) | Phyllosphere microbial communities from UC Gill Tract Community Farm, Albany, California, United States - DLSLB.R1 | ecosystem: Host-associated > Plants > Phyllosphere > Unclassified | place: USA...
GGTCTGCTCGCAGCTGGAAGTGCTGAACCCGTCGGTTGCCGTGCCGTTCCAGCTGGACGACGACAACCTGTCGGAAACCACCCGCCTGACGCACCGCGTGCTGGACCTGCGCCGTCCGCAGATGCAGAACAACCTGCGCCTGCGCTACAAGGTGACGATGGAAGTGCGCAAATACCTGGACGCGCTGGGCTTCATCGACATCGAGACCCCGATGCTGACCAAGTCCACGCCGGAAGGCGCACGCGACTACCTGGTGCCGTCGCGCGTCAACGCCGGCAACTTCTTCGCGCTGCCGCAGTCGCCGCAGCTGTTCAAGCAGCTGCTGATGGTGGCCAACTTCGACCGCTACTACCAGATCACCAAGTGCTTCCGCGACGAAGACCTGCGCGCCGACCGCCAGCCTGAATTCACCCAGATCGACTGCGAGACCTCGTTCCTGACCGAACAGGAAATCCGCGACCTGTTCGAAGACATGATCCGCAAGGTGTTCCGCAACACCATGAACGTCGAGCTGCCCAACCCGTTCCCGGTGATGGACTTCGCCGAAGCCATGGGCAAGTACGGTTCGGACAAGCCGGACATGCGCGTCAAGCTGGAATTCACCGACCTGACCGACGTGATGAAGGACGTCGACTTCAAGGTGTTCTCGGGCGCCGCCAACCTGCCTAACGGCCGCGTGGTCGGCCTGCGCGTACCGAAGGGCGGCGACATGCCACGTTCGGAAATCGACGCCTACACCCAGTTCGTCGCCATCTACGGCGCCCGCGGCCTGGCATACATCAAGGTCAACGAGAAGGCCAAGGGCCGCGACGGCCTGCAATCGCCGATCGTCAAGAACCTGCACGACGCCGCGCTGGCCAAGGTGCTGGAACTGACCGGCGCCGAAGACGGCGACCTGATCTTCTTTGGCGCGGACAAGGCCAAGGTGGTCAACGACGCCATCGGCGCGCTGCGCGTCAAGATCGGCCATTCGGAATTCGGCAAGAAGGCCGGCCTGTTCGACGACGTCTGGGCGCCGCTGTGGGTGATCGACTTCCCGATGTTCGAATACGACGAAGAGTCGGACCGCTGGACCGCGACCCACCACCCGTTCACCGCGCCGAAAGACGGCCACGAAGACTGGCTGGAAACCAATCCGGGCGCCTGCATCGCCAAGGCCTACGACATGGTGCTGAACGGCTGGGAACTGGGCGGCGGTTCGATCCGTATCCACCGCGAGGAAGTGCAGTCGAAAGTGTTCCGCGCCCTGAAGATCGACGCCGACGAAGCCCGCCTGAAGTTCGGCTTCCTGCTCGACGCGCTGCAATACGGCGCGCCGCCGCACGGTGGCCTGGCATTCGGCCTGGACCGTATCGTGACGCTGATGACCAAGTCCGATTCGATCCGCGACGTGATCGCCTTCCCGAAAACCCAGCGCGCGCAGGATCTGCTGACCCAGGCGCCGTCGGAAGTGGACGAGAAGCAGTTGAAGGAACTGCACATCCGTCTGCGCGCCGCCGAGCCGAAAGTGGCAAGCTAAATCTTTGCAATGGAAAGGGCGCTTCGGCGCCTTTTCTTTTATCCGAACCATGAAGCCTTACAAGATTCCCGAGTCGGTGCTGGTGGTGATCCACACCGCCGACCTGCAAGTGCTGCTGATCGAGCGCGCCGACCGGCCCGGCTACTGGCAGTCGGTGACCGGCTCGCTGGACGCGCCCGACGAGCCGCTGCTCGACACCGCCCGCCGCGAGCTGTTCGAGGAGACCGGCATCGTCGCCGACGGCGAGACCATCGTGCTGCGCGACTGGCAACTGTCCAACGTCTACACCATCTACCCGGTGTGGCGCCACCGCTACGCGCCGGGCGTGACTGAGAACACCGAGCACGTGTTCAGCGTCGAGGTGCCGCGCGACATCGCCATCACGCTGGCCCCGCGCGAACACCTGAACCACGTCTGGCTGCCCTGGCTGGAGGCGGCCGACCGTTGTTTTTCTTCCTCCAATGCTGAAGCTATATTACAATTGACAAGATATTGCCGTACGGCATAATTTTTCAGTTCGCCGGTTTCCTGTTCATTCCGATTCTTTTTGCATAGAATCAAGAGGCAGGCCCGTCTGAGCCCGCTTCCAGGAGAACCCGCATGACCAGCCCCACCAAGTCCAGCCCGGCCTCGTTTGTTTTCGATTCCGGCACCTTGTCCATCGACGCGTTATTGAGCGGCTACAAGTGGGGCGGCGGCGTCGGCACCGGAGCCACCGTCACCTACAGCTTCCCGTTTGCCAATGGCTTGGCCTACTTCAGCGGACCGGGCGGCGGCAGCTACTCCGACCTGGACGAGCCGCACGCCAGCCAGCATTACGGCCTCGACACGGTGCAGCAGTTGGCGGCGCAGACCGCGCTGCAGGCCTGGGCCAACGTCGCCAATGTCAAGCCGGTGCTGGTGGCCGACACCATCAGCTCGGTCGGCGACATCCGCCTGGCCTGGACCTCGGCCAGCGAGACCGCCAGCGACGGCGGCGGCGCCTGGGGCTGGGCCAGCTTCCCGAGCAGCATCTACCCGTCCGGCGGCGACGTCTGGATCAGCACCGACGCGGACGGCGCGCTCAGCAGTAACGACTGGTCGGTGGGCTCGTACAATTACATGTCGCTGGTGCATGAGCTGGGCCACGCACTGGGCCTCAAGCATCCGTTCGAGGACAATCCGGTCGATCCGGCGCACTCCACCCGCCAGTACTCGCTGATGGCTTATAACGATGCGCCGCACAGCCTGTTTGTCCGCGTCACCGAGACCGCCAACTCGGCCTCGTGGAAGTCCTTCACCGTGGTGCCGAACTCGCCGATGCTGGACGACATCGCGGCGATGCAATACCTGTACGGCGCCAACACCACTTACCACACCGGCAACGACACCTACACCTTCGATCCGTCCACGCCGTTCCTGACCACCATCTGGGACGCGGGCGGCAACGACACCATTTCGATCGCCAACTTCAGCAACGGCTCGCTGATCGACCTGCAGCAAGGGCATTTCTCGTCCATCCACATTCCGTCCGACACCGGCGCCGGCATCGACTGGCTGACCGATCCGCCGGTGCCCACCTATGACGGCACCGACAACCTGGCCATCGCCTACGGCACGGTGATCGAGAACGCCATCGGCGGCAGCGGCGGCGACACGCTGATCGGCAACAGCGGCGCCAACCACCTGCAGGGCAATGGCGGCCACAACGTCATCGACGGCGGCGCCGGCACCGACACCGCCATCTACACGGGCAGCTTCGGCAGCTACACGGTGGCCGCCAGTGGCGCCGGCTATACGGTCACGTCCAAGGTCGATCCGGGCCAGAGCGACACCCTGAGCAATATCGAGCGGCTGGCGTTCGCCAACGGCACCATGGCGCTGAGCCAGGCCGCCGTGGACGAGGATGCGGCGCGCGCGCCGTATGCGGCGATGGCGCAGAAATTCTATATCGCGTATTTCGGCAATCCCGCCGACCCCGGCGGCCTGAACAGCATGGTCAACCAGATGATGACCACTCAGGCGCCGACCACCACCGGGGGCTTCATCACGGCGTACTACAGCAATGCCACCGTCAAGGCGATGGTGGACAACTTCGCCCTCAGCTCCGACCCCGCCGCGCTGGGCAACGGCAGCGACCTGGATTTCCTGACCGCGATCTATGCCCACGTGCTGGGCCGCGCCCCGGACGAGGGCGTGAATTACTGGGTCAACTCGCTGAAGGCCGGCTTGCCGCGTCCGCTGGCCGCGCTCAGCGTGCTGGAAGGCGCGGAGCACAACACCAGCGCCCAGGGCCTGATGGACGGCGCGCTGGTGAACAACCGCCTGGTGGTGGCCTCCAATTTCACGTCGCTGCTCGACACGCCTGCCGAGCTGGCCGGCTACTCCGGCAGCGCCGCGGCGTCCGTGGCGCGCGCCTTGCTGACCCACGTCGACCAGAACACCAGCGTGCTCGACTACGAGTCCACGGTGATCCAGACGGTGGCCAACCTGGCGGGCGGCGTCCAGACCAGCGCCGCGCCGCAGGAAGTGGTGCTGGTCGGCAGCAGCACGCTCGAGCACGCCTGGGCCTAGGCCCGCGTTGTGTGCGGCAGCATACGCCGCGATTCCGGACTCAGGGTTAGAATACAGGGATGAAAATCCGAGTCGCGACCTACAACATCCACAAGGGCGTGTCCGCCATCCGCAGCGAACCGCGGGTGCTGGCGCTCAAGCAGGCGATCGGCCTGTTCGACGCCGACGTGGTGTTCCTGCAGGAGGTGCAGGGCAAGCATGACCTGAACGCCGCCAAGTACGGCGCCGAGCACCTGGGCCACAAGCACTGGCCGGCCACGGCGCAGCACGAGTACCTGGCCGGCGAGTCGCGCCACGCCCACGCCGCCTACGGCATGAACGCGGTGTACGACCACGGCCACCACGGCAACGCGCTGCTGAGCGCCTTTCCGATCGCCAACCAGTCCAACCACGACGTCTCCGACCACGCCTACGAACAGCGCGGCATCCTGCATTGCGTGCTCAACACGCCCAAGGGCGCGGTGCATTGCTACGTGGTCCACCTGGGCCTGTTCGAGGCGGGCCGGCGCCGCCAGACCCAGGCGCTGATCTCGGCCGTGCGCGCCTCGGCGCCGGACGGCGAGCCGGTCATCATCGCCGGCGATTTCAACGACTGGCGCAACACCCTCAGCGCCGAGCTGCGCAACGCGCTTGGCGTGGTCGAGGCCTTCGACCAGATCGGCTCCAACTCCACGCTCGACGAGCTGGTGCGCACGCTGCGCCGCAAGGCCGGCGTCACGCCGGCGCGCACCTTCCCGGCCGCGCTGCCGTTCTTCCGGCTGGACCGCATCTACGTGCGCGGCTTCAAGGTCGAGACGGCCGAGGTGATGCACGGCAGCCTGTGGGCCAAGCTGTCCGACCACGCGCCCATCGTCGCCAGCCTGGCGCTGGGCTGAGTTATTCGCGGACGATTATTTGCGCACCAGCGTCGCGCTGTCGAGCTTGACGTCCAGCTGCTGCAGGCTGCTGTTCAGCATGACGAGGTTGGTCTTGTTGGCCACCAGTTCCTTGAGGCGCGCCTCGAAGGCGTCGAGGTGGCGGGTGCAGGGGCTGAGCTTGGCGAAGGCGAAGTAATTCTTGTCCTCGGTCAGGAAGGGGCGCATGGCCATGAACTGCGTACCGCCGCCGTGGCGCGCCAGCCACGCCTCGCCGGTGAACAGGCCGCTGACGAAATAATCGATGCGGCCCAGGCCCAGCTTGCGGAAATTGCTGTCGGCCGTGCCCGATTCCTCCAGCCGCAGGTGGGCGGCGGAAAACGCCGAGAACTCGCGGCCGAAGGTGTTGCCCAGCGCGATGCCGCCCTTGTGGCTGGCCAGGTCCTGCCAGGTGTTGAAGATGAAGGCATGCTGGCGCGGCACGAACACCGCCACCGGATTGGGGAAGGCCGGCGTGCGCACGAAGTCCAGGTAGCGCTCGCGCTCGGGCTGGATCTTCAGCGTCGCCACCAGGTCGATCTTGCCGGCCGCGGCCGTGGCCAGCACGCGCTTCCAGGGGCCGACGTAGCGCACTTCGTAGGGGATTTTCAAATCGGCCAGGATGCGCGTGGCCAGCTCGACACTGGGACCGCGCAGCGTCTTGCCGTCGTACCAGTGCAGCGGCGGATAGTCGGGATCGGCGGACACCACCACCTTGGGGCAATCGGGCAGCACCGCAGCGGCCGCCGGCTGCAGGCAGGACAACAACAGCATCATCATCGACAGGCTACGCATGCTCCGGGCGCTCCATTCCCACAGGGGTTGCAATTTATTATAGACTTGTTTCGCGCCGTATTCGGGAACTCAAGGGTAGAATCCAGCCATGCGCACAGTTAATTTCATCGCCGACAACGAAGTGACCCTGCTCCACACGGGCGCCGACTTCTTTCCGGCCTTGATCGCCGCCATCGACGCCGCCAGCTACGAGGTGTATTTCGAGACCTACATCTTCGCCGGCGACGACACCGGCAAGAAGGTGATGGCGGCGCTGATGAACGCGGCCCGGCGCGGCGTGCAGGTGCGCATGATCACCGACTGGTGGGGCACAGGCCGGCGCCAGATCAACGGCATGCACGTGGAGCTGGTGGCGGCCGGGGTCGAGCACCGCATGTTCAATCCGTGGTTCAAGCGCGGCGTCACCCGCACCCACCGCAAGATCTGCGTGGTCGACCGCCAGGTGGCCTACGTGGGCGGCATCAACATCAACGACGACATGTTCTGCGACCGCAACCGCTCCATCGAGCTGGTCGCGCCGCGCTGGGATTTCGCGGTGCAGGTGCGCGGGCCGCTGGTGGCGACCATCCACCTGGAGGCGCTGACGCAGTGGCGCCGCCTGGGCCGGCTGGGCATCATCAAACGGATCGGGCTGTTCCGCGACATGCGCAAGGTGAACAAGATCGCCACGCAGAACATGGTGCAGGCCGGCTTTGTGGTGCGCGACAATTTCCGCAACCGCCGCACCATCCAGCGCGCCTACCTGCAGGCGCTGGGGCGCGCGCGCCACAGCGTGCTGCTGGCCAATCCGTATTTCGCGCCCGGCGCCAAGTTTCGCCACGCGCTGGCCGCCGCCGCCGAGCGCGGCGTCGAGGTCACGCTGCTGATCGGCGTCGGCGAGATCTGGCTGCAGGACGCGGTCGCCCACTCGTTCTATCCGAAACTGCTGGCGGCCGGCGTCAAAGTGGTGGAATATCACAAGACCCAGTTGCACGCCAAGGTCGCCGTGGTGGACGACGACTGGGCCACCGTGGGCTCAAGCAATGTGGACGGCCTGAGCCTGTTTTTGAACCAGGAAGCGAACGTGGTGATCAAGGACGCGGTGTTCGCGCAAAACCTGCGCCGGCACATCGAGGCCGCCATCGCCGAGGGCGTGCTGATCAACCCGGCCGACATCAAGCACGTCGGCCGCTTCCGCCGCATCGGCTACGAGGTCGCGTTTTTCGCGTACAAGATGGTGATGCGGGTCTTCGCAGTGGGGAAATACGCTTGAGCGAAAGTGTCAGACTGGACAAGTGGCTGTGGGCCGCGCGCTTCTTCAAAACCCGTTCGCTCGCCACCGAGGCGGTCGACAGCGGCAAGGTCAAGCTGGGCGGCGACAAGGTCAAGCCGGCGCGCGCGGTGCGCATCGGCGACACGCTGGACATCGATAACGGCTCCGACCGCTGGGAGGTCGACGTGATGAACCTGTCCGACGTGCGGGCCGCCGCGCCCATCGCGCGCAACCTGTACGAAGAGACAGACGCCAGCGTGGCGCGCCGCGCCGACGTGGCCGAGAACCGCCGCCTGTACCGCGAACCGGGCGCGGACATCAAGGGTCGCCCCACCAAGCGCGACCGGCGCCAGCTGGGCAAGGCTGGCGGCTACGACTAGTCCGGCCGCAGGCGCGCCAGGCACAGCAAGCTCAGCAGCGCGAACACGGCGCCGCTGAGCAGCGTCAGGCGGTAGTCGTGGCCGGACAGGTCGAGCACCGGCCCCTGCACGCCGCTGACCATGATATTGCCCAGCACGACCATCAAATCCTTGCTCGAGTTGTATTGCACGAACCGGGCCTTCGGGAACAGCGCCATCGGCAGCGACGCCGCCGCCGTGAACCAGGCGCCCGACACCACCACATGCGCCAGGTAGAACCACGGGAAGCAGGCCGGATCGCCAAGGCTCAGGTAGCCGAGCGCGGCGGCCGCGCCGTACGCGCCCATGATCAGGCTGGACACGCGCAGCGCGCCGTAGTGGTCCACCAGCCAGCCGATGCCGAAGGCGGAAATGATCGACACCGCGTAGCCGTACGCCGTCAGCGTGCCCAGCGTCGCCTTGGGAATGCCGGACAGGTGGGCGTAGTACTGGTAGAAGGTGTTGAACGGACTGAAGGTGACGCTGGCCAGCATGAAGGCCGCCACCGCCCACAGGAAGGGCCGGTGCGCGAAGCAGGCCAGCACATGGGCGCGCGGCACCGCCAGCGCGCGCCAGCCGGCCGGGCGCGGCGCGCTGTCGACATCGATGCAGGGCGGCTCGCGCACCATCAAACACACCAGCAGCAGCGCCACGCCGAACACCAGGCCGATGGCCAGCAGGATCTCGCCCAGATAGTGGTCGGTCAGCGCGAACACCCAGGTGTTGAAGGCGATGCCCACGCCCAGCCCGACGATGCGGAAGGCGGCGTAGAAGCGTCCCAGCAAACCCTGCGGCACGACGTCGTTGACCAGGCCGGTGAACAGCGACACCGCGCTGATGCCGGCGCATTCGAAGATGGTCCAGAACAGGCTGAAGGCGGCCAGGTTGCACAGCCGGCGTCCCGGCGACAGCGCGCCCAATGTGGCGTCGGCCAGCGCGCCCAGCGCCGGCGAGCAGGCCAATCCCAGCATGGCGGCGCAGCCGACCGGCGCGGCCACCAGCAGGAAGGGCCGGCGCCGGCCCCAGCGGCTGCGCAGGCGGTCCGAGTGGTAGCCCAGCAGCGGCACCAGCAGCACGCTCAGCAGCGCCGGCACGGTCGACATCAGCAGCGAGGTGGTGGTGTCGGAGGCGCCGTTGCGGCGCAGCAGTTCCAGTCCGCTGGGCAGCGCGGCCCGTTCGCGGATCGAGATCGCCAGGTCGCCCACCAGCAGCCAGAACAGCACCGCCAGCAGGCCGGCCGAGGCCAGGCCCCAGGCGGCGCGCTGCCCGGCCACGGCGCCGCTCTTGTCCATCAGCCAGGCCGGCGCAGAGGCCCGGTGGAACTGCGCACCACCAGCTCCATCGGGAAGCCGATGCGCTTGGCCTGCATCTCCTCGCCCTGTATCTGCGCCAGCAATTCGTTGACGGCGCGCGCCGCCATGTCGGCGTTGGATTGGCGCATCGTGGTCAGCGGCGGATGCACAAAGCTGGACGTGGAAATATCGTCGAAGCCGATCACCGAGATATCGTCCGGCACCTCCAGGCCACGGCTGTGGATGGCGTCGATGGCGCCGAATGCGGTCTCGTCGTTGGCGGCGAAGATGGCGGTCGGCGGCGCCGCCAGCGACAGCAGTTTTTCGGTGGCCGCGTAGCCGCCGTTCTGCGAGAAGTTGCCGTCCACCGCCAGCGCCGGATCGGGCGCCAGGCCGGCCGCCAGCAGCGCGTCGTTGTAGCCCTTGAGCCGCTCGGCGCCCTGGCCGGTGCCGGCCGTGCCGCCGATGAAGGCGATGCGGCGGTGGCCCAGCGACAGCAGGTGCTCGACCGCCGTGCGGGCGCCGAGGCGGTTTTCCACCACCACCACCGGCAGCTCGACCGGGCGGGCGTCGAAGCCGACAAACACGCAGGGCAGGCGCTGGCGCTCGAGCACGTCGAGGTAGCCGTCGGCCGCGTTCGGCAACAGCAGCACCAGGCCGGCGCACAGCTGGCTCAGCATGGCGCAGGTTTCCATGCGGCTGGGCAGGTCGAAGCGTTCGGCGTTGTACAGCAGGATGTCGTAGCCCTGGCGCCGCGCCTCGTCGCTGATGGCCTTGGTGATCTCGTGCAGCACCAGCGAGCCGTAGTGGTTGACGAACACGCCGATCAGTTTGCTCTTGTCGCCGCGCATGCGGCGCGCCAGCATGTCGGGCGTGTAGTTCAGCTGCGCGGCGGCGGCCAGCACGCGCGTGCGCGCCGCTTCCGACACGTAACCATTGCCGCGGATCGCCCGCGAGGCGGTGATCGGCGAGACCCCGGCGATTTTCGCCACTTCACTAAGTTTGCTGGCTTTTGTCATGTGGTTACGATACCACATCCGCTGTGGCTGTTAAAGATTTCAGTTGTACGATGAGTTTAATGGGTGGTAACGTGACCACATGCCGAAAAATCAGGCAACGTGGCGCGTTTTTCAGGAGACACCGGCGCGCCGTGACAAAACTACACAGTGAATCTTTAGATTGTTGTACACAACAACGGGGGAAATAATGCATAAGAAACTACTCGCCACTCTGCTGCCGCTGGCATTGGCAGCGGCCTACGGCAACGACGCCGCCGCCCAGCAGGCGGCCGCGCCAGCCGCGCCGGCAGAGGGCGCCGCCGCCGAACCGACCACCGTGGTGGTCACCGGCTTCCGCTCCAGCCTGCAAAAAGCCTTGAACCTCAAGCAGCAGGCCATCGGCGTGCGCGATTCCATCGTGGCGGAGGACATCGGTAAATTCCCCGAGGCGAACATCGCCGAATCATTGCAGCGCGTGCCCGGCATCATCCTCAACCGCGACGAAAGCTCGGCCGAAGGCCAGCGCATCTCGATCCGCGGCTTGCCGACCGAGTACTCGGTGACCACGCTCAACGGCGCGCCGGTCAACACCACCTCCACCAGCACCATCGGCAGCGCGGCGCGCGGCTTCAACTACGACGTGTTCGCGTCGGAATTATTTGGCCGGGTCGATTTCTACAAGTCGCCGCTGGCCGAGTTGAGCGAAGGCGGCCTGGGCGGCGTGGTGGACCTGCAGACCCCGCGTCCGTTCGACAATCCCAAGCGCACCATCCGCTACGCCGTGTCCGAGGCGTACAACACCATGTCGAAGAACGCCGACCCGATGGGCTTCGCGCTGTACTCCAACACCTGGGGCCACTGGGGCTTCCTGGCCGGCGTCTCGCACTCGGCCAGCACCAACAACCGCTCCGGCTTCGAGGCCACCGGCGGCTACAACAGCTCGGCACGCGGCAGCCAGAATCCGGTCAAGGGCAACTTCGCGATGCAGCTGGACTACGACGATCCGCGCGCCAACTTGGGCGGCTACACCCGCAGCCAGATCGACAACGCGCTGCTGCCGCGCATCTACCGCTTCTACGGCTCGGCCAACGAGCGCACCCGCGACGGCCTGGTCTCGTCGCTGCAATACAAGACGGCCGACCTGAACCTGAGCCTGGACGTGCTCGGTTCCAAGCTGACCAACCACCGCGACGAGATGTACATGGGCCTGCTGATCCGCAACAGCAAGACCACCAACCGCGCCGCGCCGGCCGGCCAGAACGGCCACAACGGCCTGGTGCCGCTGAACGTGCACATCGATCCCGATTCCAACCTGTTGACCGGCACCTTCGGCAACACCTCGTACAGCAGCGGCGTCACCTACAGCGAGGACGAAACCAAGTTCGGCTACGCCGCCTTGAACGGCCGCTGGGCCGCCACCAGCAAGCTGGCGCTGACCGGCCAGCTGAGCGCCAACAACAGCAACGCGCTCACTTACCAGGACACGCTGTCCGGCCAGATCTTCGGCGTCGACTCCACCATCGACTACGGCAGCGACCACGTTTATCCGTCGCTGTCGTCCACCTCCAGCTACACCGACCTGAACAACTACCAGGGCTTCGGCGTCGGCACCACCTGGACCCGCGAGACCGACAAGGGCAAGCAGGGCCGGCTGGTGGCGGACTGGGACTACGACCTGCCAGGCGACTGGACCGGCCACCTGAAGGCCGGCGTGGTGTACGTGGAAACCACCAAGGGCATCGCCAAGCGCAACGGCACGGCCGCCGCCACCGCCAAGCTCAACGGCCTGGGCAACGCCGGCATGCGCGGCCTGATGACCACCTCGCTGCCGGTCGACAATCTCGACATGGGCGCCGGCTGGCCGCACGCCTGGGGCACTTTCACCCGTTCATCGACCTACTCGGCCTTCGATCCGCTGGCCTACAACACCGAGGCGACCTTCACGCCGGCGCAGAGTTTCAGCGCGACGGAAAAAGTGTCGACCGGTTTCATCCAGTCCGACTTCAAGGGCGAGGTCGCCGGCCACGAGCTGCGCTTCAACGCCGGCGTGCGCTACTCGCGCACCGAGACCGGCATCGACAACTTCAAGCAGCAGGGCGCCAGCCTGACCTACGCCGCCAACCACGAGCAGGGAACCTACAGCAATGTGCTGCCAGCTTTCAGCGCGGCGCTGGACGTGACCGAGAACCTGATGTGGCGCGCCTCGTGGGGCAAGACCGTGAGCCGGGCTTCGCTGTCGATCATCGCGGCGCAGACCGTCATTCCGAATCCCTTCGACAACTCGGCCACCGCCGGCAACGCCAGCCTGAAGCCGCAGCAATCGAAGAACCTGGATACCAGCCTGGAGTGGTACTTCCAGCCGGGCAGCCTGCTGTCGGCCGCCGTGTTCCGCAAGAAGCTGACCGACGCCACCGTGGCCAACACCACCAACACCACCTTCGGCGCGCTGGGCTTGCCGGATACGGCGCTGGGCGCGATCTTCCAGGATGCCAATGGCCACGTCGATCCCAACCTGCCGATGACCTTGCGCAGCTACACCAACGCCGGCGAGCAGACGCTGAAGGGTTACGAGCTGGCCTACCAGCAGGCG
>Ga0308157_10007839_pt1 | contig 12290 bp, 6 predicted proteins | sample PhyBR1_FD_201035 | JGI IMG/M metagenome (GOLD analysis project Ga0308157, IMG submission 201035) | Phyllosphere microbial communities from UC Gill Tract Community Farm, Albany, California, United States - DLSLB.R1 | ecosystem: Host-associated > Plants > Phyllosphere > Unclassified | place: USA...
CGAGCCGCGCACCAGGATCTTGTCGGTCGGACGCCAGGCCAGTGCCAGCTTGGGGTTGTAGGTGTTGCCGAAGTCGCTGTAGTGGTCGGCGCGCGCGGCCACTTGCGCGTCCAGGTTGGCCATCAGCGGCACCGCCAGCTCGCCGTAGACCGAGTACAGGTTGCGCGACGCCACGCTGCCGGTGGTGCCGTAGTCGACGATGTTGTCCGCCAGGGTTTGCGCGTCGGGGGTGTCCTTGATCGACTCGTGGCTGGCCTGCGCGCCCCACGCGAAGCCGACGGGACGATCCTGGAACTTGAACAGTTCCGGCGTGCTCATCTTCCAATCCGCCGTGCCCAGGCGGGAGGTGGCGGTGTGGTGGATGGTGTGCATCATCGACTGCACCATGCTGAGCGAATTGGCCGGGTTGAACGGGTCATAGCCGCCCGTGCCCATGATGCCCTTGCCCAGCAAGTCATTCGATACATCCTTCAGCACGCCGTTGGTGGTGTCGTCCACCAGCTTGCTTTGGTTCAGGTTGACGGCGAACTCGCTGTCCCAGCCGCGCACCTTGCCGCGCCAGCCGGCCACCACGCGCGCTGTCGTGTTGGTGATGGTCTGCATGCTGTGGCCAGCTTCGGTAATGTCGTGGAACACCTGCAGGCGGTCGCCGGGCGTGAAGCCGTAGGTGTCGTCGGTCGGGCCGGGCAGGCCCAGCACGCCGGGGTTGGTGGTGCCGTCGGTCGGCACCAGGAATTGGCTGCTGAAGGACGGGTAGCCTTGCTGGTAGGTCGACTTGTTGCGGTTCAGGCCCAGCTCGGCGAACAGTTCGTCGCCGCCGCCCAGGCGTTTGGTGACGATGGTCGAGACGCCGATCCGGGAAATGGCCGGGGTCAGGATGCGTTCCGGATTGGTGAAGCAGACCTGGTCGCCGGTGTCGGATTTGCCGACCGTGCCCTGGCAGCCTGGAATGGCATAGCCAGGCTCGCCATTGTCGTAGTCGCGCACCCAGCCTTGGAACGAGGTGGTGGCACGGCCGTCGGTGCCGCCGTATTTGCGGTAGTCGGGTACGGCCAGCGCCGAGTGCTTGCTGGCGCGCAGCGAGTTGCGCTTGAGTACGTCCAGCGACGCCAGCACGTTGTAGCCGTCCTGGTCGATGTCGCCCCAGCCCTTGGTGGCGCTGATGTTGCCGGTCGAGCCGTCGCCCTTGGCGTTGGCGCCCAGCTTGCCCGCCACTTCCAGGCCCTGGTAGTTGTTGCGGGTCTTGAAGTTGATCACGCCGGCCACCGCGTCCGAGCCGTAGATGGCGGACGCGCCGTCGCGCAGGATCTCGACCGATTCCAGTGCCGCCAGCGGCAGGGTGTTCAGGTCGACGAAGCTGTTTTCCGCGCCGTCGGCGAAGCCGTAGTTGGCCAGGCGGCGGCCGTTGAGCAGGATCAGCGTGTATTTCGGGTCGAGGCCGCGCAGTCCGACGGAGGCGGCGCCGCCGGCGAAGGAACTCTTGCTGTTGCCGTCCAGCGCAACGCCGATCGACGGCAGCTTGCTGAGCAGTTCCACCACGGTGGTGGCGCCGCTGCGGTCGATCTGGGCGCGGCTGACGATTTCCACTGGCGTCGCGCCTTCGCCGGCGATGCGGGCGATGTTGGAGCCGGTGATGATCACCTTGGTTGGCTCGGCGCCGGTGTTGCCGCTTGTGGCGACCTGTGCATGGGCGGTGCTTGCCAGCAGCGTGGCACCCGCCAGCGCACCCAGCGCCAGGCGGACGGAAAGAACTGCTTGTTTTTCTTGTAACTTCATTTGTATGCTCCTAAAAGGTTTAGACGTTCGCGATTGACGGCTAAGCCCGCGCAGCTGGATGGCAGCTGCATGGGAACATTAGTCTCACATAAGGAAGAGGAGTTTGCCAAAAGAAAAACTATGGTATTTATATAAATTGTTTATTAAATTCGCTTTTTTACCACACCTCAGGCGGCCAAACCCGGACTGCGCGGCCCAGCGGTGAGCGGCTTGCAGCCCGTGACTTCCCGTGCCAGGCTCGCCTTTGGTGCTTGCTATAAAGCAAATATTGCGAAAATGAATAAAACATTTATACCAGCAGTTGTAGTCGCTTTTGTGACTCCCTTATATTGCGCCACTGCCCAAGATGCCAGGAACGCAGGGGGAGGACAGGCCAACAAGGATGCTTCCGGGTCTTGCGAGGGGGGCGCGCACCAATCACTCCGGTGACTACCCGCGCCGGCCTCGCCTCACACTGCGCATACTGAAGCCATCGTCGTGGGGATCGCCCATAGCGAGATGCATCACATCTGCTATAGAAAATCCCCGCGCGTCCAGGTCAGTTTGCGTCAGGCGGCACGCTGGCGGGGCTGGTGCCCCAGTTTGCCGCGCCCGGGTCGGCGGACAATTGCATGCGCAGCTGTCCGCCGCGCTGCAATTGTTCCCAGTCCAGCCAGACCTTGTCGTGCGGACGGCCGTTCCAGCTCAGCTGCGTGGCGAAGGAGGGCAAGGCCGCCGGCGAGGTGGCCGACGTTGCGGCCGCCGTCGCGCCGGCCGGCGCTTCCTTCTCGATGACCAGCTGCTTGCCGTTGCCCAGGTCGACCTCGGCCCTGGCGAACTTCGGTTCATGCAGCAGGAAGCGTCCGCTGCCCGGCGTGGACGGATAGATGCCCAGCGCGCTGAACACATACCACGCCGACATCGTGCCCAGGTCGTCGTTGCCGGTCACGCCGTTGGGCGCGTTGCTGAACAGCGTCTCGGCCGCGCGCAGCACGGCGCTGGTTTTCCATGGCTGGCCGACCAGCGTGTACATCCACGGCGCGTGCAGGTCGGGCTCGTTGTTCGGGTTGTAGCGGAACTGGTTGTAGTAGTTGTACGCCCCCATCACCCATTCCTTGCGCACCGCCTGGAACGGATCGGCGCTCAGCGCGTCGTAGGCGAAGAAGGCGTCCAGCCGGCGCGCGGTCTGCTCGCGTCCGCCCATGGCCTTGACCATGCCGCCCACATCCTGCTGCACCAGCCACTGGTATTGCCAGGCCGTGCCCTCGTGGAAGCCGTGCTCGGCGCGCGGCGTGTAGCTGCCATCGAGCTCGGTGTACCACTGGCCGTCGGCGGTCTTCGCGCGCGGGAAGCCCTGGAAGCCCAGCTGCTGGTCCTTGGCCGCGTTGTCCCAGACGTTGCGCCAGTTGCCGGCGCGCTGGCGCAGCAGCGCCGCGTCGGCCTTCTTGCCCAGCGCCTCGGCCATGAAGGCCAGCGCGCCGTCGGCCTGCGCGTATTCCATCGTGGCCGAGCCGCCGTGGTGCGGATCGACATCCATGCCCTTGGCGCGGAACGACAGGTCGTACTGCACGTAGCCCTTGCTCAGGTAGCTCGGGTTGCCGGCGCGGCCCTCGCTGCGGCTGCCGAACGGCGGCACGCCGAAGGCGTTCTCGCGCAGCGCCGCGTAGGCTTGATGCTCGCGGCCCTTCAGCGCGCCGTAGCGCCACAGGTCGACCAGGAACGGCGTGACTGGGTCGCCCGTCATCACGTTCGATTCGAAATTGGCGTAGCCCCAGCGCGGCAGCCAGCCGCCTTGCTCACGGATATTCAGCACCGAATCGGCGATGTCGCGCGCGCGCTCGGGACGCAGCAGCGCGATCAGCTGGTTCTGCGCGCGGTAGGTGTCCCACAACGAGAAGAATTCGTAGTAGGTGGCATTGCCGGCCGAGTGGATGCGGTCGTCGTAGCCACGATAGCGGCCGTCGACGTCGTTGCCGGTCAGCGGCTGCAGCAGCGCGTGGTACAGCGCGGTGTAGAACACGGTGCGCTGGTTCTGGTCGGCGCCCTCGATGTTGACCGACTCGAGCTCCTTCTGCCACGCCTGCTGCGCTTGCTCGCGCATGCTGTCGAAGCTGCGCGGCGCGCCTTGCGCGTAGGCGTCGGCGAGCAGGTTGCGGCGGGCGCCGTCGGCGTCCACGTGCGAGATGGCGCTGATGGCCGTCACCGCCGGCTTGTCCTTGACGTCGAAGGTGAACCAGGCGCCGTGCGGGCGGCTGTCGCCTTGCAGGCTGGGCTGGCGCGAGCCGGGCGTGCCGCCGGTCTCGTTCCAGATGCCGTGCGCGGTGAAGGGACGGTCGAACTCCATGCGGAACCAGGTGGCGTACTGCGCGCCGCCGCAGAAGCTGCGCGTGACGATCTTGCCTTCCACGCTGTGGTCATCCACCACGCGCAGGCTGCTGCCGACCACGGAATGGCGCTCGTTGGCCTGGCCCAGGTTGACCAGGATGTGGCCTTGCGCGGTGCCGGGCGCGAAGGTGTAGCGCTCGGCGGCGGCGCGGGTGAGGGCGGTGGTTTCGGCGGTGATGCCGCCGTAGCTGGTCAGCTTGACCTTGAAGTAGCCGGCGTCGCCCACCTCGCCGTCGTGGGTGTATTCGGACGCATAGCGCTTGTGGTCGAAGCTTTCGGCCTTGCTGGTATCGAAGGTGCCGCCCTTGCCGATGCTGCCGGTGACCGGCAGGACCGACAGCTGGCCGCCCTGTTCCCAGCAGCCCGCGCCGGACAGGAAGAAGTGGCCGAAGCCGCGGATCTTGGGATCGGTGTAGTGCCAGCCGGCGTAGTGCTCGCCGATCGGGCTCACCTGCAGCATGCCGAATGGGGCCGACGCGCCGGGGAAGGTGTTGCCGTCGTCCTGCGTGCCGATGAAGGTGTTGACCGGCGCTGGCGCTGCCTGGGTACCCAGGCAAAACGCCGCGCCGGCGAGGATGCCGTAAATCTTGTTCTTCATGCGTGTCTCCAAAAATTATTGTTATGTGTGTTCAGTCGAGTGCCTTGAAGCGCACCGCCGCGCCGCCGCCCGGCGCCAGCCACAGCGGCAGCACATCGTCGCGGCCGACCTCGCGCTGTTCGATGACGATGTCGTAGGGATTGCTTTCCCAGTCGGCGCGCGCGCCGTCGCGGTAGATCTGCGCCTGGTAGCGTTTGTGCGGCGCCAGGAAATCCAGCTTGAGCGAGAGCGAGCGAGGCTTCTCGTTGCTGAGCGCGCCGAGGAACCAGTCGGCGCCGCCGCGCTGCTGGCGCGCCATCGCCACGTACTGGCCGACCTCGCCGGCGATGGCGCGGCTTTGCTCCCAGTCGGTCGGCACGTCGACGATGAACTGGAAGGCGTCGCGCCGCGCCTCGTAGTTTTCCGGCAGGTCGGCCGCCATCTGGATCGGGCTGTACAGCACCACGTACAGCGCCAGCTCCTTGGCCAGCGTCGAGCGCACGCGGTTCTCGGATTGCTCGCCGTTCGGCTTCAGGTTGAAGATGCCCGGCGTGTAGTCGAACGGCCCGGACAGCATGCGCGTGAACGGCAGGATGGCCGTGTGCTCGGGCGGATTGGGCGGGAAACCCCAGGCGTTGTATTCCTGGCCGCGCGCGCCTTCGCGGGTGATCCAGTTGGGGTAGGTGCGGCGCAGGCCGGTGTCCTTGACCGGCTCGTGGGTGTCGATGCTGATGTGGCGCTTGGCCGCTTCCTGGACCGAGCGCAGGTATTCGCCGACCATGAACTGGCCGTCGTGCCATTCGTAGCGCACGCGTCCCTGCGCGTCGATACGCTTGATCTTGGCGTTGTCGGCCACGTAGCCGGTCTTCACCTGGGTCACGCCGTTGTCGCGGTAGTAGTCGTAGGCGGCGCCCATCTGGCTGGCGTAGTGGCTGACCGCGCCCGAGGTCTCGTGGTGGCCGATCAGCTGCACGCCGGTTTTCTTCGCGTAGGCGGCCACCGCTTTCATGTCGAAGTCGGGGTAGGGCTGGGTGAACTTGAACAGGTCGCCGTTGTCCGGCCATTCGCCGTCCCAGCCCACGTTCCAGCCTTCGACCAGCACACCGGAGAAGCCGTACTTGGCGGCGAAGTCCATGTAGCGCTTGGTCTCCTCGGTGGTGGCGCCGTGTTTTGGGCCGGACGACCAGGTCTTCTGCCACAGGTGCATGGCCCACCAGATGCCGATGTACTTGCCCGGCTTGACCCAGGAAACGTCGCCCAGCTTGTTCGGCTCGTTCAGGTTGAGGATCAGGTCGGAGTTCAGCAGGCCGGGCGCGTCGGGCGAGATCTGCACGGTGCGCCAGGGCGACTTGAACTCGCCGTGGGTCTTGACCTTGATGCCGTCGTACCACGGCGTCAGGTCGGCCTTGAAGACGCCGTCGCGTTGCTGCGCCAGGGTCATCGACGCGTAGTCGGTCAGCGCCGCCTCGTGGATGCTCAGGTGGACGCCGGAGGCCGTGCGCATCGTGAACGGCGTCTCGACGTGGGCGGCCTCGCGCAGCGGGGTGCTGCGGTACAGGTATTCCAGGCTGCGCCAGGCGCGCGCCGGGATCCACCAGGCGCGGGTGGCGTCAACGTCGGGCAGGTTGAATTCGGTCGATTCGTCGACGATCTCGGCCTGCTCCATGCCGGCCTGCTTGGGCGCCTCGTAGCGGAAGCCGATGCCGTCGTCGAATACCCGGAAGCGCACGGTGAAGCGGCCGGCCGTTGCATCCTTGGCGGCGAAGTCGACCCGCAGTTCATTGTGCTTGTCGCGCACCAGCTTGCGCTCGCCCCAGGGCTGGGTCCATTCCGTGTCGGCGGTGGCCGGCGCGCTGGCGACGATCTGGTAGCCGTCGCCGAACGACGGCTGGTCCTTGAACACCAGGCCCAGGCGGGAATGGTTGATGATGTCCTTGCCGCGATAGCTGACCCGGTAGCTGGGATGGGCGCGATTGTCGCTGACGGTGACCACGACCTCGCCGTCGGGCGAGCGCACGCTCAGGTCGGTGGCGCAGGCGAGCGGCGCGATCAATGCCAGCAACAGGGCGGTGGAAATATGCATACGGCGGTTCCAGCGTGGATGAAGTGCTGATTTAATCACGATCGGCCGGGGCGGGGCAGGGGAAGGCGCCAGGGAGGGCCCAGTTTCACTTGTTTCACTAAACAAGAAGGTATTACGCTGAGACGTTGGGGGGGGCGAGTGGGTTATCTGCCGAGTTCATCGACGTCCACGATACTTTTGTAGAGTGTCTTGGTAGTCTTTGACATCCAATACATTTTTTTGGTACATGACGCTCAAAAAATCCGAAAACTTGAACGAAATGCGAATGGGAACGTGCAACCCGTCGAAAAAGAGACCAAAATGAAAATAGCCTGTTCCGTGATGCCGCAGCGTGTCTTCCTGCTGGGCGATGATAGCAACGAAGTGTTCAGCGGGAATTTCAATGACTTGATCAGATTGGTAAAATCCCACCCGATATTCATGCAAATTTACTCGCTTCTGGTCGTTCTCGTCATATTCCACGTGTTCAACTACAGCCGGGGTGCCGGAAATAGGGTAGCCAGCCTTTTTAAGTGCCTGACGCCAGGGGCCATTTTCGTTAAAAACGCGCTGGCGCAGGTTAGGGATTACGATTAGGACCACGTCTTTACTATGCTTGGTCCAGTTCCTGAGAATATAATGCAACATATCATTGGCCTGGAAAAAGTGCCTGGCGCCGCCGTGTTCCATTTTCAGTGCCTGGCGCGATTGCTCCTTGGTTTCAATCCATGTCTTTGTCAAAAGCGCGTCTTCGTCCGGCTGTACACGCGCATAGCATTCTCTCAACGTTAGCGATATACCTCTGATGGGCGTCACTGCTTGGGCAACACGATCGATCGGAATGCGTGATGTCTGCCTTGAGACCCGTGTCAAGCTCGCCATGTCATGCAACGGTAAAAACTGAGCGATGTTCCTGAGCTCGTCCACGGATAACTGGTTTAATCCAAGACGAGCTGGGGGGGCTGGAGAATCGGGGCCGGGCCCGAGTCGTCTTCTCGTATTGGCACTGCTAACGGGTTCGGACGGTGCCATCGCATTGAGGGATTGGGCCTGTTCCGTGGGGGAGATTTGCATAGCGATATATTCGTTCATTGCCGACGAAGCCTGGGCGGGGGCAGATGACGTTGTCACTTGAAGGTGCGGCCTTTTTCTTCCGTGCATATTGAAGATTCTCCGTCGATTAGGTCATCTTTTTCATGCTGAGATCCCCAGCGGGCAGCAACGACTTACCGTGTTGTTCTCCAATTGTATAAAAACTAACAACTGGAAATCTCTCCAATTGTTGTGTTGGTACTTCCTGATCCTGGATCGGCTGCGTCAAGTATTCGCCAATAAGGGAAATCACGTAGCGGGGCGGTCCGCGGAGGGGAGCGTCGAACTGTTATAGTTGTGTTGCCGCCAATGTAGCGGCGCTCGACCAATTTCGGAGACTGGGTAAAATTATGAAAAATACCATACTGGCGGTGCTGCTGTCAGCCACCGCGTTAAGCTCCGTGCCGGCGCTTGCCGCCGACGCTTCCGCCGCCGCCGTCGCGATGGTGGACAAGGGCGCCGCCTATCTGCAGAAGAACGGCAAGGACGCCCTGATCAAGGAAGTCAACAACAAGAATCCCGAGTTCGTCACCGAACACACCTACCTGACGGTGCGGGCGCTGGACGGCACCCAGCTGGCCCATCCCACCAACCCCAAGCTGGTCGGCAAGAACATGGTGGTGCTGCCCGACGCGGATGGAAAGCTGTTCCGCAAGGAGATCATCGACCAGGCCAAGGCCAAGGGCAAGGGTTGGGTGGACTACCGCTACAACAATCCGAACACCGGCGAGATCGAGAAGAAGTCGACCTACTTCGTCAAGGAAGGCGACATCATTCTCGAAGCCGGCATCTACAAAGGCAAATAAGCTTTGCGGCGGGCGCTTTCAGCCGGCGGTCAACACGCCGGCGTGGGTGCCGTCGTACATCGCCGCCACCAGCGCGGCGCGGCGCTCCAGCACCACGCGCTGGTTGATCGACCCTTTGTCGGTCTGCTCGCCGGCCGTCACCGACGGAGCTTCCTCCAACAGCAACAGGCGGTCGACGCGCGAGGCAGAACCGGTGGCCACGGCGTTCAACTGCGCCAGCAACTGCTGGAAGTGGCGCCGCACCGGAGCGCTGGACAGGATGGCGGCGGCGCTTGCGTCCTCGCCCAGCCCTGACAGCAACTGGCACTGGTCCATGCGCGGGAACACCAGCAAACCTATGGCGTCGCGGTCGATGCCGGCCACCACCACATCCTGGATGTAGGGCGCGCCGGTGCTGATGACCCTTGCCCGCAACGGCCCCACGCTGACGAAGGTGCCGCTGCTTAGCTTGAAGTCCTCGGCGATGCGGCCGTCGAACATCAAACCCAGTTCCGGCCGCGCCGGATCGACAAAGCGCACCGCGTCGCCGCTGCGGTAGTAGCCTTCCTCGTCGAAGGCTTCGTCGGTGGCCTGCTGCGCGCGCCAGTAGCCGGGCATGACGTGCGGGCCGCGGAAGCGCGCCTCGTACTTGCCGTCCACCTGCACCAGCTTGACCTCGCAGGCCGGCGCCGGCAGACCCACATAACCGGCCATCATCACCGGGCCGGTGGTGAAGGTGCACGACGGCGCTGTCTCCGTCATCCCCAGGCCCGCCATGATGCGGATGCGCTGGCCGCAGCGGTTCTCGCTGACCCGCTCCAGCGCATCCCACGCCGCCTGCGACAGGCCGGCGCCGGCGAAGAAGAACAGCTCCATCTGCGAGAAGAAGTGGCGGCACAGTTCCGGGTCCGCCTCCAGCGCGGCGGTGAGCAGCTCCCAGCCTTTGGGCACGTTGAAGAACACCGTCGGGGCGATGTCCTTCAGGTTGCGCACCGTGGCGGCGAAGTCGCGGGCGGTGGGCTTGCCGTCGTCGATGTAGTAGCTGCCGCCGTTGTACAGCGCGATGCCGACGTTATGGCTGCCGCCGAAGGTGTGGCTCCACGGCAGCCAGTCCAGCAGCACCGGCGGCTTGTCGCCGAAGGCCGGGAAGGTTTGCAGCAGCATCTGCTGGTTGGCGCACAACATGCGCTGCGTGGTGGTGACGGCCTTGGGCAGCTTGGTCGAGCCGGAGGTGAACAGGAACTTGGCGATGCTGTGCGGGCCGATGGCGGCGTTGGCCGCGTCCACCGTGCGCGGCGCGGTCGCCAGCAGCTGCGCCAGCGGCGTGCTGGCGCGGCCGGCGTCGCCGTGGCTGGTGACGATCTCCACATCGTCCGGCACGGTGACCGCCAGCGCCGTCGCGCAGGCCGCGCCGTCGGAGGCGTAGACCATGCCGGGCGTCAGGTGGCGCACGAAGTGGGTCAGCTTGGTGAGGTCGGCGTGGGGGCCGGAGGCGGCCGGCGACACCGGGCAATAAGGCACGCCGGCGTACAGCGCGCCCAGCGCCAGCTGCAGGTGCTGCAGGTCGTTCCCGGACAGGACCATCAGCGGGCGCTCGGCCGACAGGCCCCGGTCCAGCAAGGCCTGGCCGACGGCGCGCGCCTGTTCCAGCATCTCGCGGTAGCTGATGCGCTGCCAGGCGCCGTCGGCGCCGCGCTGCGCCACCAGCGTGCGGTCCGGATGGCGCTCGGCGCCGCTCACCAGGCGGTCGGTGAGGCGGTCGGGGTAGGCGTCCAGCGTTTCCTGCGACGCCAGGCGCCAGGCGCCGTCGGCGCCGGCCTCGATCCGCACCGGCGCGCCGCCGACGCGCACCGGGCGATAGCGCGACAGATCCAGCGCGGAGTGGGTTGGGAGCTGCGTCATCGCGTGCTCCCTCATCACACCGGGTAGTGGCGGTGGCCGCTCTGGATGGTGATCCAGCGCAGGTCGGTGAATTCGGCGATGCCGGCCTTGCCGCCGAAGCGCCCGTACCCGCTGGCCTTGACGCCGCCGAACGGCATCTGCGCCTCGTCGGCCACGGTGGAGCTGTTGATGTGGCAGATGCCCGATTCCACGCGGCGCGCCAGCGCCATGGCGCGGCCGATGTCGCGGCTGAAGATGGCGGCGGACAGCCCGTATTCGCTGGCGTTGGCCTCGGCCAGCGCCGCCTCGTCGCCGTCGACCCGGATGATGCCGACGATGGGACCGAACGACTCTTCCTGGTACACCGCCATGTCCGGCGTGATGTGGTCGATGATGGCCGCTTGCAGCACATTGCCGTCGCGGTCCGCGCTGCCGCAGACCAGCTTCGCGCCCTTGGCTTCGGCGTCGGCGATCATGCCGGCCACGCGGCCGGCGGCCGAGGCGTCGACCATGCCGCCCAATACGGCGCCTTCCTCGCCCGGTTTGCCGGCGCGCAGGCCGGCGGTCTTGATGCGCAGTTTTTCGACGAAGGCATCGGCCACCTTGTTGTCGACGATGATGCGGTCGGTGGACATGCAGATCTGGCCCTGGTTGAAGAAGGAGCCGAAGGCCGCGGCCTGCACCGCCTCATCGAGGTCGGCATCGTCCAGCACCAGCAGCGGATTCTTGCCGCCCAATTCCAGCACCACAGGCTTCAGATGCTGCGCGGCCTGCTGGGCGATGATGCGGCCCACCTTGGTGGAGCCGGTGAAGTTGATGCGCTTGACGGCCGGATTGGCGATCAGGCGCGCCACCACGGCGGCGGCGTCCTGCGGCGCGTTGCTGATCACGTTGACCACGCCGGCCGGGAAGCCGGCGTCCTCGAACACCTTGCCGATCAGGCGGTGCAGGGCGGGGCAGATCTCGGACGACTTGAGCACCACCGTGTTACCGCAGGCCAGAGGCGTGGCGATGGCGCGCGTGCCGAGGATCACCGGCGCGTTCCATGGCGCGATACCGAGCACCACGCCGCAGGCCTGGCGCATGCCCATGGCCATCAGGCCCGGCACGTCGGACGGAATCACCTCGCCGGCGATCTGGGTGGTGAGCGAAGCCGCCTCGCGCAGCATGGAGGACGCCAGCATCACGTTGAAGCCGTACCAGCCGGCCACGCCGCCCGCTTCGGCCACGCCGGCCGCGATGAACTCGGGCGCGCGCGCCTGCAGGCAGTCGGCCGCCTTGAGCAGCAGGCGGCGGCGTTCATTGGGCGCGGTGGCGGACCAGCCGGGGAAGGCCGCTTGCGCGGCGGCGACGGCGGCATCTGCATCGTCCAGCGTGGCGGCGGCGGCCACCGAGGCGGTGTCGCCGGTGGCCGGGTTGAGGCGCTGGTAAGTGGCGCCGGTGGATGAGGCCTGGTCCAGGCCTCCGATCAGCAAACGGGCTTCAAGCATGGCGTATCTCCTGTGTTATTTTGTGGCGTCGGGCTGCGTTGTGCGTCTTATGCGCGCTTGTAGGTCTGCAGGCCTGGTTTGATGGTCTTATCGTCCAGGAACTGCTTGAGGCCCTGGGCGCGGCCTTTTTCCGGGTCGCGGTAGTTGGACTGGTCGACTTTGGCGTACAGGTAGTCCTCATTCTGCTCCCAGGTCAGTTCGCGGCAGCGCTTGAAACCGTTCTTGGCGATGCGCAGCACCGTCGGCGACTTGGCCAGCAGCTT
>Ga0308157_10007840_pt1 | contig 12290 bp, 11 predicted proteins | sample PhyBR1_FD_201035 | JGI IMG/M metagenome (GOLD analysis project Ga0308157, IMG submission 201035) | Phyllosphere microbial communities from UC Gill Tract Community Farm, Albany, California, United States - DLSLB.R1 | ecosystem: Host-associated > Plants > Phyllosphere > Unclassified | place: USA...
ACATCTAATTTGTTGATAGATAATATTCAAGAAAAATTTCCTAACTTTGCAATCCGTTTAACGGAGCATAACACAAACCCCATAAATTATTTCATTTAATGGAACAAACAGTAGAGCAAAAGCTAAAGGCTTTATACGAATTACAAAACTTACATACTAAAATTGATAAAATACGCCAAATTAGAGGTGAGTTGCCAATTGAAGTTGCCGATTTAGAAGATGAGGTAGCTGGTTTGGAAACCCGTATCCAAAAGATAAAAGCAGAGTTGGATGATACGGAAGATGCCATTGTAAATCGTAAAAACATGATTAAAGATGCTCAAACTTTAATCAAAAAATACGACGCACAACTTAAAGACGTAAAAAATAACCGTGAATATGATGCTTTAACTAAAGAGGTTGAAATTCAGAATTTAGATATTCAGGTAAGCGAAAAGAAAATTAAAGAATTTGGTTTTGAAATTAACAATAAAACTGAAATCTACGAGAAAGCATTAGCTAACTTAGATTTGAGAAAAGGTGATTTGGAAGCTAAAAGAGCTGAGCTTAATACTATTACTGGCGAAACTGAAAAAGAAGAGCAAGCATTAGTTAAGAAAGCAGAAAAAGCTGAAGAAAATATCGAAGAGCGTTTAATGTTTGCCTACAATAGGTTAAGAAAAAATGCATTTAACGGTCTAGCGGTAGTAACTATCGATAGAGATTCTTGTTCAGGTTGTTTCAACAAAATTCCACCTCAACGTCAGTTAGATATCCGTCAACGTAAAAAAGTAATTGTTTGCGAACACTGTGGACGTATCTTGGTAGACGAAGCTTTAACGCAAGAATTGTCAGAAGCTTAATACGTACATAACCAACCAAATATAAAATTGAAGTCCCGATGAAAATCGGGATTTTTTTGTGGCTATATTTTCGATTTTAATTTCGAATAGCTAAACTTTAATTTGCAGAAAACAACCCGCCATTAATTACGTTATATACCTTTGTTTTTGCTAAACTGTAATAATGCCATTTAAGATAATCCGTTTACCGCTACTCCTATTCGTAACATTGTTGCCCTTAACGGCAGCTGCCAACTTCGATTTTAATGCCAACTGTATTAAGGCATATCAAAACATATTTGAGTTAAAATTAGGTGCGGCCAGGGCTTTAATTGCTGCCGAGAAAAAAGCTCGCCCCCAAAACGCAATTGTGCCTTTGTTAGAAAACTATGTTGATTATTTTTATTTGCTCACCACAGAAAGTAAGAGCGAATTCGATAGGTTAGAAAACAATAAGTCGGTTAGGTTAGACCAAATTAGTAAAGCAGATAAAGCTTCACCTTATTATCTATATGCGCAAGCAGAGATAAACTTACAATGGGCTTTAATTCGCGGTCGCTACGGTGCTTATTTTGCCGCTGCTAGAGAAATTAATCGAGCCAATAGCTTGCTTAAAGATAACCAGAAGAAATTTCCCGGTTTTCATTTAAATATGAAAGGCTTGGGTTTAATTAATGTGGTAATGGGTACTTTACCCGATGGATTTATGAAATCTGCCTTAGCTACCTTTGGTGTAAAAGGCGATGTGCAAACTGGATTAAGTCAATTAGATCGTTTGGCAGAAAATCTTCCGAAGTCTAACTACGAACCTTTTTACGAGGAAGTAGTTTTTTACTACGCTTATATTTTAACTGATGTTGCAAAGAGTCCCCAAGCTTATGCTAAAGTGATGAAGTACACTTCTCGGATTTCCGACAGTAGTCTTTTGAAAACTTATATGCAGGCTTATGCTAGTGCTCGAAGCGGTAAAAATGATCAAGCTATCGAGATCTTAGAAGGCAGGCCGAAGGGAAATGTTTATCAGTCGTTTCCTTACTTAGATTATTTGCTAGGTGTAGTCCGTTTAAATAAGCTCGATGTAAAAGCGGCCGCAAATTTTGATCAATTTTTGCAAAGCAATAAGGGTGTGAATTATATTAAAGATACTTACCTGCACTTGGCGTGGATTTCTTTATTAAAAGACGACACAGCCGATTACACAGCTTTGGTGAGTAAGGTTAAAAACAGTGGCGCTACGTATGCAGATAAGGATAAGCAGGCACTTAATGAAGCTAATGCTCCAGCACCTCATCTTGCTCTGCTAAAAGCTCGTTTATTATATGATGGTGGTTATTTAAACCGTGCATTAGATGTGCTAAATGCAAGCAAAGCTGATGATTTTAAAACTGCAAAAGATAAAATAGAATATGCTTATCGCTTAGCTCGTGTGAATGATGATTTAGGTAAAGACGATGTGGCGTTAGCGCATTATCAAACAGCATTTAACGTAGGGAAAAATCAGAAATTTTATTTTGCAGCAAAATCTGCTGTATTAATGGGAAACATTTACGAGAAAAAAAAGAATCTTGCCAAGGCTAAAGCTTATTTCAATTTAGCAATTGGCTTAAAAGACCATGAATACGAAAATAGTATAGAGAATGAAGCTAAACAGGGCTTGAAAAGAATAGGCGGATAAAAAGGAATAAAGATAAAGGAGCAAAGAGTAAGAACGATGTTGTTAATCGGGTCCTTATTCTTTGCTCCTTGTTTGTGTTTAGAAAACTAAAACTTATAAACTATGGCGTTAATGTGCATGCCAGCGCCAACCGAAGCAAAAACTGCATGGTCGCCTTTTTGTATCTGGTAGCCATCAACTTTGTTTTTTAATACCAAATCTATTAACGTTGGTACGGTTGCTACAGAGCTATTTCCTAACCAAGAAATCGTCATAGGTACTAATTTTTCCGGAACTGTATCTTGACCATAAAGTTTAAACAAACGTTTCATAATAGCATGGTCCATTTTGCCATTGGCCTGATGAATAAATACCATTTTAATTTGGTTGATATCTACACCAGATTTATCGATAGCCTGCTTTACCAATTGCGGAACCGAAATTACAGCAAACTCATAAAGCTTGCGTCCTTTCATTTTAATATAGGCGTTGCCATTGTTCTCTGTTGGGTTATTGCTGCCTCCCATTACCAACATATCGGCATGGCTGGCATGTGTTTGTGCTTTGTGTGCTAGAATGCCAGTTTTATCTTCGCCTTCAGTTTCTACCGCTTCTAAAATAGTGGCACCAGCGCCATCGGCAAAAATCATGCTATCCCTATCGTGATGGTCTACAATTCTAGAAAGTGTTTCAGCTCCAATTACCAATACCTTTTTAGCATCGCCAGATTTAATCAAATAATCTGCTTGTATCATTCCCTGCACCCAACCAGGGCAACCAAAAATAATATCAAATGCTACACAATCTGGGTTGGTAATACCCAACTGAACTTTAACCTTTGCCGCCAAAGCAGGTAGCATATCTACGCGGTTACTACCGTATTTGATGTCGCCAAAATTATGGCAGAACAAGATATAGTCTAAGGTTTCTTTGTCAATTCCGGCGTCGTCAATTGCTTTTTGAGCAGCAATGGCGCCAATGTTATTATTTAGTTGATCTTGATCGATGTAACGTCTTTCGCCTATTTCAGTAATGTCGGCAAACTTTTGGATGATCTCCTCATTCTCCTTGTCTATTCTAATGCCACCATCATAAAAAGTGTGCTCAAGAAAGTGCTTTCCAGAGATTATATTTTCGGGAATATAGCTTCCGGTACCGGTAATTACCGATTGAATTTTGCTCATAACAATAAAAAGTAACTTTAAACCATTTTGGTATTCGGTATAAAATTAACATTGTTTAGCTATACAACAAAATTCTTTACGAAAATTCATCAATTAGGAATACAAAAAGTTCCTTCGGACCGTGTGCGCCTAATACGAGGGTTTTTTCGATATCTGCTGTACGGCTCGGTCCAGTGATGTTGCTAATCATGGACGGCATTTGGTTGCCATACTTATTTTTAAGCAAAGCAAAGGCATCTTTTAAATCTAAAACTAACTGCCCTGTTCTGGCAATAACAATATGATGGTGCGGAAAAATACTTAACCTTCTACCTGCTGCGTTATGGTTACTTACCATTACAGAACCATTTCTGGCCACTAACGCTTCGCACATGGTAATGCCAACTTCAGCCTGTTCAAAATCTTTGTCTGTCTGGTAAAATGGGAATTCGTAGGTGCTCAACAAAGCCTGTAGTTCTGGCTCCCAGCAATAGATTTTACGCCATTTAAATTTATCCGCCAGTTCTAAAATGTTCTCAATAAAATCAACACCATTCTCACAAAAAATGAAATTTCCAGCTACAGCGGTCAGTTGCTCTGCAAATAGAATTTCCAATTCCTCTTCATTTTTCTGATATAAAGGACTTTCTTCTAAGTTAGGATAAGGATTGTCTCGCTTTTCTAGTAGCGCTTTCCTAATCTTTTTAAGCATGAGTTCTTTGGCTGTAATATTGTCTTTCATTGGCACAAATGTAAGTATTGTAGCTGCGTTATCAATAAAAGTATTAATTATTGATACACAACAGCTAATTTCAGCGACAGTTAAGCAAAAAAAATCCCGAGTTAAACTCGGGATTTTTTTTTAGCTTTCTATTTCCTTACTATTACTTTCGGGATTTGGATTGATCTCTGCTGGAGTGGCTACCGAAAGATCTTCGGCTGGCACATTTTCAGCTAGTAATTCAATGTCTTCTTTGTCGAAAGGACGCTTACCAAATATCTCCTCTAAATCTTCTTTAAAGATTACTTCAGAAGTTAATAGTTTGTCTGCAAGTTTGCCTAAGTTTTCTTGGTTGTCGGCTAGGATTTGTAAAGCACGAGCATATTGTTCTTCAATAATTTTACTTGCTTCTTCGTCAATAATTCTCGCTGTAGCCTCAGAATAAGGTTTGGTAAAACTTTCTTGACCTCTAGAATCGTAGTAAGAAATGTTACCTATTTTATCATTTAAGCCGTACATAGAGACCATTGCGTAAGCTTGTTTAGTAACTTTTTCTAAATCGCTTAATGCGCCAGTACTAATTTTATTGAAAGTGATTTTCTCTGCAGCTCTACCGCCCATCGTTGCACACATTTCGTCTAAAATTTGCTCTGTGGTAGTAATACTTCTTTCTTCTGGTAAGTACCAAGCCGCACCTAACGATTGTCCACGAGGCACAATAGTTACTTTAATTAGTGGATGCGCATGCGGCAATAACCAAGAAACAGTAGCGTGACCAGCTTCGTGGAACGCAATTGCTCTTTTCTCTTCTTTAGTGATGATTTTATTTTTCTTCTCTAAGCCACCGATAATTCTATCTACTGCATCTAAAAAGTCTTGTTTCGTTACCGATTCGTGGCCTTTTCTAGCAGCAATTAGCGCAGCTTCATTACATAAGTTTGCAATGTCGGCACCAGAAAAACCTGGCGTTTGTTTCGCTAAGAAGTTGATATCGATGTTATCTTCAAGCTTAATAGGTTTTAAATGTACATTGAAGATTTCTTTACGCTCATTAATGTCTGGCATATCAACGTAAATCTGTCTGTCAAAACGACCTGGTCTTAACAAAGCGTTATCTAATACGTCGGCTCTGTTTGTTGCCGCCATAATAATAATTCCTGTATCGGTACCAAAACCGTCCATTTCTACTAGAAGTTGGTTTAAGGTGTTTTCTCGCTCATCATTACCGCCCATCATGTTACCCTTTCCTCTAGCTCTACCAATGGCATCAATCTCGTCAATAAAGATGATACAAGGTGCTTTATCTTTAGCTTGCTTAAACAAATCGCGAACACGAGATGCACCAACACCTACAAACATCTCCACAAAATCAGAACCTGATAATGAGAAGAAAGGAACTTGTGCTTCGCCTGCAACAGCTTTTGCCAATAAAGTTTTACCTGTTCCCGGAGAGCCTACCAATAAAGCTCCTTTAGGAATTTTACCTCCTAGGTTGGTGTATTTTTTAGGGTTTTTAAGGAAATCTACAATTTCCATTACCTCTTGCTTAGCTTCGGTTAGTCCAGCAACATCATTAAATGTAATATTTACTTGGCTTTCTTTATCAAATAAAGTCGCTTTAGATTTACCGATGTTGAAGATTTGGCCGCCGCCGCCTCCACCGCCGCCACTCATACGACGCATCATGAAGATCCATAAACCAGCAAATAATAATAAAGGCAAAATGATGTTTAAGAAAACTCCAGCCCATGCATTTGATCTCGATTCTGTTTCTACAGGAACTTGGTTTTCTGCTGGAACGTTAGCCTGAGATTTTTCTAATTTTTTCGCCAGCATGTCTGCAGATGCTTCGTTAAAAACAGCAACTGGGCCGGTGTCTCTTCCGAACGCAGAATTAGACTTATATTTTTTATACTTAGGATCGTCTTTTTTGTTGGCTTTGATGTAAACTTCAACTTTTAAAACGTCATCTGCTCTATAGGTTACCAGTTTTTGTACATCACCAGGAATCAACATTTCTGTTTCAAAGATTTTGTAGCTAATCGGCTTTGCCGTGTCAGAGTTGAATAAAAAGTTAACCGCTATAAGTCCAATAATAATAGCCGCATAAACCCAAAAAATATTAAATTTTGGCGTTTTTTGAGGTCGTTTTGGAATATTAGGCAGTCGCTTAGACGGTTTATTTGGCTTATCAGTTGGGTTGTTTTCTTGTTTCATGTAAAGTGTGTTAAGGAGTTATGCACTCTTATATGTTGTGGCTTCGGCATCGCCCCATAAATCTTCTATACCGTAAAATTCACGTTTTTCCGTTCTAAAGATATGAACTACTATGTCAGCATAGTCTAAAATAATCCATTCTGCATTATCTTGTCCTTCTTTTTTCCAAGGGTGGGTTTGTGTTAATTTATAAATTTCGTCTTCTACGCTATCGGCAATAGCCTTTACTTGAGTAGAAGAGTCTGCATTACAGATTACAAAATAATCAGAAACAGAACTATTTAGTTCCCTTAAATCCAATCGCACAATATCGTTCCCTTTTTTTTCTTGAATGCCTTGTACGGCTATTTCAGATAGGTATGTAGAAAGGTTGGCATTTTTCTTTTTTACCATTAAAAAAATTAATTTTGGTCTTCAATAAATTATAAAAATCAACACTTGCAAAATAACACTTTTTCAACATTATTTGTTGGTCAAAATCTTATCAAATTATCAGCGGTTGATTCTACTAATAATTATTTGAAGAAGTTAACTTCAAATTCCGAGCCATTGCCCGAAGGGACTGTAATTATGGCAGAAGATCAATTTGCGGGAAGAGGCCAGCGAGACAGTGTATGGTATGCCGAGCCCGGAAAAAATTTAACCTTTAGTTTGTTGTTAAGGCCAAGTTTTATTCCGGTAGAAAAACAGTTTGTACTTAATATGTTGATTTCTGTTGCACTAAACGATGTTTTGTTGAAATATTTACCTCGCGGACTAAGCGTAAAATGGCCCAACGATATTTATGTAGACGACAAGAAAATTGGCGGTGTTTTAATAGAAAATATTATCGTTGGCAGTAATATCAAACAAAGCATTATTGGCATAGGACTAAATATCAATCAGTCAGTTTTTGGCGATGATTTAAAAAGTAAAACCATTTCTATATCGCAAATTTTACAACAAGATGTAAATTTAATGGTGCTTTTGAATGAGATTTGCACGCAGATTGAGCAGCAATATCTAAAATTGAAAGCAGGAAAGGGTAACACCTTACAAGATTTATACGTTAATAAGTTATACAGACTTAATAAATTAGCAAAGTTTAGCCATAACGGAGAGGTTTTTGATGGAAAGATAGAAGGCATTAGCAACGCCGGTTTGCTTAGAATTAAACCTTCTAACGGCGAGGTTGTCGAATTTGGCTTTAAGGAAGTAGCTTTTATCTGAATTGAAGAGGATAATTTTAAATACTTTGACTAACTAACTTACATAAAATGAAAAAAATCACATTAATTTTAGCGATGGTTATTACTACGACCATCAGTGCGTTCGCTCAATTAGAAAATCCAGTAACCTGGCAATACGCAGCGAAAAAAACTCCGGGTAAAAACGAAGCAACGCTATATATTAAGGCAAGCATTGATCCTAACTGGCACTTGTATTCTCAAAACCTAAAACCAGGCGGGCCAAACAAGACCGAATTTACTTTTACGAAATCAAAAGACTATACATTGGTAGGTAAAACAATGGAGCCGAAACCCATTACAAAATATGAAAAGGTATTTAAAATGGACGTGAGCTATTTTGAAGATGAAGTGCTTTTTACTCAAAAAATAAAACTTAACAAAGGTACTACTGCTGTAAAAGGCAAAGTAGAGTTTATGGTTTGCGACGACAAACAATGTTTGCCTCCAAGTGAAGTAACATTCAGTATCCCTGTAAAATAAATGATTAGAAAGAAGGAGTGTGTTTTGCACTCCTTCTTTTGTTTTGAACTGGGTTGCACTTGAAAAAACTGATACTATTCATTTTTATTCTTCAAAGCTCGTTAGGTTTTGCGCAGCTAAGCAAGCCTGTGAAATGGTCTTACTTGGCCAAGAAAATAAGCAAACAAGAAGCAAGAGTTTTTATTAAGGCCACAGTTGCAAACGGTTGGCATATTTATTCGATGCAGGTTAGCGGTGGACCCACAAAAACAAGTTTCAATTTTACACCATCTAAATCTTACAGCCTAATTGGTAAAACGCTAGAACCAAACCCATTAGTTAAGTATGATAAAATCCTTCAAAAAAATTTAACTTTTTTTGAGCGTGAGGTTGTGTTTACCCAAAAGATAAAGCTGCTAAAGTCTAATGTGGTGGTAATTGGAGTGTTAGAATTTATGGCTTGTAGCGATAAAAGTTGCCTGCCTGCCGAAGAAGTAGTCTTTAAAATTCCAATCTCTTAATCGATAAGCTTTTGTGATGCAATGTTGACCTGATAATTAAAAAATATCGTTATTTTCGCTGCACACACAAAAAATGAAACCATTCCGATTTTCGGATACCTGTCTAATACAGACAGGGCTTCTTCATTGAGGCTAAACGTATTACAAATGAAAAAACTAAACTTTTTATGGGTGCTTCTTTTAGCGCTTTTCACTGTCTTTTATACTGGCAGCAGTTACGCACAGCAAACCAAGGAAGACACCACAACAACTGCTACTACCGAAATAGATGATTTAGAGTTCACTACAATTGGCTCTAAGGAAGACAGCGTTGCAAATAGCAAAGTTCCTGCTTCGAAAGAAATCGATACTGCTAACAAATTAACGGCTACCGCTTCGCCGGTGGCGGCAGAGCCAACTTCCCTTTGGGTAACTTTTGGTTTAGGTTTGCTTGCAGGTGTTGCCGCTTTCTTTCTGCCATGTATTTTCCCCATGGTTCCGCTAACGGTTGGGTTTTTTACTAAACGTGCAGAGAGTAGGGCAAAAGGAATAAGAAGCGCCATAATCTATGGTTTATCTATTATCGTAATTTACGTTGGTTTAGGTATAATTATCACCTTAATTTGGGGTGCAAGCGCCCTTAACCAAATTTCTACAGACGGATTTTTCAACATCTTCATCTTTATCATCTTGTTGATATTTGGTATATCGTTTTTAGGCGCATTTGAAATTATGTTGCCAAGCTCTATGGTAAATAAGCTAGATGCTAAGTCAGATTCTAAAGGTTTAGGTGGGATATTTTTTATGGCCGCTACGTTGGCAGTGGTTTCTTTCTCTTGTACGGGTCCACTAATTGGTACTTCATTAGTTGCCATTAATACAGATTTGCTAACACCGGTAATCGTAATGTTTGGCTTCTCGCTTTCTTTAGCGTTGATTTTTACCACATTTGCGATATTTCCTAGCTTAATGACGGGTTTGCCGAAATCTGGAGGTTGGTTAAACTCTGTTAAAGTTGTGCTTGGATTTTTAGAATTAGGTTTGGCATTAAAGTTTCTATCTACTGCCGATTTGGCTTATCATTGGGGTATTTTAGATAGAGAAATTTTCTTGGCCATTTGGATTGTTTTAGCCATCCTTTTAGGGGTTTATTTATTAGGTAAAATTAAATTTGCTCACGATTCTGACTTACCTTATGTTTCTGTACCAAGATTATTTTTGGCTACTGCCAGTTTCGTTTTTGCTGTTTATTTAATACCAGGATTATGGGGCGCACCTTTGAAAGCAGTAAGTGCTTTGGTTCCCCCGCTAGCCACGCAAGATTTTGTAATTGGCGAAGGAAGTGGAACTGGATCTCACGCAAGTGATACAGGCAAAAAGAAAAAATATGCAGATTTTCTTCACATTCCACATGGGATAGATGGTTATTTTGATTACGAAGAAGCTTTGGCTTATGCCAAGGAAGTTAAAAAGCCGTTGTTTTTAGACTTTACAGGTCATGGTTGCGTAAACTGTAGAGAAATGGAAGCTAGAGTTTGGTCTGACAAAAGGGTGTTGAAGAAATTGAAAGAGGATTATATTGTAGTTTCTCTGTACACAGATGATAAAACATCATTACCTGAGAAAGAACAATTTTATTCGCAAATCTTGAAAACTCAAGTAAATACGATTGGAAAAAAATTCCAACATTTGCAAGCGGAGAGATTTGGAACTATTGCGCAGCCTTATTATGTGCTGTTAGATACTGACGAAAAAGAACTAGTTTCACCTCCAATAGGTGTAGAATTTAACATAGATGCATACTTAGCCTACCTTGATAAGGGATTGTCTGAGTTTGCCAATAAAAAATAAATGAGCAAGATACAAAATATAGGGGTGTTAACTTCTGGAGGTGATGCTCCGGGGATGAATGCCGCAATTAGAGCCGTAGTTAGAGGTAGTTTATACTATAAATTAAAAGTAACAGGTGTTTTAAGAGGCTATGAAGGTCTAATAAATGCAGATTTTTTTCCAATGGATGGCAAATCTGTCGCTAATATTATTCAACGTGGCGGTACCATTTTAAAAACTGCCCGTTGTGATGAATTTAGAACACCAGAAGGTAGGGCAAAGGCGCACCAAAACTTGGTAGAGAGCAATATTGATGCTTTAGTGGTGATTGGTGGCGATGGCACTTTTACAGGTGCAGATATATTTTCGCAAGAATACGATTTCCCTATTATTGGATTGCCGGGAACCATTGATAACGATTTGGAAGGAACCGATTTAACCATTGGTTACGATACAGCAATTAATACGGTGGTAAATGCAGTAGACAAAATTAGAGATACAGCAGAATCTCACGACAGGCTTTTTATTGTAGAAGTAATGGGCCGTGACTCTGGTTTAATCGCTTTAAGAAGTGGTATTGGTGTAGGTGCCGAAGCCATTCTAATTCCAGAAGCAAAAATGACTACCGCAGATTTAATACATAGGGTAGAGCATGGAAGAAAGGATAAAGCTTCTAAAATTATTGTAGTGGCCGAAGGAGATGAAGCGGGAGGTGCTTACAATGTTGGAGAGGTTTTGAAAGAAAAATTCCCACATCACGATATTCGAGTTTCAGTTTTGGGTCACATTCAAAGAGGTGGGAGCCCATCTTGTGCCGACAGAGTGTTGGCGAGTAGATTAGGTGTTGCAGCAGTAGAAGGTTTGTTGGAAGGGAAGTCGAAAATGATGGTTGGGCAGGTTAACAAGGAAATTGTATTTACGCCATTTTCTAAAGCAATTAAACACATTGATGCTGCTCAAGTTACACCAGCTTGGTTGCAATTAGCAGAAATCTTATCGTTATAGCGTAACGTAAAACTAATTTATAATGTTAAAAAGGGGTAGCGTAAAACACTGCTCCTTTTTTGTTTCATTTATTTTTGTCTATCTTGATGTTGAAAAACATCTATCTATGCTTATAAAAACCTATGGCAGCGCTGTGTATGGCGTAGACGCTATTACCATTACTATCGAGGTAAACATTGGTGCCGGTAGCAGTTATTACATGGTAGGTTTGCCAGATAACGCCGTTAAAGAAAGTCAACATCGTGTAGAAAGTGCCATCCGCATTGCGGGATATCATATGCCACGCCAAAAAATACTCGTTAATTTGGCTCCCGCCGATATTAGAAAAGAAGGGTCTGCCTACGATTTAACTATTGCCATAGGAATTTTGGCAGCTTCTGGACAAATTGATGGAGATAAACTAGCAGACTATGTGATCATGGGCGAACTTTCTTTAGATGGTGGTCTGCAAAGTATTAGAGGAGCATTGCCTATTTCTATACAAGCTAGGAAAGAAGGCTTTAAGGGGTTAATCTTGCCGAAGGTAAATGCCAATGAAGCTGCCATTGTAAATGATGTAGAAGTTTACGGGATGGATTGCCTGCTTGATGTCATCAATTTCTTTAGCGGTAAAGAAAAGCCCGAGCCAGTAAAAATTGATACTCGAAAGGAGTTTTTTAAGCAGATTAACAGCTATGAACAAGATTTTGCT
>Ga0308157_10007841_pt1 | contig 12290 bp, 9 predicted proteins | sample PhyBR1_FD_201035 | JGI IMG/M metagenome (GOLD analysis project Ga0308157, IMG submission 201035) | Phyllosphere microbial communities from UC Gill Tract Community Farm, Albany, California, United States - DLSLB.R1 | ecosystem: Host-associated > Plants > Phyllosphere > Unclassified | place: USA...
CCTTAATTGGTAATCTGAGTGATAAATTTGGCCGAAGACCTATAATTTTAATTTCGCTTTTTGCTTTTGCGCTGGATTATGTTTTACTGGCATTTGCGCCAACAATTACATGGCTGTTTGTAGGAAGAATAATTGCCGGACTAACCGGGGCAAGTATTTCAACCGCTTCTGCTTATATTGCCGACGTTAGTACACCGGAAAACAGAGCCAAAAATTTCGGAATGATTGGTGTTGCTTTTGGATTAGGATTTATAATTGGACCAGTTCTGGGTGGAATTTTGGGACATTACGGATCCAGAATTCCGTTTTATGCCGCAGCAGTTTTGTGTTTGCTGAATTTTCTGTACGGTTACTTTATTCTGCCTGAATCCTTATCAAAAGAAAACAGAAGAGCGGTTAATCTAAAAAGAGCTAATCCGATTGGTGCTTTTTTGAACTTACGGAAATATCCTTCGCTTTATGGATTGCTGATTGCCTTGTTTTTGATTTACGTAGCAGCTCATGCAGTTGAAAGTAACTGGAGCTACTTTACCATGTATAAATTTAACTGGAACGAAAAAATGGTCGGAATTTCGCTTGGCGTTGTCGGAGTTTTAGTAAGTCTCGTTCAGGGCGGTTTGATACGATGGACCAGCAGAAAATTGGGAAACAAAAAAAGCATCTATATAGGGATGTCTTTATACACTCTTGCCATGTTTTTGTTTGCTTTTGTTTCAGAAAGCTGGATGATGTTTCTCTTTTTGATTCCGTATTGTCTTGCCGGAATCGCTGGGCCTGCATTGAGAGCTATTATTGCCGGACATGTTTTGCCCACAGAACAAGGAGAAATTCAGGGTACTATTGCAAGTTTAATGAGTGCTGCAACCATTATCGGTCCGCCTGCAATGTCGAGTCTTTTTTATTATTTTACGCATCCTGAAGCACCATTTGTATTTCCCGGAATGCCTTTTATCCTTGGCGGTTTATTGATGATGAGCAGTGGAATTGTTTCTTACCTTTCATTGAAAAAACATTCGAATAATAATTAATCAAATTTATAAATGTATAAAATCCCAAATTCCAGTTAAGGAGTTTGGGATTTTTATTTTGCAAGAACTAAGTTTTGGAATTTCAGATTTCTAATTTTACTATTTAAGATATAAATAATGATTATAATAATCAATAATCGCTTTTCCTTCCAGCAAAACATCAGCGCCAATAATACCATGAACGGGTTTTGCCTTGTATTGTCTCAACGCTTCGTTAACATGCGAAAGATCAAAAATAACCAGACTAAAATCAGTATTTTTCCAGGAACCCAGCTGAAGTGTATTATGTTTCGAAATTTGTGTTTTCATTCCGGTACCGCCGGCACCAGCTGCTTTGGTTTTTGAATTTTTTGTAGCTAATTCGAATTTTTCGATACTTTCAAAACCCACGCAGGAATTTGAGGCGCCCGTGTCTAAAATAAAAGTTCCGGAAACGCCATTGATCTTGGCTTTGATAGATAAATGCTGTGTTTTGGTAACTTTGAATTTTATTTTTTTGTATTTCTCTTTTTTGAGAACCTCGTGAAGATTTTCCATTTTCGATAGTGATTGAAAACCAAAAATAAACCAATTACAGCCAATAAACTAATGATGGACCAGATATAATAGGCTGATTTTTCTTCTGACGAAATAGAGCCGTAATAGACAAAAGAACTCCAGTAATAAGGAGATTTTTTAGCATTTGGAATTGTTTTGTCATTTAAGAAATCAAGTTTTGCATTTGTATTGGCTTCAAAATAAGTTTGGTTATTTTGGATGTTTTTATAGAAGTCAGTCATAAAAACCGATGTTGTATAATCGTTCACTTTCCATAAAGAAAATAACAGATTCTGTGCTCCTGCAAACTGAAAACCTCTTGCAACACTCATAGCTCCTTCGGCTTTATAGAGTTTTCCAATTCCGGTTTCGCAGGCACTTAAAACCACTAAATCCGGATTGATGTTGAGGTTATACAATTCTGAATATAAAATTTCCTGATCATAAAATTTGATGCTTGCCGGAGTTTCAATATCGCCTGAAGACGCATGCGTGCTTAAATGCAGGATCGAATAATTGGAAATATTATTTTTAAAATTATCAAAACGGGCATCGGCATTTTCTAAATATTTCCCTTTAAAATTACTCCGGATTGATGCCAGTTCTTTCTTTGAATAACGCAACTCAAAAGCCGTTTTTTCGAAAACCGGAAAAACACCCAAAACTGTTTTTTCTGATTTTGAAAAGGGTTTTGAATTCAGATAAATATTCGCCGAAGTAGTATAAGCAATCCTGAAATCGTTCAGCAAATAATGCATTTTGGCAAAATTCGTTGTACTTGATTCTTTTGTAATCAATGCTTCAAACGGAAGAAAATTTAAAATGCCATCAGGAACAATGATGAGGTTTTGATAAACCGAGTTGTTAGGTAATTTTAATAAATCATAAACTTTTTTTCCAGAATGATTATAACCTGAAATATTATTGATAATACTATCAGCATTGTTGAAATAATCTATAAAATGAACAATGTCAAATATTCCTGTATGGTTTACATAAAGAGAATTGAGACTGATTCTGCCATTGCATAAAGTAAAATAATACAATTTTTCAGCTCCCATAAAATAATAAACCATCACAGCTTTGTCATTTTCTAATTTTGAAAACAGCGCTTTTAAATCACAATTTTCCGGAATATAATCTGCATTTCCAGCCTGGATTTTCTTCAGCGAAAGCGTCAATTCATTTTGCTTTTGGATAAGGTTATTTATTTTCGAAATATCTGCAGTATCTCCCTTTTGCTGTTCTTTTAAAATGGCATTATTCAGGTTTTGAAATTGTTGCAAAAGCTGTTTTTCTTCCGCGGAAGCATTTTTAATATTCGAACGATAACTTTTTAAAATTCCGGCTTTAGTTCTTTCAGACAATTGAAAAGCTTTTTCCAGATATTCAGCTTTTCCTTCCTTTTCATATAAAATTTTATAAATGGAAATGCATTTTTCAGTCCGGTTTCGGGACCGCAATTGCATCAGGATTTTGGAGTTTTCGTAAACCAAACCGTTCATCAGCAAATCTTCAATGTAAAATGAAAGAGCAAAAGCTTCCAGTGCTTTTTTTGGCTGATTTATGTTTAAAATTTCTCCTTTTAAATCAAGGGCATCCACTAAAACTGTTTCAGCGTACAATTGATTTTCTTTTGGAAGACTATTTTTTGAATTGTAATCAGGAATTAAAGTTTTAAAAACAACCGTAATTTGCTTTGAGCTTTCTTCATATTTTCTTTCATCAAATAGAATCAGTGCTTTTTCGTAATAAAGTTTAGCCAGTTTTCGAGGCTGACGGTTTGATGTTTTGAAAAACAATTTTTCGGCTTTTTCCAAATATGAATTTGCTGTTTCGAAGTTTTGTCTTTGGCGGTTAAACGTAGCAAGATTTCGATAAGAATTGGATAAAGTTTCGAATTGATCTTTCTCTTTTTGAAGAAATTTTATTGAAGATTCAAATGCTTTTTCGGCTTTTTCTATTGTTCCGGGAAATAATAAATTTCCGCCTGAACTCAGTAAATAATTATTTCCAAGATTATTCAGTAAAATTCCTTTTAGTTCATTTGACAATTTTTCAGTTTTTAAAGTATTTTCCAGAAGTTCAATTGCTGTTGAAATTTTTCCAGAACTTTGATACACATTCGATAAATTTAGAATTGCCGCTGTTTTTTGCGATTGGTTTTTTTCTGTTTCAGCAATAAAATAATACTGTTTAATAGTATTTTCAGCACTATCATAATCTCCTGAAACGGTGTATAAATTACCCAAAGGTTTCAGGCAATATTCGATAATGTCGTAATCTTTAAGTTTATACTTCTGATAGATTTGCCAGGCTTTTTCATAACTCGAAATCGCATTGTGTGTCTGTCCAAACTGATTCTGATAATAAGCCTTGTTGCAGTTTAAAACTACAATGGAGAGAAATTCGTCTTTGGTTTTTGGTTTTTGATTTTTCCAGAAAGTATTTTCTGTATTCGTTAAATTGTGTAACGCTTTTGCGGAAGGGTTTGCAACAAAAACATCAATTGCATTGTAAATTTTGTCTTCGGGATTTTGCCCAAAAACATTCAGGTTAGCAAAAAGAAAGATTAAACCATATAAGTGATATAAGTTCATATTATAGTTGTTGGTATACTAAAATAAATCATATAAGCTTATGTGTTATATCTTTTTGAATTTAAAAAACTTAAATTTACTTAAATCACTTATATGGTGGAAATATTTAAAACCTCCAAATCCCATACACCTGAAAATAATTAAAATCCTGTTCGAAGTTGATCACATAACGTGCACCCAGACTCGGACCGATTCTGGCAAAACCAGCCGTCAGGTCAAATAGAAGACCGGTTTTTAAATCCGTAAATGAGTTTTTGACGTTATTAGTAGTTGTTTTTGTATCTATTAAAAGATTTTCTTTCTCATTTTCAAAAGTTTCTGTTTTTATATCCTGATTCTGTTGTGATGCCACATTGATATTAGCCTGAATTCCGGCTCCGACTCCTATATAATTATTAATGTTATACCGAATCAAAACCGGGACTTCCCAGTTGACGTTTTTATTTTCAGTTGTAGTGGTGGTACGTATTAATCGTCTTGTTCCGTTTGCATTGGTGTCAAATGCGGTTGTAATATTGACTGCGCTGTTATATTTATTTAGAGCATTTACCCATTCTGCCTGCCAGTAAAAACGATATGATTTGAAAGGCGAAATAGTAGCGCCCACAAAATAACTGGTCGATTTGTCTAAGTCTGAATAGAAATTATATCCAGCTTTTGCGCCAATCGAGATTCCGGGTAAAAATCGGGTAACGGCGTAATTGGTTATGATAGGTTCATTTTTATCGAAAATAATAGATGTTCGGCTTCGGGTATTTACTTTATGAAAGTCTTCACTGAATTTCATCGAATAACGAACAAAACCTTTGGTACTGTCTTTTTCTTTTACATTTTTTTGCTCAGTTCCCGGAAGATAAATATTCTTAAATGTAAAAATGATTTGTTTTTTTGTAATGATGGTGTCCAGACAGCTCACGGTTGGCTCTTCGCCTTTTGGACAAATTGGGCATTCGGGATACATACTTTCGATCTGGAATGTTTTTTTGTCAAACATATCCGGAATATCGGTTTCTAAACGGATTTTTCGAGCAGGACCTTCGCCATTATTTTGAAAACGGGTTTTGAATTTTACTCTTTTAAACCGTACCAGTCTGTAATTCATAAAACTCCCGTTTGAACCCATTTTGTTGGGGTCGTGAGAGGTTACGATTTCCATTTCGAGGTTTTTTACTTTATGGTTTTTAAAACTGCGATTGGGTACAAAAATCCCTCGCATGGTAACCGTTGCGCTGGTATCTTTGATCATTTCAGGTGTTGTTTTGAAAGTATAAAAAACATTGCGTGTTTCGTTTGGATTGGCATCGTCAAATTCCAGAATCGAAACATTATGATAAAGTGTATGTGCTTCTTTTAAACTTGCCTCTAAATCTTCTTCTGTCGTCGTATTTTTATATTTTTTGAATTTCACAATGTTGTCGGCAGAAGCCACATATGATTTTGTATCATCAAGGTCATCAACTGAAGCCAATGTGTTTTCTTTTACTTCCCGTTCTCCGGCATAGGTCCTGAAATCAGACAATTCGAAATTGTTGTTTTTGAATTGCTTTTCGTTATAAAAAAGATAGAGCTTGCCATTGGCAACATAATTTTCCAGATTTTGATAACTTACAACGACTACCATTTCCTGTTCCGGAATTGGGTCACAGTTTTTTATGATTGTAAATCCGTTTTGATCGGCGATGGAGGCGATGTCCTGATACGGATCGCCTTCTATTTCGTTAACTGCCACTTTTTTTGGTCGTGTAGCAGGAGGTTTTCCGTTGTCGTAATTGTTGGTAACGGCTAACCGGACGGTATAACTGCCTTTGTTTTTGTAAACATGTTTGGGCTCTGACTGTTTGCTGTAATGTCCGTCACCCATTTCCCATAAGTAGGAATAACTAGGTTTTGGCGCACCGGCAATTGGAATTAATGGCGGTGTTTCGGGTTTAAAAGTTACCGAATTGCCTTTCTGGGTATAGCTGATATTTGCTCTTCGGGTGATGGTGTCTTTTACTTTGGTCTGCGCAAACACCATTGCTGATGAAAGAATAATGAAACAGCATAAAAGTTTTTTCATGGTCGAGGAGGTTTTTTAGCCCTGATGGGAGCGGCATCTCCCGATTTAGAAAAACAAGGCTTTTTAGCCGTAGTTTTTGTTATCGGGAATACAGCGGACAGCAGGATTAGCTTCTGAAAATCATCAGAGTTAGTTTAAAACAGCATTAAATGTAAAAAAAAGTGATGAGCAAATCACCACTTTTTCCTAAAAAAAGTATTTGAAAGTTACTGAATGGCATTGATTGCTGCTACTAATTGAGCTTCTGAGCCTACTGTTGTTTCTGCAAGTGTAAAGGTGTAGGTTTGATTGGCAGCAATTGTTACTCCTTTGATAGCGTAACGCCATTGACCGTTATCTTCTGTTGCAAAAATGATGTGACAGGCTAAACCAACCGGAATTTGTCCATAATGTTCGCTGAATAGACCTGCTGCTGTATATGTGTCTAATTTTGCCAGTGCGTTTGTTCCTTCGCCATCATAAGATAAATAAACTGCGCTGTTTGTGTTGTCATAACCTTCAGGAACATCAACAAGTAGCGTTGTTTTAGGTCGCGGGTCGCTGTAAAAACGGTCAACATTTGTCCATCCAAAGTTTCCAAAAGTTACATAATAATTATTTCCTTCGCCCTGTACACCACCTTTTCCGTTGGCTCCGTCAGCACCGGCTTTGGCTTCTCTCCAGGCTAATTCTCCTTTGTCATCTATCACACCGGTCCATAATGTCATGGCATTGTCAAGTCCATCTGTTAAAGCAGTAGGAACCATCATATTCATTGAGCAGGAAGTCTGAAGTTCTACACCACCTTGTGTTGCTTTGATAAAGAACTCACCGCCTGAAATTAATAGATTTTTCTTTCCGTCGGCTGTAATACCCATTGTAGGTTTGTTGGTGATCAGCATGTTTCCTTTGTCAAAAAGCTCGATATATTCGATTTTAACTTCTCCGGTTACTGCAACTCCATTTTTAGTTAAGCAATCTCCGTTGATGTTTACTTTTACTCCTTTTGCAGAAGTGAATGATACGACACCAGCTCCGGCTGTAATGGTAAAATTCTGTGTGTTTTTCTTGACCCCTTGTTCGTTTATACTTTTGAATGCTTCGGCAGTTGGAGGTGTAATCTTAGTTTCATTTTCTCCATCATTGTCATCACAGCTTGCAAAAGTTGCCAATGCTAAAAATAATAATCCGATTTTTCTAAAATTTGTATTCATGATTTCTAATTTTTATAAATCTGAGCTGATCTCTTTATCAGTTGGTTTTCAGATTCGGGTTGTTAATTTAATTTTTATATCCTTATATCAATTCGGGTTTGATATTGTTACCCTTGTTTTCAAAATTTATTTTTATTCGTTTTATATTACTATATCAACAGGCTTTTAAAATTGTTACCTCTGTTTTTTATTTTTTTTGAAGTTTATTTGGAAAAGCATTTTTCTTCAAAAACATTTCCGTCTTCATCGAGTGCAACCAGGATTTGTTTTTTCCTTGAAAGATTAATGATCAAATAAAGCCAGACAATTGACCAAAGCCCCAGTGTAGCAAAAACCAAAGTCAGCTGCAGGGAAGAATCGATTTGTTTTTTTTCTTTGGATAAAACCACATAAGGAAGTTTATCATTTTTTTCAATTACGATAAATCCGTTGCGAATTTTGTTCGACAGCGTCCGCTGGAACTTGGCAAAATCTTTCTCGGTTGTAAATTGATAACTTCCCATATTTATGTGATTTTTAATTCTAAATAACCTTCTATTTGCCTTATATCAATTTGTTTTTAGGATTGTTACCCCTGTTTCTGTAATTTTTTTCAGATTCTTTTTTTTACTTTAGCTAATAATTTCAATTATGGAAAAAAGTAAAATTCATCCCGACCAGAAATATATTGAAGGAATTGCCGCAAATGATTCGGCAATAATCCGGTCTATCTATAAAAATTTTGTTCCTAAAGTGGTTTTTTATATCATGAATAATTCAGGAGACAAGGATCAGGCGCAGGATGTGGTTCAGGAAATCATGATTTTGCTTTTTAATCAGGCTAAAGCCAATACATTACAGCTTACTTGTCCGTTTGATGCCTACTTCTTTTTGTTGTGTAAAAGAAAATGGCTTAACGAATTGAAAAAAACTTCGAATAAAGGGGTAACAATTAATGAAGATTTTGCATCTATCAATGAATCTGCTCTCGAATTGGTTGAAGAAACCGAACAATTTGATGAAAAACAGCAACTTTTTGATACGATGTTCCAGAAATTAGGAGATAAATGCCAGGAGGTGCTAAAACTGAGTTTTGCCATTAAATCGATGGAGGAGGTTGCCGAAAAGCTAAACGTAACGTACGGTTATGTACGTAAAAAGAAATCGTTATGTATCGGACAGCTGACACAATGGATTCAGGAAGCAAAAAATTTTAAATCTCTTAAAAATAATTAGCCATGAACGAAGAACGCTACATATTATTTGATCAGTATCTGCAGGGAGAAATGACGGTTGAAGAAAGAAACAGCTTTGAAAGAACGCTTTCAGAAAATCCCGAATTTGCCGCTGAATTCAGAACGTTCAAAGAAGTTTTGGAACAATTAGAAAATAAATTCGGGCATGAGCAGGAAAGAGAGGCGTTTAAAGAAAACCTGTCTGCTATTTCAGATAAACATTTCAATAAAGAAAAGCCGAAAGTGTTCCCGATGCGTCCATGGTATTATGCAGCGGCAGCATCTGTAGCTATTTTATTCGGATTGTTCTTTTTTGATTACAACCAAAATCCGTCTTTTAATGATTACAACCATCCCGAACAGGCTCATTTTACAGAAAGAAGCAATACAAATGAAAATTTGATAGAGGCAGAAAAAACGTTTAATGAAAGAAAATTCAAGGAAGCGATTCCGTTTTTTGAGGCGGTTCTTAAAAACAAAAAAACGGCTGAAATTCAATATTATTATGGGGTTTCTCTATTGCAGGCCAGTCAGTATAATAAAGCAGAAACAGTTTTTAATGAATTGAAATCAGGAAGTTCTGTTTACAAAGAAAAAGCGCTTTGGAATCTGGCTTTATTAAAATTAAAACAAAAAGATTATAATGGCTGTAAACAAATCCTGCAGACTATATCTCAGGATTATGAAGACTATGATGAGGTTCAGGAACTTTTGGATGCTTTGGAATAATTGTTCCACAGAGATCCACGAAGATTTTATACAGAGATTCGCAAAGTTTTAAAAATGCTTTGCGGATTTTTTTTTAGATTATACCCAACTAATAGATCTGTATACCAACGCATAATTGCTATTTTTGTATATTGCCGTAATACAAATGAGAAAATAATACGCTATTGGACTTCGACTCCACTCAGTCTGACAATTAGTAGAGAAAAATTTGCGTTAATCAGCGTTTTCACGAAAATGAATCCGTTAAATCTGCGTGCCAATTCCCTAATTGCTATTCATTTATTATTGTCGTAATTTTGGCGTTTTAAATTTTTGCAATTGAAATCTACTAATACAATCACAGATACACACACACATTTATATTCTGAAGAATTTGATCAGGATCGTGACGAAATGATGCAAAGAGCGATAAATGCCGGAGTAACCCGTTTTTTTATTCCTGCTATTGACGCTGCAGCCACACAGTCTATGTATGATCTGGAGCAAAATTATCCGGATTATGTTTTCCTGATGATGGGACTGCATCCTACTTACGTGAAAGATAACTATCTGGATGAGCTGAAACATGTCGAAACTGAACTTTCAAAACGAAAATTCTATGCCGTTGGCGAAATCGGAATTGATTTATATTGGGACAAAACGCATTTAAAAGAACAGCAAATTGCTTTTAGAAGACAAATCCAGCTGGCAAAACAATACAAATTGCCCATCGTAATTCATTGCCGTGAAGCTTTTGATGAAATTTTTGAAATTCTGGAAGAAGAAAAATCAGCTGATTTGTTTGGTATTTTTCACTGTTTTACCGGAACGTACGAACAGGCGCTACAGGCAATTTCGTATAATATGAAGCTGGGAATCGGAGGTGTTGTTACATTCAAAAACGGAAAAATCGACCAATTCTTACACCAAATTGATTTAAAAAATATTGTTCTGGAAACTGATTCGCCTTACCTCGCGCCAATTCCGTACAGAGGTAAACGCAACGAAAGCAGTTATTTAGCAAATGTAATTGCAAAACTGACCGAAATTTACGACCTTTCAGATACAGAAATTGCAGCAGTAACAACACAAAACTCCAAAGACGTTTTCGGGATTTAATATGCCGATTACGATACTTTAATTTTTTTTTTGTTCTTTTGCCCACCTAAATTGATAATTATAATGCAGAAATTTGACGCTATTCGACCATTTTATGATTCTGAAGTAAATGAAGCACTTCATGGAGTTGCCAATCATCCGATGATGAAAACCATGATGAATTTTACTTTTCCGGAATTAAATGATGAAGTCTGGAAAGAACAATTGAAGAAAACACACTCAATTCGTGATTTTCAATGCAATTTTATTTATCAGACCATTCAAAAAGTACTTGAAAAAAGTTCGGAAGGGCTTACAACTTCAGGCTTTGATAAATTAGAAAAAAATACTCCTTATTTATTTATATCCAATCACCGCGATATTTTGCTGGATACCACTTTACTTAATGTTTGTCTTTTCGAACATGGTTTGGTTATGACGGCATCTGCGATTGGTGATAATTTAGTTAAAAAAGCATTTTTGAGCACCCTCGCAAAACTCAACAGGAACTTTTTAGTTTTAAGAGGTTTAACGCCAAGAGAAATGCTGCAAAGTTCAAAATTACTGGCAGAATATATGGGGCAGTTACTGCTTCGTGAGAACCGTTCGGTTTGGATTGCACAGCGGGAAGGACGTACGAAAGATGGAAATGACGAAACCAATCCGGGCGTTTTAAAAATGATTGCAATGGGTTCTGATGAAGCGAATCCGATGGATTATTTCAAAAAGTTAAAGATTGTTCCGGTAGCAATTTCATACGAATACGATCCGACGGACGTTCTGAAAATGCCGCAATTAATGGCAGAAGCTAATAACGAAGTGTACGTAAAAGATAAAAATGAAGATTTCATGACCATTTTAAGCGGTATCATGGGAACTAAAAAAAGAATCCATATTTCTGTTGGAGATGTTCTTGACTCTGAAATTGATCAGATTGTGGCTGAAAACGATAATTCGAACAAACAGATTCAGGCTTTGGCACAAACCATTGACGATTCTATTTTACAGAATTACCAGTTATGGCCAACCAATTTTATTGCTTACGATATTTTAAACGAAACCAATAAATACGCTCATTTGTATAAAGAAAGTGAAAAACAGCTTTTTGAGCGTCGTTTAGAAAAGAGAATAGGAACTGACAATGGTGTTGCCAGACAAGGATTTTTGGCCATGTATGCCAATCCTGTGGTTAATAAATTAAAATACCAAAATGTCTTCTAAAGCCAAAATACTCTTAATTTATACCGGTGGGACCATCGGGATGAGTAAAGACTTTGAAACAGGGGCGCTTAAAGCTTTTGATTTTGGAAAGCTGCTCAAAAATATCCCTGAAATAAAACAGCTGGATTGCAAAATCGAAACGGTTTCGTTTGAAAATCCAATTGATTCTTCGAATATGAATCCTCAAATGTGGGCCAAAATTGCCACAATCATTGAGGAAAATTATCATACGTTTGACGGATTTGTAGTGCTTCACGGCTCAGATACCATGTCGTATTCTGCATCGGCATTGAGTTTTATGCTTGAAAATCTGGCCAAACCTGTTGTATTTACAGGTTCGCAATTACCAATTGGTGATTTGCGTACAGATGCCAAAGAAAACCTGATTACAGCCATTCAGATTGCTTCACTTCAGGAAGATGGTAAGCCTGTTATAACTGAAGTCTGTCTGTATTTCGAATATAAATTATACCGTGGCAACCGAACGTCAAAAGTAAATGCGGAACATTTCAGGGCTTTTACAGCACCTAATTATCCGGAATTGGTAGAATCAGGCGTACATCTCAAATTAAACCGACATTTATTTCTTCCAATAAAAACAGATGCGAAACTGATTGTGCATAAAAACCTGA
>Ga0308157_10007842_pt1 | contig 12290 bp, 9 predicted proteins | sample PhyBR1_FD_201035 | JGI IMG/M metagenome (GOLD analysis project Ga0308157, IMG submission 201035) | Phyllosphere microbial communities from UC Gill Tract Community Farm, Albany, California, United States - DLSLB.R1 | ecosystem: Host-associated > Plants > Phyllosphere > Unclassified | place: USA...
TAAGTTTGCATTTCAGCCATCTCAAGCACCAGCGACTCCGGTCTGGCGTCCATCATGTAAGGAAGAATTAGCCCGATTGCCTTTACATACCGCTGCGAATGACGCTGCTCGACACCGAGTAATTCCCCAACGGCTGCCGTCGAAATAACAGGCAAGCTCTCCAAGATGACCATGAGATTCTGCACGGATAACGGCATTGACTTGCCGCCCGATCCAATGGCGCGATCATGCCAGTCCAACCGGGCGATGCCCTCGATGATGTCCATTGCAAATGGCGGATACCGTTCGTAACTGGCCCCGTAGCCGATGAATGAATAGAAAGGGTTGTGGATCGACTTGGTCGGGCGACCTCGATTGATGGTTTTCATGACCGCTTGAGGTTTGGTTCTTTGTCGTGCGGCAATTAAAGCATCGGCGCGAGCTCCAATACGACAGTCCAGTTCGAAGAGCTGTTCGGGCGTGAGTAAAGTGACGAACATGACGGCCTCCTATGGCTTGATCAACCAGCGGGAGCGCCGGCAGCCATAGTGAGGGGTTTAAACGCCAAAGTGCTGTCATGTCGACAATGACACTGAATTGGGGGTTTGGGCCAACTAACTTCTTGCGAACTCTCCATGTTCCCGCTTGCGGATCGACCGGAGGCAATGCATAGCAGCCCGGATATTTTCCAAGTCGGATTTAACAAGAACTCCATTACTCATAACCGACACCCGATAATAACCGTTCTTCAACTTGGAGATTCCTTTTGGAAGCCCTGAGCGCTTGGGCTTGCCCTTTGCATTCCACAAGTTTTCTTGAATGGTGCATGGCCGGAGATTTTCAACAATGTTGTTTCGGTAATTACCGTCACGGTGGTCGACAACAAGTTCAGCCGGGTCGATGCCGGTGTGCATATAAAATATGACTCGATGAGTCCGGTAGAACTGACCGTCAAACTTCATGCGGTAGTAGCCATCTGAGCCAATACTGACGACTGGCCCTATCTTGCCGTTACCGCCACGGGTCGCCTTAATACGAGACAAGCCCGAGGGGCTCGCTGAATCAATCGTGTAGATGGCTCGGAGGGATTCGAGGGAAGGCATTGCGGTGTAGCTGGTCATCGTATGGTCTCCTGTATGGTGGGCAGCCATAGTGAGGGGAACTACGGCAGTGTCAGGAATGACCAAACCAACCCAGGCAGTCACGAACGACCGCATTCCTACGTTCGAATAGCAAGGACTGGCCCCTCCGAACAGCTCAGATTTCACGTTGGGGCGCGATTTAAAGAGTAGTTAGTTAATGTTAGTTAATATCCTTGAACTCGAATTCCAGCAGCACTCAGTCATAGCGTTCGACAAATCGCTGCGCCGCGATCCTGCCAGACAACGTGTATTTCATAAGACTTTTTTAACGATCACCTTTAGGCGACGCGCTGCCTTAACCACAAAGTCAAAGATCAGCACCACAGCCGCGAGGACAATGCCCAGACTCACTACTAAAGTCCACAGGCCAATAGCCGGCCCAAAGATCGGGGTTACGAGTGTCATCAGCGCCTTGTCGTATGGATCGCCGGCCAAGATGATAGCAAGTAGCACGACGTAGATAATCCAGAACGTTTTCATGTTAAACATACATCCTTGAGGGCTGTGGCTTTACATTCATCCCAGCCCACGCCCTTATAGGCTTCACAGAGGGGCCTGACGAGAATCCCTCAGCTCTCTCGAGTGACGTGGCAGCCCCTCTATGCCCGCAGAACTGCGTTTCAAGCCAAGATTATTTTGCAGTTGGGGCATTACCCAAGGTAAACGCTTTGGCTGTTCCACCGAGCACATACCAGCAGTTACGGTTTAAGCCGGAATCTTTAGATATGGAAACATCCGTAATACCGTCTGCACCTTTTGCGTACGCGGCGATCTTCAGATCCATGAGTACCGTAGCTTCGGTCGGTGCTTCCTCTACGAAACTTCTATGACAGCGACCTGCCGAGACCACATCTAATACTTCTGCGCCAGAAGGCAGAGATTCATAGGTTTTAACCGTTCGAACAGCCTCTCGCTGATCCTTCAGGCTCGTGTATGACTGGTCATTGCCTACTTGCAGATTGGATGAGTGGCTACTGCACCCAGCTACGAGACCACAAATCAAAGCGAAACCGAAAAATGCGCAACGCATCTTAATTATCCTTGGCAAAAGTACGAGACGATATCATTAGGACATCATAAGCGCGGCATTCCAGTCCTCAGCAATCTTTCCGAAAAACGCGACCAAGCATCTCCGCGATGACCTCAACCGGAACTCCAGAACCATAGGTGTCGAACGTGATGGTTCCCGAGGCGTGCCCCATAACCGCCTGAGCGTGAACGGTAGGAACACCTTTCACTTGCATCAGCGAAGCCAAGGAATGACGGAGAGAATGATAGGTAAGCCCAGCCTTGTGATCATCTCCAAGAGCCGCAGGGATCGCCTGACGGTTCGCCCAGTCACCCGCTGTCTTGTAGCCGATCTGTGCCAATGACTCTAACCCACTGAGCTTGCATGACTCGACGTACCGCAAGAACGCCGCAAGGTCGAATCCATAGGCGCCATCAGTTAATGGCACCAGCCGCTCACTGCGTTTGTTCTTGATGGACTTCCCTTCACCAACCTCATTGATGTGGATGGCAACGACTCCCGACTCAGAGGTCTGAATATCGCTCGTGGTGAGCTGAGAGATTTCGTTTAGACGGCCGCCAGTGATGACCCCAAGGCTAAGCAGCCAGCGCTTCCATGAGGTCTCTGGGAGCTTGGTCGCGTAGTCCATCACCTTGGCCACTTGAGCCTGTGAGAACGCCTTACGGGTCGACTCAAGGCCCTTGGTCAGCTTCAGCTTCTTGTCGTATGTCTTGATCAGATGACCATTTTCAACAGCCCAAGCGAACACTGCCGAGAGCTTCACAATCAGCTTATTGACCGTGGATGCTGCCCGAGTTGCCTGTAGGCGATCTCTCATTGCTACGAGATCAGCCCTTGAGTGGTTCCGTAGGTCCAGGTCGCCCAGTTGCGTGGAGAGAACTCCATGACACAGCTTGGTCTCTTTCAGTGTTGAAACCTTTTGGTCTTGCCCACGGTCTGCCAAGTAAATCCCCGAGAGAACCTCAAATGTCATCGGAGGAGCTAAAACAGATACAGACAAAGGGACAACCTCCCCCGCCTGCCCGTGGTTGCCTTCAAGGTCCCGAATGATCTTCACCAACGGTACGGAGTCGCCTTGTAGTCGCGCCTGAGCAGCAATCATTACCTGCTTAGCGTTCATCACATGCTCGTGTTGATCGACAGTGAGCGGCATCGTGGCAGCGATCTCAGCGAGGTTCGTCTTCACGTCTTCGTAAAGGTCGCCCCAGTCACGCAACGAATGAACCTCATGAGCAGTAGACAGCAGATTCTCAGCCATCCACAGCAGATGCTCCTTCAGCTCATTAAAGGTCGCCTTGGGATGATCCAGATGGAATGCCTTGATGGTCTCTGCAAGTCGTTGTGAAGCGTCCATAGCGGCTCGTCTATCGGTGGTCTTGAGGGAAACGGAAGCACTTCGAGTGGTGCTGCCGGTTTCGCGGAGGCGCAGATAGTAAATGCCGTTGCGTCGATAGTGGTAGAGCTTGGCGAGCCGGGTTGTCGGCCTCAGATGAATGGCAAAACTTGTGACAGCACTTGTAACAGGACGACGCTCTGCAAGGATGTTCATGGCGGTTAGCCCCCGTATTCATTGGGTTAACCTTTCTTTCCTTACAGTTCTGGATGTACTGCCGGGAGGATTTGCGCAAGTTGAAGCGGATTACCTTGTTGTGGGATTACATTCGTGAGGTGACTGAGCGTAATCAGGCATTGTTGATGGGGGAAACGCGGGAGATGCGCTTTGCCGATTAATCGGCGCTGACCACAATCGACACCCGGCGATTTTCCGTGCGCCCCGCTGCGGTGTCGTTGGAAGCCACCGGTTCGCTGCTGCCCAAGCCTTGCAGCTGGATGTTTTCCGGCTTCATGCCGACCGTGCCGAGGACGTTGGCAACGCTCTTGGCCCGGCGCAGCGACAGTTGCTGATTGTAGGTTTCCTTGCCCGACGCATCGGTGTGGCCATCTACCCGAACGCGCTCGATCCCCACGCCGAGCAGCGCCTTGCCGATGCGTTCGACGATTTCCGTGCTGGCTGCGTTCAGGCTTTCGACATCGCTGCCAAACAACACTTTGCCCGACAGGCCGAACTCCCAACCGTCGTCGGTCAACTCGAAACCCTGCTGTTTGAGCACGGCAACCTGCGCCGGTGTCAGGCCCTTTTGCGGGGCGGTCTGGCAACCGCTCAGGGTCAGCGCGGTGATCAGCAACAATGCGGAAAACAGTCGAAAGGGAAGTGTGAACACGGGCATCAGCTCCTGGTGTGAACGGAATCGACCGGGCGCTCCGACCCGGCGGTGAATTGCGCGCCACGCGACAGGCGCTTGGCCTGATACATCGCCGCGTCGGCTGCGTTGAGCAAGGCGCCCGGCGTGGCGCCATGATCGGGATAGACGGCAATACCGATACTGAGCGAGGTCACTACACTGCTGTCGCCGGGCAGGGTGATCGGCATGTCCATGCTGGCGAGAATCTTGTCAGCGATGTGCTCAGCGTCTTCGACCGTGTGCAGTGGCGCAAGCAGCACGGCGAACTCGTCGCCGCCCAGCCGCGCGACCAGATCATCCTCGCGCAATTGCGCTCGCACGCGATTGGCGATGGCCACCAGCACTGCGTCGCCCGAGGCGTGGCCGAAGTTATCGTTGATGCCTTTGAAGCGGTCGCTGTCGAGAAACAGCACGGCGACCCGCTCATCGTGTTTTTTGCCGTTGCGCAAGGCGCGCATCAAGCGGCCTTCGAAAAACGCACGGTTGGGCAAACCGGTGAGGCTGTCGTGGGTCGCTTGATGGGCGAGGGTTTCGTTTTCGTTTTGCAGATGGGTTTGCCACGACTCGAGTTCGCCGAGCAAGGCATTGAAGTCGTTGCCCAGATTATCCAGCTCAGCGATCTGCGCCGGCGGTACGCGCCGGTCCAGCGCCCGCTCGCTACGGGCGGCGTGGGCGACGGCGGCGAGGCTGTGCAACGGGCCGATGATCGCGCGCAACTGCCGCCGCGCCAGATAGAGCGCGACCCAGGCGCTGATCGCGGTGCAGAGCACAATCCCGGCCAGGCCGCTGAGCAGGAAGCGCATCAGGCTGCCGCCGTGGCCGATGAGCAGGACCCGACCGATTTCGCGGTCCTGATGCTCGATCGGCAGGCTGACCGGTTTTTCCAGAAGAGCGCGGGTGATCTGCATTTCCAGCTCGGAGAACAAGCCGGTCTCGACGCGCTGCCATTGCGCGATCAATTGGCCTTGCGCGTCGAGCACTCGGGCATCTGCCACTTCCTCGGTGGAAGCGATGATCGCCAGCGCCTCGGTTGCCGCCGCTTTGTCATTGAACACGACGGCTGCTTCGACGGTGTAGCTGATCGAACGGGCGATCAAGTGCAGGTTGTGATCGGCATACACCCGCAGCGCGAGCACGCCCAGCAAGGTCAGCGAAACACTGGCCATCGCCACCGCCACCAGCGCGACAATCAAATGCCCACGGCCAATGACCGAACCAAGGGTGGGGCGAGCCTTCCAACTGAACAGCTTCATGGCGCTGCCGCTTTGCGACGGGACAACTGCAACACGCTGGGGTGTATGCGCACACCACTGCGAGCCACGGAGTCGAGATTGACCTCGAACGACACTTGCTCATCGCCAACGCGCAGGCAGAACAGACTGCCGACGGTGCATTGATCGTCGGCTTCGCTGATGCTCAGCACCGGATGCCCGATCAACGATGCAAACAGACGACTGCGTTCATCGGCGGTGAGCTTGCCGATGTACACCGCATCGCATTCGCTGACGATGCCCGGGTTGTCCGCCAGCAGACGCCGCACAGCCACCGGCCGGCCGGTGGCTTGGGTGGTGCCTTTGACCAGGTCATCGGTGTATTCGGTGGGGCCGACGATGCACAGGCGCAACTGCGCCGGTTCCACCGGCCAGCGTGCATAGCTGAGGATGCCAAGCACCACTTGCGTGACCGCTTTGGCCCGTTGCTCGGCCGGCCCGGTTTGCGCTTGGGCGATGGCGCTGCCCGTGAACAACCAGAGCAAAACGATCAGCAATGCGTGCTGGCAGGCCACCACACGCTGTGTCGCCCAGACGGCCACCTTCATGGAGGGATTCTCTTGGAGCGTAACGAAATGATGCCGCAACGATAGCACAGCGCCAGAACACCAGCGAGGCGCCTGCCTCTGACCGGTTGGTCAGTATTCGTTGTCGGTCATTCAGCACTTCATCCCTGAGACTCGTTGCTCTCCTCCAGTTCCAGCATCAGCCCGCTAAGACGCTTGACCTTGCGCAGCACCGCTTCCTCAAACACGCCGGCACGTGGCTCGATCAAGGTGAACCAGTACCGGGCGCGAGTAATTCCGGTGTAGATGAGTTCTTTGGTCAGCACGGGGTTCAACGCATCCGGCAGGATCAGCGCCGTGTGGGCGAACTCCGAGCCCTGGGATTTGTGTACCGTCATGGCGTACACGGTTTCAACATCATTGAGCCGACTCGGCAACACGAAGCGCACGCCGCCCTCTCCATCGTTACGCGGGAAGGCCACACGCAGAACGGTTTTGCCGATCTCTGCGCCTTCACGCTCGGGCAGTTTCAGGGCGATGCCGATGTCGCCGTTCATCAGGCCCAGACCATAGTCGTTACGAGTCATCAGCACCGGCCGACCTTCATACCACTGCTGATCGCTCTCGATCAGACGCGCCTTGAGCAACGCAGCGGTGATGCGCTGGTTCAGACCTTCAACGCCCCACGGCCCTTTGCGCACCGCGCACAGCAACTGGAACGTATCGAACGCCTGCAAGACTTCCCGCGCCCAATCGGTCCAGTCCGAATGCTCAAGAGGCCGCGTCGACGGTGGACGCTGATCGCGCAATACGCTCAAGTAATGGCGATAACCTTGCGGGCCGTTGCCGTGACCTTCGAGCAACAGGCGTTCGAGCTTGTGATCGTGCTCGCCTTTGAGCGGCAGCGAATACACGTCGTCGTAGCTGCCGGCCGCGAGCAACTGTCGCGCCTCGTCGGCCAATTGCTGATTGACCCGACGCGCGAGCTGACCGATGCCACTGCCCTCGCCGAAACGGCGCGAGTGCCGCAGCATCACCACTTGCTGCGCCAGCGGATGGGTGCCGTCGCGGTCCTCATGCATACCGCTGCCCTGCAACGACTCGCCACTGACCGACTCCAGCCATTGCCGCGTCTGCGGGCTGTACCAACCGCCCTCGGCGTCACGGCACAGATCGCCCAACACCGCACCGGCCTCGACCGAGGCCAGTTGATCCTTGTCGCCCAACAGTACCAGCCGCGCATGGGCCGGCATGGCGTCGAGCAAGTTGGCCATCATTTCCAGGTCGATCATCGAAGCTTCGTCGACCACCAGCACATCCAGCGGCAGGCGGTTGCCGGCATGGTGACGGAAATGCCGGGTGCCCGGTCGACTGCCGAGCAAACGATGCACGGTGGTCACATCGCTGGGGATCGCCGCGCGCACCGCTTCGGCGACTTGCAGTGATTGCACTTGCTGACTGATCGACTCGGTCAAACGCGCAGCGGCCTTGCCGGTCGGTGCGGCCAGACGAATGCGCAGCGGATGACCAGCCTCAACGGCCGGTGCCTGCAACAATGCGAGCAAGCGCACCACCGTAGTGGTTTTCCCCGTGCCCGGGCCGCCAGTGATGATGCTGAAGGCGCTGCGCGTAGCGAGAGCACAGGCGAGTTTCTGCCAATCGATGACAGCTGCGGATTCCGCGCCGCCGAACAATCCATTGAGGCGCTGCGGCAGGTCATCTGGCGTCGGCTCCTGTTGCATCAAGCGTTGGCGCAACGCTGCATCGATGCGGCGTTCGTAGGTCCAGTAGCGGCGCAAGTACAGGCGTTTCGAGGACAGCACCAACGGACGTGTCTGCGCTGTTTCACTCGGGTCAGCAGCCAAGGCCACCAATGGACTGCTTGCCAGCACTTTGCACCAATGGGCTCCATCGAGCGTTTCGAGCAATTGCGAAGGCAGCAACAACACACCGCCCTGCACATCGCCTTCGGGCGGCAGTGACAGGGCAAAATCCGGCGCCTTGAGGGTTTCGAACAAATCCAGACACACATGACCATGGCCGAGCTGGTGACTGGTCAACGCCGCTGCCAGCAGCACCAACGGGTCGGTCTCGGGCTCGAGTTCATGCAGGAAAGCGACAAAGGCGCGGTCCAGCGCGCGCAGCCAACCGCGCTCGACCCAACGGCTCAGCAACAACAGCAAATCATCGGCGCGGTTCAGCGGCGAGAGTTTCGACAGGCTGTCCGCTTCCAGCGGTGTCGGCAGCAGATCGGCGAATGTGCGGCTCATAGCAGGACTCCCTGTTCCCAGGCGGGCTCGGACTTGGGTTCGGGTTTGCCCTGGAACATCCGGTCGAGGCGTTCGATCAATTCCCGTGGTGGACGCACGAAGTACACGCCGTGATTTTCCGCACGCGTACCGCGCAGAAACAAATACAGCGCCCCACCGACATGGCGGTCGTAATCGTAATCCGCCAGCCGTGCCTTCAACTGGCGATGCAATGCCAGCAGATACAGCACGTATTGCAGGTCATAACGGTTGTCGAGGATCGACTGTTCCATCGCCTGCACGGTGTAGGCCTGATCATCCACGCCGAGCCAATTGGATTTGTAATCGGCAACGTAATAGCGGCCAGCGTGCTCGAAGGTCAGGTCGATAAAGCCCTTGAACATGCCGTTGAGTTGTACCGGCTCCGCCGCCACCCGGGCGACGCCATTGTGGGTGTGCTGGCGCACCTGTTCATCGAGCTTGAGCACGTCGACTTTGTGGCTGGCGAACCAGAACTCCATCTCGACGCGGTATTGCTTCAGTTGCTCAAGAACCACCGGCGGTTGCCCGCCAGCGATCGGCAACGGCGACTTGAGCAAATGTTGCAGCCAGTCAGTCAGCGTGGTAATCCAGCCTTGCCAGCCGCGCAGGTTGCAACGCCGGGCAATTGCATCTTCCAGTGCTTCGCGGGTAACCAAAAAACCTTCAGCGCCCGCCCATTCGAGCAAGCCATGCAAAAACGTGCCGGGATTCGGTCCGCGAGGAAAACGGTGGATATCGGCGCCACCGCTGATGATTTCGCGGGGTGCGTCGGGGTCGAGGCGCTCGTCGTCGAAGAGCTTTTGCGCCTGCGGACTGTCCGGTGCTTCGTCGCTGCCGATGCTCATTATGTCGCTGATGCGCAGGGCGCTGTACGACGCGATCCACCAGTTTTCACTGGCTTTGCGCTTGGGCCGTAGCGTCGCTCGCAGCACTGCTTCATTGCGCGGCGGCTGGTAATGCTCATCAGTGGGCTGAGGCATTTCGCCGATGCCAATCGCCGCGCAGTCTTGCTGCAGCTCGCGCAGCCAGCGATTCAATTCGCTGGACTCGCCCAAAGCGGCACCGCCACCGAGCAAGTAACCCAGCGCAGACAGGTGCAACACCGAGCTGTTGTTATTGCCGCGCTTGAGATCGGTGACGCCCAGCCAGCAGGCATGCTGCGCGCGCGTTAATGCGACATACAGAAGGCGCAGGTCTTCGGCCAGACGCTCATCGTCAGCCAGGGCGATCAACTCGGGAGTCGGCTTGAGGCTGATCTGCGCCTTGCCCGCAGCGTCGTGGTAATGCAGCGGCAAACGGCTGCCATCCACCGGTTTCGCCGAGCAAATGAATGGCAGGAATACCAGCGGATATTCCAGACCCTTGGATTTGTGGATGGTCACCACTTTAACCAGTTGCTCGTCGCTTTCCAGACGCAGAATCTGCTCTTCACCAGCCTGACCGGACAGTGCCAGCAGCTCGGCCAGATGGCGGATCAGCGCTTGCTCGCCGTCCAGTTCAGCGGCGGCTTGCTGCATCAGTTCCGAGAGGTGCAAGAGGTTGGTCAGTACGCGCTCGCCGTCACTGCGCTGCATCAGGGTTTGCGGCAGGTGGAAGTCGTGAAGCAGGCGCCGCAACATCGGCAGCACACCCTGTTTGCGCCAGAGCTCTCGATAGCCACGGAACTGCATGACCCGGGCTTCCCAGACCATTTCATCCTGGTTCAGGCGCTCCAGCTCGATCAGCGGCAGGTTTAGGGTGGTGCAGGCCAGCGCAGCCTTGAGCGAGCGCTCGACATCGGGTTCGGCGCAGGCCTTCAGCCACGCCAGGAGGTCGTGCGCCTCTTGCGCGGCGAACACCGAATCCTTGTCCGAGAGATAAACGCTGCGCACCCCTCTGGCGGCGAGTTCGGCGCGTACGGCCTGGGCTTCCTTACCGTCGCGGACGAGGATCGCGATGTCAGAAGGACGCAGACCTTTGAAGTCATCTGCCTGAACGAAACCAGCGCTACCGTTTTGCCCGCCATTGAGCAGTGCGGTGATTTCACTGGCGCAGGCGGCGGCCATTTGCTGGCGATAGACCGCGCCGGACAGCGGCTGATCGCCAGACAATAGCCAGACATTCAGTGCCGCGACGTCTTGCCCGGCAATCCGCAGCGTTTCCTTGCGCCCCTGAGACTCGACCGGGAGGAACGGCACCGGGTTTTCGCCGGTTTTCTCGCGAAACAAAAACGCGCCGCGTCCTTGCTCTCGGGACTCGGCGCGTTCGAATACGTGATTAACCGCTGTGACCATGCCGTGGCTGGAGCGGAAGTTGGTGCCGAGCGTATGCAAGCGGCCGGTAGTGGCCTGGCGTGCGCGCAAGTAGGTGTAGATGTCGGCACCGCGAAAGGCGTAGATCGCCTGTTTGGGATCGCCGATCAGGAACAGGCCGGTGTCAGGGTGATTGTCTTCGATGCGGTAGATGCTTTCGAAGATGCGGTATTGCACCGGATCGGTGTCTTGGAATTCGTCGATCAGCGCGACCGGGAACTGCTCGCGGATCAGCGTTGCCAGACGCTCGCCGCCCTCCGATTGCAGCGCGGCATCCAGACGCAACAGCATGTCGTCGAATCCCATTTCTGCGCGGCGACGCTTCTCTTCTTCGAAACGTGCACCGACCCACTTGGCAGCGTGTTGCAGAACAGCGGCATCGGGCGTCGGCAATGCGTCGAGGCTCGATTTGAGTGCGGACATGGCGTCCAGCCCCGGATGACTCGGGGCCTGGCCTTTCCAGGCTTCGGCCATGCCATCGGGTGTCAGACGAGTGAAGCCGGTGCCAATGTCCAGTTGCTCAAGCGCCTCGTCTGCGGCCCAGGTCTTGAGCTTGTCGAACCAGGGCTCGAAATAACGCGCCTGCATCTTGCGGCCATCGACGGTTTTGCTGGCCACGCCCTCATGGCACAGAGCAAGCAGCTCGTCTGCCCAGTCACGCCAAGGCATTTTCAGTTCGACCAACGCCGCTCGCCGCTCCAGCAAACATTCGGCGATCAGCTCCGCAGGCACCTTGCCCTCATCGGTGTCACGCTCGCTGGCGAACAAGCCGCGTACCCGAGGCAACAACGCTGCGGGGCCACCCCAATTGCTGCGCACCCAGTTCAGCGCATCGCCCTGCATCGGGTAACAGAACAGTCGCCAGTAATCGCGCAGCACCTCGCCGAGCAAATCGCTGTGATCGGTTTCCAGCGACTGCGTGAACAGGCTGCCACTGTCGAACGCATGCTCACGCAGCATGCGCTGACACCAGCTGTGAATGGTCGAGACGGCGGCTTCGTCCATCCACTGCGCGGCGATATCGAGGCGGTTGGCACAGCCTGGCCATTGTTGCGGATCGAACTGATCGCGCAACTCGGCAATCAGTCCGTCGGGGGCAGTGATTTCATCGCGGAAGAATCGCGCGGCCTCAGCCAAGCGTGTCCGAATGCGTTCACGCAGCTCTTTGGTGGCAGCATCGGTAAACGTCACTACGAGGATCTGCGGCGGCAGCAGTTCGCGTGCGAAACCGCTTCTCTCGCCGCCATGACCGAGAATCAGCCGCAGATAAAGTGCCGAGATGGTAAAGGTTTTACCGGTGCCGGCGCTTGCTTCGATCAACTGGCTGCCGCGCAACGGGAAGGCCAGAGCCAACGGTGTTTTGGTACTCATGCGCGCGCACCTTCGCTGGACAAGGAACGCCACGGCGCTTCGAATAATGGGCGGTACAACGCGTCGCACCAGCCGGTGAAGGTTTCGTCTGCCAACAATGCATCGAAGTCGGGATATTGCCGGAGCAGTGCCGGGCTTTCACGCCGCTCGCCCTCGTTGGTCTGAC
>Ga0308157_10007844_pt1 | contig 12288 bp, 10 predicted proteins | sample PhyBR1_FD_201035 | JGI IMG/M metagenome (GOLD analysis project Ga0308157, IMG submission 201035) | Phyllosphere microbial communities from UC Gill Tract Community Farm, Albany, California, United States - DLSLB.R1 | ecosystem: Host-associated > Plants > Phyllosphere > Unclassified | place: USA...
CGGCCGCCGCGACAACAAGTACAAGGCCCGCATCAAGATCCTGCTGAAGGCCATCGGCGCGGAAGAATTCGCGCGCCAGGTCGAAGCCGAGTGGGCGGACCTGAAGAACAGCGAAGAAACGCTGACGCTGGACGAGATGGAGCGCGTCATCGCCTACTTCCAGCCGCACCCGTACAAGCAGCTGGAAGCGATCGACCCGCTGGCCGCGCAGGCGGACAACAAGGCCTTCGCCAACTGGCTCAAGCGCAACGTCAAGCCGCACAAGCAGCCGGGCTACGCTTCCGTGGTGCTGTCGCTGAAGAAAACCGGCGTGCCGCCGGGCGACGCCACCGCCGAGCAGATGGACTTCATGGCCGACCTGTCCGACCGCTACAGCTTCGGCGAACTGCGCGTGACGCACGAGCAGAACGTGGTGCTGGCGGACGTGGAGCAGACCCGGTTGTTCGCGCTGTGGCAGGAAGCCAAGGCGCACGGCCTGGCCACGCCGAATATCGGCCTGCTCAACGACATGATCTGCTGCCCGGGCGGCGACTTCTGCGCGCTGGCCAACGCCAAGTCGATTCCGATCGCCTCGGCCATCGCCGAGCGCTTCGACAGCCTGGACTTCCAGCATGACATCGGCGACATCGAACTGAATATCTCGGGCTGCATCAACGCCTGCGGCCACCACCACGTCGGCAACATCGGCATCCTGGGCGTGGACAAGGACGGCAGCGAATGGTACCAGGTGTCGATTGGCGGCGCGCAGGGCAACCACTCGGCCATCGGCAAGATCATCGGACCATCGTTCTCCGCGCTGCAAATGCCGGAAGTGATCGGCCGCCTGCTGCAAGTGTATGTGCGCGAACGCGTGGAAGGCGAACGCTTCGTCGACACCACGCAGCGCATCGGCGTTGCGCCGTTCAAGGAATTTGTATACGCCACGCCCATCGTCGATGCGGGCCGCCTGGTTGGAGAAGATGAATATGTCTGAACAAAAGCTGATTATCAAAGGCCGTGAAGTTGTCGGCGACGACTGGACCGTGCTGCGCCCCACCGGCGAAGCGCCCACCGCAGAAGACGTGGCCGCGCTGCCCGTCCCGGCCGGCAAGGTGATCGTGCCGCTGGCCACCTGGCTGGCGCAGGCCGAGGCACTGGCCGCGCGCCGCGCCGCCGGCGAGATCGGCGTGTGGTTCGGCCCGGACGAGCGTCCTGAGACGCTGAAAGGCCAGCTGGACGCCTTCGCCGTGGTGGCGGTGGACTTCCCCAAGTTCACGGACGGCCGCGGCTATTCCATCGCCTACAATCTGCGCACCCGCCTGGCCTACGCCGGCGAGCTGCGCGCCATCGGCGACGTGCTGCGCGACCAGCTGTTTTCCATGCAGCGCGTGGGCTTCAACGCCTACGACGTGCGCGCCGACCGCAGCATCCACGATGCGCTCAAGGGCCTGTCGGACTTCTCGGAGACCTACCAGGCTTCGGTGGACCAGAAGGTGCCGCTGTTCCGCCGCACCGCCCGCCCCGCGCCGGCCGCCAACGTAGCCAATGGCGGCGACGCCGGCTACGGCATCTGAATCGGAGCGCCAGCCATGAGCGAGCTCAATGCCCTGATCCAGTCCACCCAGCAGACGCTGGAGCGCATCGCGCGTGATTTCACGCCGGCGGTGTTCGCCTCCAGCCTCGCTGCTGAAGACATGGTGCTGACCGACCTGATTTTGAAGGCCAAGCTGCCGATCGCCATCTTCTCTTTGGAGACCGGCCGCCTGCATGCGGAAACGCTGGCCATGCTGGACAAGGTGAAGGAAACCTACGGCTACGAGATCGCGCTGTACCGCCCGCAGCCGGAAGCGGTGCAAGCCTACGTGGCGCAGAACGGCCTGAACGCCTTCTACGACAGCGTGGACATGCGCAAGGAATGCTGCCGCATCCGCAAGGTGGAGCCGCTGGGCCGCGCCCTGGCCGGCAACAAGGCCTGGGTCACCGGCCAGCGCCGCGCGCAGGCCGCCACCCGCACCTCGCTGATGGTGGAGGAAGACGATCCGGCGCACTTCATGACCAAGTTCAACCCGCTGGCCGACTGGTCGGAGCAGGACGTGTGGAACTACCTGCGCGACAACGGCGTGCCGTACAACGCCTTGCACGACCAGGGTTTCCCCTCGATAGGCTGCGAGCCCTGCACGCGCGCCATCGAACCGGGCGAGGATGTGCGCGCCGGCCGCTGGTGGTGGGAAAATCCGGAGTCGAAGGAATGCGGCCTGCACGTGGTAGACGGCAAGCTGATACGCATCAAACCCGTGGCCGCGTAAGCTTGCGCCAGCCACCAACACTAAGAATAGGCATTAGCATGAACACTGTAGTTGACCGTTACGCCTCGACGATAGGCCTGAGCGCCGTGAACGCGCGCCACCTCGACACGCTGGAATCGGAAGCCATCCACATCCTGCGCGAAGTGGCAGCCGAGTGCAGCAACCCTGCCCTGCTGTTCTCCGGCGGCAAGGACTCCGTGGTGCTGCTGCGCCTGGCCGAGAAGGCTTTCCGTCCCGGCAAATTCCCCTTCCCGCTGGTGCACATCGACACCGGCCACAACTTCCAGGAAGTGATCACCTTCCGCGACCAGCGCGTGGCCGAACTGGGCGAGCGCCTGATCGTGGGCTCGGTGGAAGACTCGATCAAGAAGGGCACGGTGCGCCTGCGCAATCCGCAGACCGATTCGCGCAATGCTGCGCAGGCGGTAACGCTGCTGGAAACCATCGCCGAATACGGCTTCGACGCCTGCATAGGCGGCGCCCGCCGCGACGAAGAGAAGGCCCGCGCCAAGGAGCGCATCTTCTCCTTCCGCGACGAATTCGGCCAGTGGGATCCGAAGGCGCAGCGCCCGGAACTGTGGGACCTGTATAACACCCGCGTCCATCCAGGCGAAAACATGCGCGTGTTCCCGATCTCGAACTGGACCGAGCTCGATGTGTGGCAATACATCGCCCGCGAAAAACTGGCGCTACCGCCGATCTACTTCGCGCACGAGCGCCAGGTGATCCCGCGCAACGGCCTGCTGGTGCCGCTGACCGACCTGACCCCGGCGCGCGAAGGCGAGGCGGTGGAAACCCAAGTGGTGCGCTTCCGCACCGTGGGCGACATCTCATGCACCTGCCCGGTGTCCTCGGACGCGGAAACGGTGGAAGCGATCATCGCTGAAACGGCCATCACCCAGATCACTGAACGCGGCGCTACCCGGATGGACGACCAGACCTCCGAAGCCTCCATGGAAAAACGCAAGAAAGCAGGTTACTTCTGATGAACGCACGCATAGACAACACTGAAGCAAAAGCTGACAACCAGGCCAGCCTGCTGCGCTTTATCACGGCAGGTTCCGTGGACGACGGCAAGAGCACGCTGATCGGCCGCCTGCTGTTCGACAGCAAAGGCATCTTCGCCGACCAGCTGGCCGCCGTGTCGCGCGCCAAGAACAAGCGCACCGTGGGCGACACCATCGACCTGTCGCTGCTGACGGACGGCCTGGAAGCGGAACGCGAGCAAGGCATCACCATCGACGTGGCCTACCGCTACTTCGCCACGCCGAAGCGCAAGTTCATCATCGCCGACACCCCGGGCCACGAGCAATACACCCGCAACATGGTCACCGGCGCCTCCACCGCCGACGCCGTCATCATCCTGATCGACGTGTCGAAAGTGAAGCTGCGCGAAGACGGCGGCGTGGACTTGCTGATCCAGACCAAGCGCCACTCCACCATCGCCCACCTGCTGCAGATCGAGCACGTGGTGGTGGCCGTGAACAAGATGGACCTGGTGAACTACGACCAGGCGATCTACGACCGCATCATCAAGGCCTACCAGGAATTCGCGCAGTCGCTGGGCCTGAAGGACATCACCCCTATCCCGCTGTCCGCCCTGAGCGGCGACAACGTGGTGGACGCGGGCGAGAACATGCCCTGGTATAAAGGCCCGACTCTTATCGAGCTGCTCGAATCGCTGTCGGTGTACGACGAAGCGCACCACGCGCCGTTCCGCTTCCCGGTGCAGCTGGTGGCGCGCCACAACGGCCACGAAGCGAACGACTTCCGCGGCTACATGGGCCGCATCGAAGCGGGCAATGTGAAGGTGGGCGACAAGCTGGTGGTCCAGCCTTCGGGCCAGGCCGCCACCGTGAAGGACATCCTGACGCTGGAAGGCTCGCACCAGTCGGCGTCGGCCGGCCAGTCGGTGACGCTGCTGCTGAACGAATACCTGGACATCTCGCGCGGCGACCTGCTGGCCAGCAGCGAGCAGCCCGCCACGCTGCTGAAGACCCTGAACGCGGACGTGTGCTGGCTGTCGGAAGACGCGCTGGACCTGCGCCGCAAGTACTGGATCAAGCACGGCACCAAACAGACCGCCGCCAAGATCACCAGGATCGAGTCCCTGCTGGACATCAACACGCAGGAGCGCAGCAGCGCGGAAGTGCTGAAGCTGAACGACGTGGCGCGCATTGCGCTGACCGTGCAGCAGCCGCTGGCCGCCGACGACTATACCGACAGCCGCGCGACGGGCGCTTTCATCCTGATCGATGAAGTCACCCACCAGACCGTGGCCGCCGGCATGATACGCCTGGCCTGATCGATGTCCGCGCTTGTGCCCAGCTACGGCAAGGTCTACCTGATAGGCGCGGGTCCCGGCGCGCAGGATCTCATCACCCTGCGCGGCGCGCGCCTGCTGCAACAGGCGGACGTGGTGCTGCACGATGCGCTGGTCACGCCGGAGATGCTCGAGCTGTGCCCGCAGGCCGAGAAGATTTCGGTCGGCAAGCGTTCGGGCCAGCGCTCCACCGCGCAGCAGGCCATCAATGCGCAGCTGGTGGAATGCGCCAGCCGCTATGCGCTCGTGGTGCGTCTCAAAGGCGGCGATCCCATGCTGTTCGGGCGCGCCGACGAGGAGCTGCGCGCGCTGGAGGAGGCTGGCATAGAAGTGGAAGTGGTGCCGGGCATTACCACCGCCGTGGCGGCGGCGGCGGCCACCAAGCAGCCGCTGACCAAGCGCGGCGTGTCGCGCAGCGTGGCTTTCTTCACCTCCAGCACCGCACCCGAACACCCGGCCGACGTCGACATGCCCGACAGCGACACGCTGGTGCAGTATATGGGCGGGCGAGAAGCCATCATCACCGCGCAGCGCCTGCTGGAACAGGGGCGCGTACCGGAAACGCCGGTGGTCGTGATTGAAAACGTCAGCCGCGCAGACCAGCGCATCCTGCGCCTCACGCTGGACACGCTGTCCCATGGCCTGGAGCCGACGCACGGCCCGGTGCTGGTGATGCTCGGCCACGCCATGGCCCGCCGGCCCCACCAGGCCGCGGACTGAGCGTGGCGGGTTACGGCGTTCCGCCTAACCCGCCCTACGCAACGGCAAACCGGGTGGGCCGCAACACGTAGGGCGGGTTAGGCGCTCGCGCCGTAACCCGCCAGCGCCGCCGCGATTGCCATTCCAACAAGCCCCGCCGTAGAATAGCTGCTTCGACCCACCGGAGCACTCCATGCGCAAACTCGTCCCCATCCTGCTGGCCTTCGCCGTCAGCGCCGCTTATGGGCAAACCCCTGGGCAAGCCCCCGCCGCCAGCGACGCGCCGCTGCCCGCCCTGCCCTACACGCCCGGCCTGGACGTGACGGCCATGGACAAGACCGTGGACCCGTGCGAAGACTTCTACCAATACAGCTGCGGCGGCTGGATGAAGAACAACCCCATCCCCGCCGACCAGAGCGCATGGAGCGTGTACGGCAAGGCCGCGCAGGACAACCAGCGCTTCCTGTGGGGCATCCTGGCCACGCTGGCCGCGCCGTCGGCCCAGGCTGGCGCCCGCACCGCCTCCCAGCAAAAGATAGGCGACTACTTCGCCGCCTGCATGGACGAGAAAACCGTCAACGACCGTGGCGCTGCGCCGCTGCGCGAATACCTGGCGCTGATCAGCGGCATGGCGTCCAAACAGGATCTGCCGCGCGTGCTAGCCCGGCTGCACACCAGCATCGCCAACAGCATGCTGTTCGGCTTCTCGTCCAACCAGGACCTGGGCGACTCCGCACAGGTGATCGCTTTCGCCACCACGGCCGACGCCGGCCTGCCCGACCGCGACTACTACCTGAAGAACGACGCCAAATCCAGGAAGATGCGGGCAGACTACGCCGCCCACATCGCCCGCTCGCTGGAACTGGCGGGCGACACGCCGCAGGCCGCCAAGCGGGCCGCCGCCGCCATCCTGAAGTTCGAAACCGTGCTGGCCAAGGCCTCGCTGTCCCGCGTGGACCAGCGCGACCCCTATAAACTGTTCCACAAGACCGACCTCAAAGGCCTGCAGGCCATGACGCCAGCCTTCAGCTGGAAGGACTATCTGCAGGCGCTGGGCATGGACGGCGTGAACAGCTTCAACGCCACCGAGCCGGCCTACCTGCGCGCGCTGGACAAGAGCCTGAAACAACTGAGCCTGGACGACATCAAGACCTATCTGCGCTGGCACACCACGCGCGCCATGGCGCCTTTCCTGTCGCAGGACTTTGTGGCCGAGAACTTCGCCTTCTATCACAAGACCCTGCTCGGCACGCCCGAGCAGAAGCCGCGCTGGAAGCGCTGCGTGCAGCTGGTGGACCAGCAGCTGGGGGAGGCGCTGGGCCAGGAATTCGTCAGCCGCGCCTTCAGCCCGGAGCTGAAGGAAAAGACGCTGCACATGACGCGCCAGATCGAGGCCGCCATGGAGCAGGACATCAACGCGCTGACCTGGATGAGCGAGCCAACCAAAGCGAAGGCGCGCGAGAAGCTGCATGCGGTGGCCAACAAGATCGGCTACCCGGACAGCTGGCGCGACTACAGCGCCTACAGCGTCTCGCGCGGCGACTTCGCCGGCAACGTGGTGCGCGGCACCGCCTTCGAGGTGCGGCGCCAGCTCGACAAGATAGGCAAGCCGCTGGACCGCTCGGAATGGGGCATGACGCCGCCCACCGTGAATGCCTATTACAACCCGCAGATGAACGACATCAACTTCCCTGCGGGCGTGCTGCAGCCGCCGCTGTTCGACTCGAAAATGGACGATGCGCCCAACTACGGCAACACCGGCGGCACCATAGGCCATGAGCTAATACACGGTTTCGACGACGAAGGCCGCCAGTTCGACGCCAAGGGCAACCTGAAAGACTGGTGGGCCAAGCAGGACGCCAAGGCCTTCACGCAGCGCGCGCAGTGCATCGTGGACCAGTATGCGCAGTACACCATCGTGGACGACATCAAGATCAACAGCAAGCTGACCCTGGGCGAGGATGCGGCCGACCTGGGCGGCCTGGTGCTGGCCTGGATGGCGTGGAAAACCGAAATCGCCAGCAAGGTGCTGGAAAACCGCGACGGCCTGACGCCCGAGCAGCGCTTCTTCGTCGGCACGGCGCAATGGACCTGCGAGAACGAACGCCCCGAGCGCCTGCGCGTGAATGCGCTCACCAATCCGCATTCGCCGGGCAAGTACCGCATCAACGGCCTGGTGGTCAATATGCCGGAATTCGCCAAGGCCTTCTCCTGCAAGCCGGGCCAGGCCATGGTCAAGCCCAAGGAGAAGCTGTGCCGGGTGTGGTGAGGCATCAGGCCGCGCCTGTTAGAATATCGCCTTCGATTTCCAAGGAGGTGATATGCAGCAGCCGAATGAAGTATTTGAACGCGCCCGCGAAGCCCGTCTCGCAGGCCGTTACCAGGACGCGCTGAAGGACCACCTCTGGCTGCATGACCATGCGCTGGAGGTGTCGCCGGACTGGCGCGGCGTGCGCCTGTCCTTCGCCCTGCGCGACTGGATCTACCTGGCCGACGCCTTCCCGCCTGCGCTGGCGGCCCTGAAGAGCATCCGGGACCGCGAATCTTCGCGCATGCTGCTGGGCGCCGCCACGGTGGAGCGTTTCCGCGAAGTGGCCGCCATCAACGAGGCGCTGCGCGAAGTGGGTGCCACCCATGCGCTGTTCCTGAAACTCGACGAAATCGATTCCGCGCTGGCCGAGCAATGCGCAGAGCTGGCCATGACCGCGCTGGTGAAGTGCAACGACTTCCAGCTGGCGCGCCGCTTCCTGCCTTCGCCGTCCGGCCGCATCGAAGCGCTGGCCGCGCGCCTGAACGACGGCGCCGAGGCGCTGGCCAGCCAGCCGGCGTCCGCCGCGCCCACGCTGCTGGCCTATGTGCTGAACTATGCGAAGGAAGTGCGCCTGGTACTGGCCGTGCTGAACGGCCTGGAGGAAGACGGCGAAGCGGACAATATGCAGAAACTGGCGCTGGAGGCGATCCGTTCGGACGGCCTGCGCGCCATTATCCAGCGCGAACTGGAGCAGCCCGGCTCCACGCTGGCGGCCATGGCCGCCCAGTCGGAAGCGGAAAGCGAAGAGTAAAGCCTAACCGCCCGGCGGCGCGCCGGCGATCGTGCCGATGCAGTAATCGGCAATCGCGTCCAGCACCGCCGGGTTCTCCCCCACCGCTTCGGCCACGCTGAATCGGATCGCCGGATAGGCGGCGCGCAGTTCATCGAGCATGAGCGGCAGATCGCGCAGCACATGGCCGCCCTGGCCGAGAAACACCGGCACCACCGCCACGTCCGCCACCCCGGCGGCGGCCAGCTCGGCGACCCGCTCCGGCAGGCGCGGCGACATCAATTCCAGGAAGGCCAGCGACACGTCCACGTCCGGCAGACGGGCTTGCGTGATGCCGCGCAGGCGCTCGAACGGCGCGGCCCAGCTGGCGGCGCGCGCGCCGTGCGCAAACAGGATCAGTGCTTTGTTGTTCATCGTTGTATCCATCAATGCCGCTCCACCCACCACAGCGCGCCCATGGCCAGCAGCAGATACAGCACGCTGGGGGCCGCCGCGGTGAGGAAGGGCGGCCAGGTGCTCAGCATGCCCACGTGCGAGAACAGGGTGTTCACCAGCAGGAAGCTCACCCCTATCATGATGCCGACGAAGACCTTCAGGCTCACGCCGCCGCTGCGCGCGTGCAGATAGGCGAACGGCAGCGCCAGCGCCATCAGCACGAACACGGCCAGCGGATCGATCAGCTTCTTCCAGAACGCCACCTTGAACACCTTGGTCTCTTGCTTGTTCTCTTGCAGATGGCGGGTGTAGACCACCAGTTCATTGGTCGTCATGCGTCCCGGATCGCTGCGCGACACGGTCAGGATTTTCGGCGTGATCTCGGACACCAGGTCGCGCGACTCGAGCTTCACCACCTCGACCCGGCTGGTTTCCTGCGCAAAGTGGTTCTGCACCGTGGCCGCAGCGCCCGCCACCAGCAGGGCCGGATTGCTGAAACGGCTCTCGGTCACGTCATACAGCCGCCATACGCTCTTGCCCTGGAAGGTGGCGCGCTTGGCCTGGATCAGTGCACGCAGGCGGAAGCTGTTGTCGAATTCGTAGAGCTTCACGTCCAGCAGCTGGCCGTCCGGGCGCGCTTCGCGCACATTGAAAAAGCGCGAGCCGAGCACGTCGCCGGTCAGGCCTTCGCTCTTGATGATATCCTTGGTCCACAAGCCCGAGCGGAACTCGGCCGACACCGTGGCGCCCTGCGCCGTCAGGCGCACCTTGTCGGCCAGCGGCGAGGTGCGCGGCACGATCAGTTCGCCGACGATGAAGGTCACCGCCACGATCACCAGGCCGATCTTGAACAGCATGCCGATCGCCATGCGGGTCGACATGCCGGCCGCGCGCATGATGGTGAATTCGGACGATGAGGCGAATTGCGCCATGGTGTAGATGGTGCCGATCAGCGTGGCCACCGGCAGCACGCGGTAGATCTGCTCCGGGACCATGATGACCACGTACAGCAGCGCATGCTGCAGGCTGTAGCCGTTCTTGCCCACCGACGGCAGCTCGCCAGTCAGGTCCAGGAAGGCCAGCAGGGCGAGCAGCGCCAGCAGTACAAAGGCCACCGCCTGCGCGATCGAGGAGGCGAAATAGCGTTGCAGGATACTCATTTGACGGTTGCTTCCCTGGCCGGCTGCTTGCCGCGCTTGAGTGCGGCCCATAGCACGAGCGGATGATATCGGTGGTTCACGTTCTGGCGCCAGATGAACATCAGCGCCACCAGCACGGCAAGGCCCACGTGCAGCGGCCACCAGGACAGCGCGAATTTCAGGCGGCCCTGGCGCACGCTGCCCTCGAGCACTTTCACCAGGTTGATGTAGCTGAAGAAGACCAGCACGGCCACGATCAGGTTGGTCGAACTGCCCGCGCGCGGATTGACGAAACCGAGCGGGATGGCCAGCAGCGGCAGCAGCAGGCCGGTGATCGGCAACGCGACGCGCCACAGGATTTCGCCGTGGATTATGGGCCCGGTACCCTTGAACAGTTCCGCGCTCGGCATGGCATCCACGCCGCGCGCGCCGCCCAGTTCCTGCGACTTGCTGGCCACGCGCATGCTGTAGCGCTCAAACTCCATGGTCTGCACGTCGGCGCTGCCGGGCGTGCCCTGGTAGCGGCGGCCGTTGTTCAGCACCAGGAAGCGGTCGCCCTCGGGCGTGGTGGTGACCACGCCTTCCTTGGCCACCACGGTGGCCGTGCCTTTTTCATCGACGGTGTTGACGAATACATTGTGCACCACCGCGCTCTGGCCGGACACCCCTTCGACAAAGAAGATGCGGTTGGCCGACGCCGACTCGCGGAACTGGCCGGGCGAGACCTGCTGCAGGTCTTCGCGCTTCTGGAAACGCTCGGAGTACTCGCTGCTTTTCTGCTTGGCCCAGGGCGTGGCGTAGAAACTGAGCACCCCGATCAGCAGCACGATGGGCAGGACAAAGGTCAGCACCGGGCGCAGCCAGCGCGCCAGGCTCAGGCCGGAGGCGAACCACACCACCATCTCGGAATCGCGGTAGCTGCGGGTCACCACCATCAGCACAGAAATAAAGCTGGTGAGTATCAGGACAGTTGGCAGATAATTCAGGGCTGCGAACGCAATCAGCGCGACCACGTCGCTCGATGCGACCTTGCCGCCCGCGGCTCTGCCGAGGATGGTGATCAGGGTCCAGGTGACGATGAGGGAGAACAGCACCGTGAAGGTTGCCCCGGCGGCACTGGCCAGCTCGCGCTGAAGGGCACGTTGAAAAATCATTCGAAGTTTATAATTCGGTCGTCAAGTTAAGTAAGAACCAAGCCTACACGGAGAAATCTAATGGACTTTAGCATAAAAGCATTCGACGCAAAAAACACCATTGCGTCCGCCAAAACCGGCTGCATCGCCGTCGCGGTATTCGAAAACAAGAAGCTGTCGCCAGCCGCCAAGGCCCTCGACAGCGCCGGCGAAATCACGGCTGCGCTGAAGTCCGGCGACATCACCGGCAAAGCGGGCAGCTCCCTGCTGCTGCGCGGCCTGAAAGGCGCCGCCGCCGAACGCGTGCTGCTGGTCGGCCTGGGCGCCGATGAAGCGGCCGGCGAGAAAAGCTTCGCCTCCGGCGTGCAAGCTGCGATCAAGGTGTTTTCAACCCTGGGCGCGGCGGACGCCATTATCGCACTACCAATGGAAGAAGTGAAAGAGCGCGACGCGGCGTGGGCCATCCGTACCGTGGTGCAGGCCGGCCGCGAGAGCATCTACCGCACCGACAGCCAGAAGAGCAAGAAGGACCCGGCTCCCGCCGGCGTGAAGAAAGTGGCGCTGGCCGTGGCCAACAACGCCGCCAACAAGCTGGCGCTGTCGCAAGCGGTCGCCATCGCCAACGGCATGGAACTGACCAAGGACCTGGGCAACCTGTCGGCCAACGTCTGCACCCCGACCTACCTGGCCAACACCGCCAAGAAGCTGGCCAAGGACTTCGGCTTCGACGTCGAAATCCTGGACCGCAAGCAGCTCGAAGCGCTGAAGATGGGCAGCTTCCTGTCGGTGACCAACGGCAGCGAGCAGCCGCCCAAGTTCATCGTGCTGAAGCACAAAGGCGGCAAGGCCAAGGACGCGCCGGTGGTGCTGGTCGGTAAAGGCATCACCTTCGACACCGGCGGCATTTCGATCAAGGCCGGTCCCGGCATGGACGAGATGAAGTACGACATGTGCGGCGCCGCCTCGGTGCTGGGCACCTTCCGCGCCATCGGCGAGATGGGCCTGAAATCGAACGTGATCGGCGTGATCGCCGCCTGCGAGAACATGCCTTCCGGCCGCGCCACCAAGCCGGGCGACATCGTCAGCTCCATGAACGGCCTGACCATCGAGATCCTGAACACCGACGCCGAAGGCCGCCTGGTGCTGTGCGACGCGCTGACGTACGCCGAGCGCTTCAACCCGGCCGCCGTGATCGACATCGCGACGCTGACCGGCGCCTGCATCGTGGCACTG